>Ga0116185_1001921_pt1 | contig 19997 bp, 14 predicted proteins | sample AD_JPNNA7_MetaG_FD_89754 | JGI IMG/M metagenome (GOLD analysis project Ga0116185, IMG submission 89754) | Active sludge microbial communities of municipal wastewater-treating anaerobic digesters from Japan - AD_JPNNA7_MetaG | ecosystem: Engineered > Bioreactor > Anaerobic > Digestate | place... | reverse complement strand
CTGGGTTCCTGCGCGCGGGGCTCATGAGAATGCAGGACGACCCGGGTTGGATTCTTGAGAATCTCGAGCCGCAAACGCGCGAACGCATGGCGAAGGCGCGATTCCAGAGCGGATTCGAGCACACCTACACCATAAAGGACGGGGGCCTCGTCGACAACCGCGGCATCGATCCCATCGACCGGCTCTTCGAAACCCTTGTTGAAAAGGGCACGGCCAAGAGCCAGCCCCTGCTCATCGCCCTTGATGCAGGGTATCGCGAGCTCCGTAAACCCGAACCGGGCCGGCGCCTCATCAAGAAGGGATGGATGACCGAGGCCTACGATTCCTCAAGCGCCGCTTGGCGCACTGGACAGGAAGCCTACGAGCGGCTCCACGAGGAACACGTCGAAGCCGGCCTTTATGCGCTGGCGCGGTTTCGATACGTCGCTTGGTTGCGTTATTTGCGGCCGGAAGACGTACTCAAGCCCTCCGGCTCCTGCCAGCCGGGTCCCGATGCCGCTGAACCGGAACAGCCTTGTCCCGCGACGGACTATCTCACGGATTTATGTCGAAGGGAGCCTCTGGTCGGCAATCCCGCCCGCCTCCTCGAAATCACTCGGGCCGTCGGGACCACCTTGGGTAAACTCACCCCTTCCGAAATGGCTGCCATCCGCATCACGGCCCGGTTTGCCGTCTGGCACGAGAAGGATGCGCTGCTCGATTGGGCTTCCGCCCGCCACAACGGCGCCCCCGCGCGTTTCGCACACCCACAGAACTCCGCACGGTTTGTCAGTGATTGAAAGGTGTGGAGCACGAGTTATCGGCACGGACAACCACGAATTACGATGATTCGCGCCGGATGGATTCTCGGGGGGACAGATCGAATGTTTCATTCGCCCGAGCTTGAATGATGGATCGGTTTCGTGCCCCTGCACCTCCGTAGATTTGGAATGGAAGGCCGCCAACGGGATTCACCCGCTGATACGGGACTACGACCCCGCCTCTATCCGCAATGCATACGCGCACTCGCAGGGCATCTTCCCGGCAGGGACGCCAGGAATCGTTACGGTCAGCGCGTCGTCGTCCTGAGTCCACAATGTCTCGTGCGGCAATCCCAAGATCCTGATCTCTGAGCCGGGCACCGCCCGGACGGAATTCAGAACGACCGGCTCTTCAGGCCATGCCGGCAAGATAGCATAGACGTATTTGCCGTCTTTGCTCTGCGTGTATCGGGTGTCGCCCTCTCTCGTCACACGATACCGCCGCGTGGCATAGATGGCCTCTCCATTCACTTTGAGCCACGCGCCCAACGCATTTAGACGCATCACCTCCATCTCCGCCAAAGCGCCGGGACCTGTGAGGTTCACTATCAGCAGCAGGTTTCCCCCTTGCGAGACCGTGTCCACAAACAGCTGAATAAGCTGCGCGGACGAAAGGACGTTATCGTCCTCGTCCTCGCGATTGTATCCGTAGGACTGGCCGATGGGCCGGCACTCTTCCCATTTGTGCGTGAGCGACAGGTTGCCATCGTGGAACTCGCTCGTGAAAAAATCCCCGTGTCTGGCACGCGTGCCTGCCCCGAAACGGTCATTGACGGCCACGGCCTTGCGGCCCTCGGCATTGTTGTAGAAGAACGCCGTGATATCCCATGTGCCCCGGGCTTCAGGCGGCAAATCCCATTCACCATCAAACCACAGAATGTCAGGATCATACTTCACGATGAATTCCCTAGCTTGCGGCACAATGTACTCGGCCACAAAATCGCGGACCGGCCGTTTGCCGCCGATCTTGCCCCGCATCTCCTTTTTATCGTAAGGCATGACCCGCACCGGCCCTTGGCCCCATAGCCGCACGTGCTTGGCGCCCTGCTCGTCAATGGTCGGATATTCCCATTCGTCCACCGAGAAATAGAAACCGAACTTGAGCCCGCGTGCGCGGCACGCTTCAACCATGGGCCGGATCAGATCGCGCTTCGGTCCCATGTCCACTGCATCACGCTCGGTATAACTGCAATCCCAAAGACAGAACCCGTCGTGGTGTTTGCAGAACGGCACGATGTATTTCATACCGGCGCCGAGAGCGAGCTCCGCCAGCGCTTCCGCGTTGTACTCCCTCGCGGTAAACAGGGGAATGAAATCATCGCGTTCAAACGATTCGCCCCACGTTTTCTTGTGGTAGTCGCGCGCCTCCTCTCGGTACATGTTGAACAGATACCAGTCGGGGTACATGGCGCCCTGGGGTTTGCGGGCCGCCCACCCCGCCACCGAATACAGGCCCCAATCGACGAACATCCCCAGTTTGGCATCGTCAAACCATTCCGGCGCCGAATGCCGGTCCAGCGATTCCCACACCGGTTTATACGGACCTTCCGCGTCTTTCATCTTCATAGACCCCTTTTCGCTCGAACCATGTGCCGCAAGCGATGCCGAAAAGGCACACTCTGTCCACCATGCAATGGGGAACCAACGGCAGCATGTGATATACATGACTCATGCTTTATCTTCGGCACAAACGCCGCGCTTTCGGCAACTGCACCCTCCCTGAGGGCTTCAGATTATCTCTCTTGAGGCAGCATTCCTCAAAGAAAGCTCGGTCCAGCCACAGAAGGTTACGATACTATGCGGCAAGGCTTTGATTCCCGCGAGTTCCTGCACCCGTTTCAAACCCTTTTTCAAGCCGGCGCGGTAGTCCCTTTTGCCATCGTTAGCGCGCAGGCACGGACGCCTGCACCACAAGAATGCCGCCAAGGAGGCCCGTGCTCCAAGGGCCCGCAAGGTCATGTCCGGAGCCCCGCAAGGGGCGGGAGGCCGTAGCCCAGGGCAAGCCACGCGGAACGCGTGGCGCAGCCCTGGGTATCGCACCCTCCTCCAATCAGCCCCGGAGGGGCGGCAGAGAGAAGGTGTGAAGAGTGCGAAGGTGTGAAGGGTGCGAAGAGACTTGCGTTGTCAGGAGGCTGCGCTACCTTGGGGAATCTCGGCTTTCGTGACGGAGAAACTGAGCGGCATGGGCTGGACATAGTGCCACAGCCGTGTGGGCGTCTGGTGTTTGGCCAATCTCACGCTGGTCCGATGATTTCATGTTGGCCCGCGGAACTGGTGCTCGGCGTTCCCAGGGGTGCTATCTCCTCAACCTGGTGAGGCAACAAGTGGAAATTGATCCCCGGTAGATAACACGTCCACGGGCGCACAGCGCGCTCGTCAAAAAATGTGTCAATGCCCGGCGTTGTTTTCTATCTGGCGCGCCAGAAGGTTGGCATCAGCAGCACAAGGATGGTGAGCACTTCGAGACGCCCCAGTATCATGCAGAACGACAAGAACAGGAGCCCCGCCGGCGGCACGATCGAGTAGGTCTCGGCCCCCCCCACAAGGCCCAGTCCCGGGCCCGTGTTGCTCATGCAGGTGGCCACGGCCGAAGTCGCCGAATCGTAGGGCAGGCCGAACAGCGACATGACCAGGGAACAGACCACAAAACACAGGATGTAAGCGAGCACGAAGAGCAGGACGCCCCGCTGGGTGTCGTCCGAGATCACGTGACCGTCTACGCGGAGCGCCCGGACGGTGTAAGGGCAAAACGTCGTTTCGAGCCGGTGGCGAAGCATCTTCAGGAGCATCACGCTCCGGATAACCTTCATGCCGCCCGCGGTCGAGCCGGCCGAGCCCCCAATAAACATGAGGACGACGAGCAGCATCCGGGAGAAGTAGGGCCATGTGTCGTAATCGTCCGTCGTGTACCCCGTGTTCGTCATCATGGACGTGACGCTGAATGCGGACGCGCGCAGGGCATGTGCGAACGAGGGCGGGGATGCAGCCGCGGCTGCGGCAGCGCCCGGAGGCGTGAGCTGCGGTTCGCCCAGATATCCCGCGGCGTTCAGTGCCACAAGAAGCGTGGATACGGTGAGCACGAGGATCAAGGCGCGCCATTCGGTGTTTTGGAAGAGACTCTTCCAGTTTCCGTCCAGGATGCCGACGTACAGGGCAAAACTGGTTGCTCCGGAAATCATGGAGGCGATGATGATTATCTCGACCGCGACGCTGTCGTATGCCGCGATGCTCATCTGCCTCGTGGAGAATCCGCCCGTGGCCAGCGCGCCGAAAGCGTGGCAGATAGACTCGAACAGGTCCATCTTGCCCGTGCACAGCAAGGCCACGACCTGTATCACCGTCAGACCCAGGTAGATCTTGAACAGGATCACGGCGCTCTGTTTCACGCGCGGGCGCACTGCCTTCGGGTCGGGCCCGGATGACTCGGTCTTGACCAGCAGCTTTCCCCCGGCGCCCAGGTAGGGGAGCACCGTGATGAACAGCAGGATGATGCCCATCCCGCCCAGCCAGTGCGTGAATGAGCGCCAGAATAGAATGCTCTTCGGGACCGCCTCAACGTTGTCGAGGACGCTCGCCCCCGTCGTCGTGAACCCGGAGATGCTCTCGAAGATCGCGCCTGCGGGACCAATGGTATCGGTACAGATGAATGGCAATGCGCCGAGTAATCCGATGACGACCCAACTCAGCGCTACGATGGCGAGGGCCTCGCGCTGGAACAGGCGGTTCGAAGCCTTCCGCCCGATGAGAGAGAACACGCCTCCGCAGGCCCATGCAATCGCGGATGCCAAGAGGATGCCGGGAATGGCCGCGTATTCGCCGTAGTATATGGCCCATCCTATCGACGGCAGGAACAGGCAGCCCGAGATCAGGGCGACGGTGCCGAGCCATTTTGCTATGAACCGGTAATTCAGTGTCAATGTGGGCATTGCAGGGACTCATGTCGGAATACGCCCAGGGGCAGCCGACGGGTATCGTCATCCGGCCGGCCTCGCTGCTCCCGGCGGGAGAACTGCAACGGGCGGCCATTCATTGGGAGGGAGCAAGGTTTGTGCCATCTATAAACGACCTGGAAGTAATGGAGTTGCGCAGGGATCGAGCCAGGCATGGGCGGCATTTGCCGTGCGATCTGCAAGCCGGCTTGCAGTCTGCAATACAGTTGCTCAGATGTTGTACTTCTTGCGTTTCCGCCAGAGTGTGGACGGGTCGATACCGAGGCGGGAGGCGGCTTCTTCGAAAGGTAATCCGAGTGCCAGCGCCCTGCGAATGTGGCTTTCCTCGAGTTCGGCCAGGGGGATCACTTCGTCCGGCTGGCCCGGTGCGGGCTGTCCGGCGAGGACCCGGGGAGGAAGATGCTCTTTGTGCAGGGTATCCCCCGAACACAGCAGGATAGCCCGTTCGATGAGATTCGCGAGTTCGCGCACGTTTCCCGGCCAGGAATACTGGACCAGCAGGGCCGCGACCTCAGGGTCCATGGCGCCGACGGCCCTGCCGTGGACGCGGTTGAACTCGTTGATGAACCGTTCCGCAAGGAGAGGGACGTCTTCCGGGCGGTGACGCAACGCCGGAATGCTCAGTTCGACAACGCTCAGCCGGTAGAACAAATCCTGCCGGAACAACCTCTCGGCAACCATCTCGTAGAGGTTGCGGTTTGTTGCGGCGATAATGCGTGCGTCCATGGTGCGCGGGGTCGGGTCGCCCAAGCGCTCGTAGACGCGGTCTTCAACCAGCCGCAACAGCTTGCCCTGTAGCGGCGCGGGGGTCTCGCCCACTTCGTCGAGGAACAGGGTTCCTCCCTGCGCGGCCTCGACCTTGCCCGGCTTGTCGAACACGGCGCCGGTAAACGTTCCCCGCTTGTGGCCAAACAACTCGGACTCGAGCAGGGTCTCCTGGAAGCAGGTGCAATCGACAACGGCGAACGGGGCATTTTGCCGTGGGCTCCAGGAATGGATGAGGCGGGCGAGGAGGTTCTTGCCCGTGCCGCTTTCGCCGGTGATGAGGACCGTTGCGTCTACGTCGGCAACCGTACGGGCGAGTTCGAGCACGTGGAATACGGCGGGGTTTCGCGTGGGGAACTCGTTGTGTTCCTCATCGCCCAGCCTGCGGCGCAACCCGCGCACTTCGGCTTTGAGGCCGCGCATTTCCTCGATCTGGCGCAGACGATGCCGCACCTGTTCGGGAGAGAAGGGCTTCGTAAGATAGTCATGGGCGCCCTCTTTCATGGATTCCACGGCGGTCTCAATCGAGCCGTATGCGGTAATGATGATCGCCACCGCGTCAGGATGCTGCTCGCGGAGTTTCCGGAGGAAGTCCAGCCCGCTCATTCCGGGAAGCTGCAAGTCGACGAGGGCGATGTCGACCGGATGGCGGTTGGCGCGTTCGAGGGCCTCCTCCGCGGAACCGGCGCATATGACGGAATGCCCGTCGTTCCGCAGCATGATGTCCAGCGTGCGCTGGATATGAGTGTCGTCGTCGAGGACGAGGATGTTGCTCATGGCGCTGCTCCTGCGGCTATTGGGAAACGGATAGTGAAGGTTGTTCCCCTGCCCAGCTCACTTTCAACGTCGATGCTGCCTTGATGCGCTTCAATGATCTCTCGTGCAATTGCCAGCCCGAGCCCGTGGAGTCCCGGTCGCGGGTCGCGCCGCACGGACGCGAAGGGGAGGAAGATCTGCTTGATGTCGTCGCGTGCGATTCCTGCTCCCGTATCGGAAATGACGATGGAGACCATTCCGCGCTCGACGCCCAGCGCGATGCGGACCACCCCGCCTGCTGGGGTATACCGGAGCGCATTGCCCACGATATTGGTCACCACCCACGGCAGTTTTACGGGGTCCGCCAGCACGAAGACGGGTTGGGCGCCCATAGCATCCCGCAGGTCGATTTCTCTTTCCCTTGCGAGGGGCGCCAATGGACGCAGGGCTTCCCGCAGGAGTGACGCCAGATCGAGCCGGCGCAGCCGGAGTGCGAGGTTCGATGTTACGTCGCGGGCGGCGTCCACCAGTTCGTTTACCAGGTTTGACAGGGCCAGACAGTCGTCCTTCGCAATCGAGAGCAGCTCATCGCCTTCCGGCGCCCGCCCGTGGAAACGTTCCCACAAGAGGCTCACGGACATGGCCAGCGACGTCACGGGGGTTTTCAGTTGATGCGACAACATCGCAATGAAACTGCGGCGGGACTCCTCGAAACGCCGCTCCTCGGTGACGTCCCAGAAGACCATGAGATACCCGTTAGCGCGCCCATCGTCGTCTGATGTTACCGGAAGGATGCGGGGCCGGTACACGCGCTCGGCGCCTTGCGACTCGATTTTGAATTCCGCGAGGTCGCGCTTGGCGGACTGCGGCTCCTCGAAGATGGGCAAGAGGGCCTTTCGGACCGCTTCTTTCAAGGGCATCTGCCGCAGGTTCTCGCCGGGGACGGCCCCTCCCTCCACGCCGAGCAACTCGCGTCCACGCTTATTCATTACGAGGACCTCGAGGCTTTCGTCCGTCAGGATGAGGCCCTCCTGGACCTCTTCGACGACGAGAGCGAGCCGTTCCTGGAGCCGCATGAACCGGCTTGCCTCCTCGTCCTTATGGAGCGCCAGACGTTTGAGAAGGTTGTCCAACTCGGTGCGCAGCCGCTTGATTTCGTCGCCGGGGCGCGTGGACCCGTCGTCAGCCAGAGTGGTGGTTTTGAGTGTGTCGTGCAGGTTTTCGGCGACTTCCTGGATGGGGCGTGCGATGCGCCGTGCAGCGATCTGGGCGAACACAACCAGCACGAGCAACGCGGACAGCAACGATGTTGCCATCAGTCCCACGGCCCACCGTGCGCTAAGAAGTGTGCGGCGTTCCCGCGCGAACATCCCTTTCTCATTGGTGTCGATCAGGTCGTCGATTTGTTGGAAGATGGAAAACACCATTTTCATAGTGACCGGGTCATGCGCCGGCTCGTTGGTTCCCGTGCCGCCGGCGTCCAGCCGTGTCTCGAGCTCTTCCCAGGTTGCCCGGACGCTCTTGAGGATGTCCGATTCCCCCGCTTCGGTGATGTTTCCTTCGCACCCGATCAGTGCCTCCTCGAACGCCTGCGCCTGCTGCGACACCGGCGACGGGGCGGCGGCGGAGAAGCCATTGCTTTGCAGGAGGCTTTCGATGGCGCGCAGGGCCCGCTCCATCCGGCGCGCGTCCTGGATGGTCCGGTAGTTGTCCGACAAGATATCTCGGGCCGACCGCGAGAGACGATGGAGCGAGGAGACCCCGACGATCCCCACAGCCGCCAGCAACAATGTGGGAATCACCAGGGCCAGCAACACTTTCTGCCGTAAAGACATCGTACCCGCCTCGTCAATGTCGTTTACCGCCACGGTTCACACTATATCGATTATACAGACAACACAGACTTATGAGACATAGAGATCGCATAGGTCGCACAAGTCGCGCGGGGTTTCTCAAACGGTGGGGCGAACTTCTTGGAAGAGGGCGCGGGAATTGATGGACAGCAGTGGGAACCAGGGTCGTTGCTTCAGCAACTGCGGCGCTGCCCGCCCACAAGGGATTTGGCAGGTGTGGCGGGGAAGGTGTAGGATAACATCTTGTCTTGGGCAAGGTCCGGATGGCGGGAGTTGCGGCCCGCCACCATGTGATAACACGGAAGGAGACAAATGATGAAACGCATGTTGTTTGCTGCGATGGTAGCTGGTTTGGCGGTGGCGCCGGCAGTTCTGGGGGGCGAGGCGCATGCGCAGGATTACGCGGAAGGGTGGATCAACCTGTTTGATGGCGAGACGCTCTTCGGGCTGCAGGCCCTGGGGGATACGGAATGGGAGGTCTCGGATGGCGTGTTGTCGTGCAAACAGGGCACAGGCGGCTGGATCGCCACGACGGGCCGGTGGGGCGATTTTGAGCTTACCATGAAGATCCGCGTGGCGCCGAAGCAGACGGCGGCGGTGGTGGTACGGGCGCCGCTTTCGGGCCATCCCTCCGAGAACGGCAGCGTGGTTATTCCGGTCCGGGGCGCCGAATCGGGCTATGACTGGCAAGAGGTGAGCGTTGTTGCCGAGGGGAATGCGGTCAAGGCGAAGATCAACGGGCAGGACGCGGCTGTTGCGGCACCGGGTAGCGCTATTGGCTACATCGGCATCCTGTACCAGGGCGGACGCGTCGAGGCAAGCGGCATCAAGCTGCGTCCGCTTACGATGAAGCCCATCTTCAACGGGACGGACCTGACGGGTTGGAACATTATTCCCGAGCACAAATCGGTGTTCACGGTGGAAGACGGCGCGATCCGCATCAAGAACGGCAACGGCCAGATCGAGACCGACGGGTTGTACAAGAATTTCGTCCTGCAGTTGGACATCTTCTCAAACGGCGACCACCTGAACAGCGGCGTCTTCTTCCGCGGCCCGAAGGGTGTGTTTTGGAAGGGGTACGAGTCGCAGGTGCGCAACGAATGGAAAGATGAGCGGACGAATCCCGTCGATTTCGGCACGGGCGGTTTGTACGCGATCCAGCCGGCCCGGAGCGTGGTCTCAAGCGATCGGGAGTGGTTCTACAAGACCCTCCTGTGCGACGGCAACCATTTTGCGGTGTGGATCAACGGGTATGCGGTGAGTGATTTCCTCGATATGCGTCCGGCGGTCGACAACAGCGACGGCAAGGCCGGGTACGTTGGGGCGGCCGGTACGATTCACCTGCAGGGGCATGACCCGACAACCGACTTGTCGTTCAAGAACATCCGTCTTCAGGAATACCCCTCGGGTGAATAGGCGCGTGCGGCCACACGCATAACCGGAGAGACCACAGTGAGGATCGATATTCACGGGCACGTCTTTGCGGATCCGCTCCTCATTTCGCCTCTGAGCGGGACGCCGTTCATGAGCGCGGAACAGCAGTTGGCGCTGATGAAACAGAAGGGCATCGACAAGACGGTCATTCTGCCCCTGGCGTGCGCGGAATCGCCTGCCGAGAAGCAGAGCGTCGGCGAGGTGCTTGGGATCTGCGAGAAGTACCCGGGCAAGTTCATACCCTTTGTCAATGTGGACCCGCGCCTGCCCCGCGACCCCGCGAAGATCACGGTCGAAGACCATTACCGGGTGCTGGCGCAGTGCCGCGACCTGGGGTTCAAGGGTCTGGGAGAGGTAACGGCTCGCGTGTACTGGGACGACCATCCCATGCAGTGCCTGCTGGCGGCGTGTGAAAAGGTCGGGTTCCCGGTGACGTTCCATACGATTACGCCGGACGTGGACAGCTACGGCGTGATGGATGAACTGGGGCTGCCCCGTTTCGAGAAGTGCCTGCAGAAATTCCCCGGCCTGGTGTTCTTCGGGCACAGCCCGGGATTCTGGTCGGAGATCAGCGGGGACGCCACCGTGAAGGATAAAAACGGATATCCCAAGACGCCCGTCGCGGAAGGCGGCGTGTTGAAGCGCCTGTTCCGCGAATATCCGGGCGTTCATGGGGATTTGTCGGCGGGCAGCGGGCTGAACGCGCTGCAGCGGGACCCGGCGCATGCCTATGGGTTCATGGAAGAGTTCCAGGACCGTTTGCTGCTGGGGTTGGACTACTGTTCGCCGAGGAACAAGATGGAGCATGTCGAGTGGCTGACGGCTGCCCGCGACGAGGGCGACATCAGCGACACCGTGTACGAGAAGATCATGTGGAAGAATGCCAACCGGGTGTTGAATCTGGGGTTGGAGTGAAGCCGGGTTGGCGGTGCGACGTGCGCCGTGGCGCGCGCGGACGCGAGGGAGCAAGGCCATGATTCTGGGGATAATCGGAGCCGAGAATTCGCATTCGAAGGCTATTGCAAAGATCATCAACATCGAGAAGAAGATCAAGGGCTTCTCGGTGGAGTATCTCTGGGGAGAGACGGCGGCTTTTGCGCAGGACACGGCCGAGTCGGGCAAGATCCCCAATATTGTCAAGCATCCGAGAGAGATGCTTGGGAAGGTGGACGCGGTCCTGGTGGATCACCGGCATCCGAAATACCATCTTGACGCGGTGCGGCCGTTTGTCGAGAAGGGCATCCCCACGTTTGTCGACAAACCGTTCTGCTTCGAGCCTGAGGAGGGTGTGGCGTTTCTGAAGCTTGCCAAGAAGACGGGCGCGCCGGTGACGTCGTTCAGCGTGGTGCCCATGCAGGCGAGTTTCGCGAAGTTCAAGAAGGACATGGAGGGGAGCGGGAAGATCGTGGCCGGGTCGACGTACGGTCCCTGCGATCTCGAGAGCAAATGGGGCGGCGTGTTTTTCTACGGGATTCACCAGGTTGAAATGGTTTTGATGGCGTTCGGATACGACGTGAAGTCCGTCTTGATCACGAAAAACGGCAACGGCGCGACAGGCCAGCTCCTGTATAAGGACGGGAAGATCGTGACGATGAACCTTGTGAAAGAGGGCGCCCCGCACTTCGGCATCTCGGCCATCGGGAGCGAAAAGGCCATTCATTCAAACCTGCCCATGGACAAGAGCGCCTACCTGAGCGGGGTCCAGACGTTTTGCGGAATGTTCAAGACGCGTGTCGAGCCGATCCCGCACGAGCTGCTGTTGCGCCCGGTTCAGGTCTTGGATGCGCTGGCCCGCTCGAAGAAATCCGGACAAGTAGAGAAGGTTCTCAAGTAGCTTGCCGAAAGGCAAGGTCAGGGGGAGTGCTATGGGGGACCTGCCCGCTGGGCGGGTCCCCCGTAACCGATCTCGAGGGCGATTTGGGAAGCTGCGGCAATGGGATACGTGCACGGCTATTCGGAGTACGAGACAGGGCGTCTGCGGAATTCCGCCCAGGCGCTGAGCGGCCTGCTCCACGAAAACGTGCGATACCCCGAGGGGGCGCTGGTGTTGGAGGCGCCGTGCGGGGTCGGGGCGCAGACCGGCGTCCTTATGGCGAACAGCCCGGGTGCGCGCTTTGTGTGCATGGACATCTCGCCGGTTTCCGTGCGGGCAGCGGCGGAACGGTCTAAGGCGATGGGGTTCGTTGCGGGAGACCTGTATGCGCTGCCGTTTTCGGGGGAGGTGTTTGACCACGTCTTCGCATGTTTCGTGCTCGAGCATCTGAGCAAGTCGGCATGGGCTCTCGAGAACCTGTTGCGCGTATTGAAGCCGGGGGGCACGCTTACGTCGATCGAGGGCGATCACGGGTCGTGTTTTTTCCATCCGGAGACGCCCGAGGCGCTTGCCGCATGGGCGTGTTTGCCGAAACTGCAGGCGATCCTTGGAGGCGACAGCCTGATCGGACGGCGGATGTATTCGGTGCTTGCGCGGGCGGGCCTCGAGGAGGTGCGGGTCGAACCGGTTCGAATCTACTGCGACCCCAGTCTGCCGCACATGATGAAGGGGTTTGTCGAGGACACCATCGTGGGAATGCTTCGCGGTATCGAGCCTGAGGTAACCGCGCGCGGTATGATGGATTCGGACATGTTTCGCAAAGGGGTTGACGATATTCTGGCGATAAAGACCCATCCTGACGGCGCGTTCTGCTACACGTTTTTCCGGGCGATTGGCACAAAAGCGGATTAACCGTTGAAAGGAGCCTGGTGATGATTGGACGGCGTTCGTTTCTGGCGATGACCGCGGCGGCGGGAGCCGCATCGATGAGTAACGTCGAGGCCGCGCGGGCAGCCGAGGGGAAACCCGAGGGGGAGACAGGCCGGACGTTTTACGAATTGCGCGCGTACGAGGTGGAGACGGAGGCGCAGAAAGCGGCACTGCTGGCATTCTGGGCCGGCGCGGCGATTCCGGCTTACAACCGGCTTGGCGTGAGCCCGGTGGGCGTCTTCGTGGCGGCGGACCAGTTGAGCCCTGTGTATGTCCTGTTGCCGCACGCATCAATCGAGTCGGTTGCGGCCGCGACGGAGAAACTGCTGGCGGACGAGGAGTATCTGGCGAAGGGTGCGGCGTTTCTGGACGCGCCCGCGGCGAGCCCGGCGTATAAGCGCGTCGAAAGCTGCTTGTTGAAAGCGTTCACGGGGATGCCCCGGCTGGAGCGGCCGGCGGAATCCGCCACGAGGGTGTTCCAGTTGCGGATCTACGAAAGCCCGGGCGTGAAGGCGGGGCAGAAGAAGATCGAGATGTTCAACACGGCGGAGCTTGCCATCTTCCGCAAGACAGGCCTGAATCCAGTGTTCTTCGGCGAGTCGCTCATCGGGACGAAGATGCCCAACCTGACGTACATGGTGGGATTCGAGAACGCGGATGCGCAGACGGCCGCATGGGACACTTTCCGGGCCGATCCGGAGTGGCTGGAACTGCGAGCCAGGCCTGAGTACGCGGACAAGGAGATAGTCTCCGGGATTACGAACATCGTGTTGAACCCGGCGGAATGCTCGCAGATATAGCGGAAGACCGCGCGACCGCTGGCCCGCCTTTGGCCGTATCCTACCGAAATCGCAGGGCGTAGATATCCGCGTCGCTCATCCTGAACTTCAGCCGGACAGGCGTGCCCACGAGTTCTTTCAACTCGGACTTGCCGCCCCACGTGACGACCCGCTCGATATGGTCGCCGTATATCTCGTCGCACTCCTGGAGGGTGAACCCGGGGATGGGATTGCCGCTGGCATCCTGGATTTCGCACCAGATGCTCCCGGCCCCTGACGTAGCGTAGTTGATGAGGAGCTTGGTTTCGGCGGCTTCGGGCGGGGCCGGCACGGACGGGCCGCCCGTGAACGCATTGATGAGACGCCCCCCTTCGGCGGCCTCGGCGGTATAGAGCACGCCGTTTTCGCTGGCGGTCTGTCCGAAAACGGCCGTAGCGCCTTCCGTGGCCAGCCGCTGAATCTCCTCGGGCGAAAGGGCCCGCCGGACCACGAGGATGTCGTCGGCGACACCGAGGAACGATTCGTTGGTGAGCGAAGCGGGGGGATAGTCTTCTCCGAACTGAAGGTCGCCATGACACAGTTCGATGGGTCCAAGCCCTGCCTCTCCCCCACTCGCGACCTCTTTTCCGTCGAAATAGAGGCGGATGACGCCGTCATCGTAGGTCGCGGCAAGATGGTGCGGATTGCTGTCATCAGCCCATTGGGGCAGGGCTTCAAGCGGCGCAACCACCTCCTTCGTGTGGTAGAAGAAGCGGAAGCCGGTCTGTTCGGGGCCGATTGTGCCCCCGGGATTGCAGTCGAGGATGAGTTCGTTCTGCATGGTCTCCGTGGCGCCTCCGTCGTAAGCGGAGAAGATGCGCCGGTGCCCGGCGGGGACGTTGCGCACGCTGGCGGCGAACGTTGCCTGGGGGCCGAGATTCCGGGTGTTGGGCAGCTTGAGGATCTGCGGCGAAGCGAACGCGAGGGACCTGCCCCCGCGGATGGGGTTCTCCTGGGTGAAGGTCAATGGCATCGATGATACACGGTCTTGAGGGAGGGGTGGGTCCTCGCCGTCGGTGAATGTCAGCACCTTCGTGGTGAATGCACCGCCCGTTGCCGGGGCTTTGATGGAGACGAACCCGTCGAGACGGACGGTGTGGCGGCGCAATTCGCACGGGCCGACGTAGTAGCCCTCGGTGGCATAGACCGAAAGCTCGCCGGGCAGGTTGGGGTCGCCCGAATCGGTCTGCATGACGCCCCAGGCGATCATGTTGTTGCGGTTGACCCAACGGGTCGGGTCAGGCCCGGGGCGCAGAAACGCCTCGCGCCAGCGATGAAACAGGAGCCCGTCGCGGCTGGTCATGAACACGCCGTCCGACACGCCCGGATAAGGGTGAACCTTGAGGTCGCGGTCGGGAGAGAAGCGTTTCGGGAAGCCGATGAAAACGTGAGGAGCGCGGTGGTAAGCAGTGATGCCGTTGGTGTACAGGTGCTCGTTCGGCGTGCCCTCGGTGTATTGGAGCCACTGGGGTTCGGGCCAGTTGAGGAAATCCTTGGTGGTTGAGGTCATGATTGCCCGGACGCCCTCCGCAAAACCGCGGTGGAACTCGACGTACTGCTGGCGGTACGCGTCCCAGAATGCGAGGTTGTGCGAGTCGAAGGCGCCGATGGTGATGACAGGCGCTTCCTGAATGAGTTCCCAATGGACGGCGTCGGGGGATTTGAACGCGATGAGCTTGGCATCGTCCGGCCCGCTGGCCACGGCTTTGTAGCGTTCGCCGGGCGGGCAGGCGGGGTTGGAGTCCTTGAACGGCGAAAAGTTGTGGACGCCCTCCCCCTGCCAGATGATGTTGTTCGCGGTCGAGCCCTCGTATTCGAAGAGGCCGAGTTCGGGCTTGGCCCAGTGGATGCCGTCGACGCTGAGCGCGTAGCAGACGCGCTGGCCGCCGCCGGTATTGGTCTTGAGGTCGAAGTTCGAGCCGCGGTAGTACATGCGGAAGAGGCCGTCGTCTTCAAAGATGGTGAAATAGCACGAAGTATTGCCCTCCCAAGGGGCATCGACGGTGATCGCCACGTCGCGCGGGACGGGTTCGTGGAGGACTTGCTGAACGCCGTCCATGGACTCGATGAGGAACTCGTCCCAGAGGGGTTCGAGGCGGGAGCCGATATCTATTGGCTCCGCGGCGCTCGCGTAGTAGCCGGCCAGCAACAGCAAAACGGCCAGCGCGGCCATTGTGGTGTTTCGGTGAAGAGAAACGGCGGAATTCGCGGCCATGAGAGAACTCCTTGCGATCGTGTGGTCGATGCGGCCCGGAGCCGGGCCGCTGCTTGCCCTGGCCGGAGTATAGACGAGCGGGAAAGGGAAATGCACCCTCACTGGAAAATCACTGGGCAAACCCCGGGGTTGCCGCGCGGAGGGCAACAGCCGCTGTCGGACCTGTGCGACCTATACGCCGTATAAGCCCGGCCCTTTTGGGCAATCCGCGCATTTGACCTGTTTTGCCGGCAGATGGCAGAATATGTCTTCTCGCAACGAACAAAGATGAGGCGATATCCATGACGTTCAATGAAGTACCAGAAGACGAAGAAGTCCCGAAACATCCGTTCGAGCCATTGACGGCGAAGCTGCTCAAGACCCGCACCATATTGATCTCTGGAACGGTCGATGAGGAGCTTGCCGAACGCGTCATCACGGAGCTTCTTATATTGGATGGGGATTCTCAAGAACCCATTCGCATGTTCATCACGTCTCCGGGCGGGCATGTGGATGCGGGGTTGGCGATCCACGACGTGATGCGGTTCATCAAGCCCGAGATCGTCGCGATTGGCGCGGGATGGGTTGCGAGCATTGCGGTGCCGATTCTGTTCGGCGCGCCGAAAGAGAACCGGCTGGCTCTGCCGCATACGCGGTTTCTGCTCCATCAGCCGAGCGGAGGGGCCGCGGGCCATCTGAAGGATATCCGGATCGAAGCGCAGGAGATCATGAAGATTCGTAAGCGCTTGAACGAGATGATCGCGCGCGAAACCGGTCAGCCCTACGAAAAAGTTTACGAAGACAGCGACCGTAACTTCTGGATGAGCGCGGAAGAGGCCATCGAGTACGGGGTCATCTCACGCGTTGTCGAGTCCGTCGACGACATTGGCAAGAAGTAGCGGTTCTTGCTTTCCCGAACCGCCATGGGCCACCATGAGCAGGGACGGGAAAAACATGACAGCATCAGGACAACTCAGACGCCTTCTGGACCAGTTCCTGGAGGCGTCTGTTTTTGAGTCGGGTCTGGCCGACAAATCGCTCGAGGCGTACGCGAGCGATCTGGGGTCGTATACCGGCCAGCTCGAACAATGCGGTGTCACGGACCCGGACCATGTCACGCGGGACCATGTGCTGGGCCATCTGATCGCGTTGCGGAAGGCGGGGCTGAGCACGCGGTCGGCCGCGCGGCATTTGAGCGCGATTCGCCGGTTTCACCGGTTTCTGCGGGAAGAACATCTGGCGGAGCGCGATCCTACCGAAGGCATGGATTCGCCCCGGCTGATTCGCGCGTTGCCCCACGTGTTGTCGGCGCTCGAGGTGGAACGTCTGCTGGCCGCGCCGGATCTGTCGCGCAAGCATGGCGTCCGCGACGCGGCAATCCTCGAGTTGTTTTACGCCTGCGGTCTGCGGATTTCGGAATTGGCCAATCTGCCGCTGCGTGACGTGTCGCTCGAGGAATCCATGGTGCGGGTACGGGGCAAGGGCTCGAAGGTGCGGATTGTGCCTCTGGGCAGCCGGGCAATCGAGCGGATACGCGCGTATCTGCCGGTTCGTTCAGGGGGCAAGGTACTCGACGACACGCTGTTCTTGGGGACCCGCGGACGCCGGATGAACCGTTCGCGGGTCTGGCTGGTAGTGAAACGGGCGGCGCAAGCCGCCAACATCCGCCAGAACGTGACGCCTCACATGCTGCGGCATTCGTTTGCCACCCACCTGCTGGATCATGGGGCCGATCTGCGCGCGGTTCAAGAAATGCTGGGCCATGCCGACGTGTCGACCACCCAGATCTACACGCACGTCAGCGTGGACCGGTTGAGCCGTGCCCACAAGGATTTTCATCCGAGGTCATAATAATTTCGGGGACACAATACTCAATTCTGACTGCCAATCCGCGACACATTGATGGTAAGTGATGTGCGCGACACGCCAATTGAGTATTGTGTCCCCGAAATCGGTTCGCTATTCTTTCCTGAAGAGGTACGGAAGGTTCCGGTGCGGAAATGGACTGCGGCCGGCTTCGGTGGCGAATGCCGGCGGAGACGTTTGGCGTGGGTATTCGTGAACAGTACCGCCTTTCGAGAGGCCGGAGTGACGGGGTCGAGGAAGAGATGGCGGGGAAGACAGCGGAGGCGCCTTGGTGACGATCTTGACGCTGGTTGTGCTGTTAGCGGGCGCGCTGGCCTATTTTTCGGCGGCGGTTGCCGCCGTGCTGTTTCTTTCGCGGGAGAAGGCGGCGTTTCTGAACGTTGCCCGCCGGCTGGCGCTGATGGGAATGTGTCTGTTCCTGGCGGTTTTCGTGTTGCGTTGGGCCGCATGGGGCAATCTTCCCATGACGACCGTGGCTGACGCGCTTGTCGTCTTTGTTGTTTTGGCGACGGTTGTCATGTACGTATCGGCACGGGGCGAAACCCGGGCGCTGTCCTCGTTCTATTTGCCGCCGATCCTGGTGCTGGCATTGCTTTGTGTTCTTGCTGCGCTGCGTACCTTCTCGGAGGCGCCGAAAGCGCTTCGGGGCGTGTTTCTGGCGGGCCATGTGAGTCTGGCGTTTCTGGCGTACGCATTCTTCCTGGGAGCGAGCGTGACCAGCGTGGCGTATATGTTTCAGGCCCGTCATCTGAAGAATCATCATACCCGCGGGCTATTCCATGCCCTTCCCTCATTGGAACGCCTCGACAAGAGCCTGTATTTGTTGATACGTCATGGGTACATCGTGTTTGCGGTGACACTGATTGTGGGCGGCATCTGGGCGCGGGTGGACGCCGGCCTGTTAGGGCCGCAGTGGTACCTTGCTCCGAAAATCCTGCAGGCTGTTGCGATGGTGGCCTTTTACGCGTTCGTGTTTCATGCCCGGCAGATTGGCCTGTTGCGGGGGCGGAAACTGGCGTTCGCGGTATTGATAGGTTTTTCCGTCATGCTGGGCATCTACCTGGTGCGCGCGCTGTTGGGAGTGTCGTATTACCATTTCTGGGGGTCGGCGTCATGGGCGTCGTAGCGGTTGGTCTCAGCCATCACACGAGCCCGTTAGAGTTGCGGGAACGCCTGCATTTTGCGCCCGAGACCATCCCGCCGGCGTTACTGGAATTACAGAATCGCCTCGAGGGAGGGGCAGCCGTCATTCTGAGCACCTGCAACCGGGTCGAGATCTACGCGCACCACGACAAGGACGCCGCCACCCTGTGCGACGATGTGCGCGCGTTCATGGCCGAGTGGCATGGGTTGTCCGAAGATGAATTCGTCGGTTCCCTTTACGAATACAAGGGTTCGGAAGCGGTCGGGCATCTGTTTCGCGTGGCTGCCAGTCTCGACAGCCTGGTGGTGGGCGAGGCCCAGATCCTGGGGCAGGTCCACGAGGCCTTCATGTTGGCGCAATCGCAGCAAACCATCGACAAGGTCCTTTCGGCGATGTTTCAGCGCGCATTCAGTGTGGCGAAACAGGTCCGTACCGAAAGCAAGATCGGGGCGGGGAAGGTTTCGGTAGCTTCGGTGGCCGTGGACCTCGCGGTCTCGATATTTATGGATCTGGCAGAGAAGACGGTGATGATCATCGGCTCGGGGAAGATGGGTGAAAGCACCCTGAAGAGCCTGCTGTCGTGCGGAGCGGGCCGGATACTTCTTGTCAATCGCAGCCCGGAAAAGGCCTTGAGTCTCGCGGGAACGCTCGGCGGGGAAGCTGTGGCGTTCGAGGCGCTTGACGAAACGCTGCACCGTGCGGACATCGTTATCACGTCCACCGCGGCCACGGCACCGATCCTGACCTGCGGCCACTTTCATCGTGCCCTGAAGAAGAGGGGCAACGCCCCGATGTTTGTTATCGACATCGCCGTGCCGCGCAATGTCGAACCTGCGGTAAACGCCCTCGACAATGTTTACTTGTACGATCTGGACGCGTTGCAGCAGGCCGCCGCAGAGAACCTCGAGGCGCGGCGTCAAGAGGTCGACACGTGCCTGAGGATCGTCGATGATGGCGTCGAGAAGTTTGTCCAATGGATGCGGAGTCTTGCTGTCGAGCCCGCCATTGTGTCCATTTCCGAGGAGTTGCACGGGATTCGCGAGCGGGAACTCGAGAAACTGTTGGCCGCGTATCCCGACATGACGGAAGAACACCGCGAGGCCATCACTCAAATGACGCGGCGCATCGTGAATACGATTCTGCAGCGTCCCATGAGCCAGCTGAAGCGCGAAGTGGTGACGGAGGACCCGAGTTTCGTGCTGCAGCTCGTTCGCCGCATATTCGGCCTGAAGGAAACGTGATGCCCAAATCCATCCTTATCGGCTCACGGGGCAGCGGGCTGGCGATGTGCCAGTCCCGGCAGATCGCGGAGGCGCTCCGGCGCCTTGTGCCGGATGCCGAGGTCGCGATCACGGTGGTCCGCACCACAGGAGACAAGATTGCGGATGTGCCGCTGTCCCTGGTCGGGGGGAAGGGGCTTTTCACGAAGGAGCTCGAGGAAGCCCTGCTTGCCGGGACGATCGATTTGGCGGTCCACAGCATGAAGGATCTTCCCACGGAATTGCCGGAAGGACTGTGTGTCGGGGCGGTGCCCACGCGCGAGAACCCCTATGATGTGCTCGTGAGCCGCGAAGGGCTGGCGTTGGATCAGTTGCCCGCGGGGGCACGGATAGGGACCTCGAGCCTGCGCCGGGCCGCGCAACTGCGGGCGTATCGCACAGATCTCGAGGTTGT
>Ga0116185_1001903_pt1 | contig 20116 bp, 12 predicted proteins | sample AD_JPNNA7_MetaG_FD_89754 | JGI IMG/M metagenome (GOLD analysis project Ga0116185, IMG submission 89754) | Active sludge microbial communities of municipal wastewater-treating anaerobic digesters from Japan - AD_JPNNA7_MetaG | ecosystem: Engineered > Bioreactor > Anaerobic > Digestate | place... | reverse complement strand
GATCTTTATCATCATTTGAAACAGATGGATCTACCTAAATCCGGAAAGATTACAAAACTTAACTATCAGGGATTAAGATCTGTGTTTAGAAGAGTTCAAGCCAGATTGATAAAAAAGAAAATCATCAGCAATGAATACACACTTCATCAGCTCCGCAAAGCCAGGGGAACGGATCTCGCAAATCAGGGAGTAAGTCCTTTATTCCTTCACAAATTTATGAGACATGAGAACATAAAGACAACAATGGATTATTATATAAAAGTTGATTTGCAAAAAATGGCAGCTGAAATTAACTCAAAACTAAAAATTTGACATAGAACTTGAAATATATTTTAAGATGAATTACATATAGTTACGTTGATATGTTTTTCGGAATGAAAATAAAAAAGCCTCAATATTTAATGTATTGAGGCTTTTTCTTGAGCTGGCGAAGGGATTTGAACCCCCGACCTGCTGATTACAAATCAGCTGCTCTACCAACTGAGCTACACCAGCGCTTAAAAATTGTGAGCCAAAAATAGTATTTATTTTTCTGTTGTGCAATCCTTTTTTTAAGTTAACTTAGTTCAACCTGAGACTTAAGACCAAAATTTCCGGCTTCATCATATAGCCTGAATTGAACCATTTTTTGTCTGATTTTCTTTATCAATTCAAAAGTTAATCCGTTAAACTCAAATTTTTCTCCAACCTCTAATATTTTACCGGATTTATCAGCTACAAATCCGGCAATAGTGTTATACTCATCTGACTCTTCAAGTTCAAAATTAAATGTTTCATTAAATTCATCAATAAACATCGAACCTAAAACATAAAATTTACCATCGGGTAATTTACTATAGGTATGGACTTCACTTTGTGTTTTATCTTTTATCTCACCGACAATTTCTTCTAATATATCTTCTATCGTTACAACTCCTTCAGTTCCGCCATATTCATCAGTTACAATAGCGATTTTTTCTCCCTGCTTTTGCATATCCTTTAGTATTTCAGAAATAAGTTTTGTTTCAGGTACAAAGCAAGCTGGTCGTATTAATGATTTAATATTGATATTTTGTTTTTCAATTATTGCACGCATTATATCTTTTGTATGCAAAATCCCGACAATATTATCCAAAGAATTTTCGTAAACCGGCACCAATGTATGACCGGATTTGATTATTGAGTTAATATTTTTTTCATTCTCTTCGTTCAAGCTGATAGCAATCATTTCCGTTCTCGGAATCATAACTTCATCTGCCTTTAAATCATTAAACTCAAAAATATTTTCAATGATTTCCTGATCTGCTTCATCGATAGTACCTGATTTTACTCCATCTGAAATAATATCAAGTATTTCATCTTCAGTCGGACGCTCTTGTGAAAAGTTAATCTTTTCTTTAAATGGTAATAAAATCAGATTACTTATTGCAGTTATACTTTTAGTAATAAATTTTAATGCTTTGGAAATAAATAAAATAACTTTAATGGATTTTTTACCTATAGTATCTGAATAACGATAAGCAATAGCTTTCGGAACCAGAACATTAAAAACTAAAATAATTACTGTAATCACTATCGAAGTAATAACAATTGTTATAGCTGTATCTAAATAACTATATGAACCGGTAAGTGTTAAAGCCTGATTATAAATCCAGCTTGAAAAGATAAGATAGCCTAATACTGATATTATAACGATCAAAAACTTGGAAGTGAGCTGAATGCTGCTATACACCTGCTCTTCATTTTCATTTAATTCTTCAAAGTATGGAACATCTTTATCCTGCTTCTGTTTAAGTTCTTCAATTTTTGATTCACCAAATGATGCTAATGCAATTTCTGATGCTGCGAGTATAAAGTTGATAAATAAAAGCAGTAAAAATACAAGAACCAATTCCATTAAAAATTTTTTATCCTTCTGTTGTTATTAGATACTGCAAAGATACATCAATATTATAAAATTACATTACAAATTTTTGATTATTATGTTATTTTAAGGCACACATTATAAATTTATTAATCAAATGAAGCCAAAACAGATTAAAATTAAGGATAAAACAAATTTATCAATAACCTGGCAGGATGATAAGGTAACAATTATCCCGTTAAAATATCTTAGAGATGAATGCCCTTGTGCAAGCTGTAAAGGTGAAACAATTTTACTAAGAACATACAGACCGCCAAAGCCGACTGTCTTTTCAGAAAATATGTATAAGATTTCAAATATTAATATTGTCGGAGGATATGCAATTCAAATTACCTGGAAGGATGGTCACGATACCGGAATTTATTCCTGGGAATATTTGAAAACTCTCGAAGATGGCATGGAAGATAATTCAAAACAAAATTATAACAGACTTTTATGATCTCTAAAAATGATCTTAAATATTATTCTTCTTTACTTATTAAAAAATACCGTATAAAAGAAGAAAAATTCCTGGTAGAAGGCTTAAAGATTGTTGAAGAGGGATTAAACAGTAATTATAATAATGAGGTTGTTTTCGTTACTCCATTGTTTGCTGAATCATTCCCTGAAATTATTTCTGTAATTAAGAAAAAGGCAAATACTGTTCTGGAGTTAAAATCAATTGAGTTTCAAAGGATCTCAGATACAAAATCACCACAAGGTATAGCAGCAGTATTTGAAAAAAAATATCCTAAAAAGGAATTAACAGATTTAAAAGACAATATTCTTGTATTGATTGACAAAGTTTCAGATCCGGGCAATCTTGGTACAATTCTCAGAACCTGCGATTGGTTTGGAATCTATAACGTACTGCTAACAAATGAATCAGCTGAATATCTTAATCCAAAAGTAATCCGTGCTTCAATGGGTTCGATTTTTCATCTTAATATTTACGATGAAGTTTTTGAAAATGATATTACAAATCTTAAATCAGCAGGATATCAGATAATCAGTTCTGATACTAAAGGAAAGAATGTTTTTAATTTTAATCCGGTAACAAAATCTATTCTGGTCTTCTCAAATGAATCTACCGGACCTTCAGAAATGATAAGCGACCTTGCAGATAAAACTATTTCAATTCCTGGTAAAGGCAGGGCAGAATCTCTTAATGTTTCTTCTGCTGCAGCAATAATAATTGCAAATCTTGTAATTAAGAATTAACTAATCTTTATAAGGATCATAAACATCAGAGCCAGCCATTGCAACTCCAATAGGATGTAATCTGAAAATAACTTTTATTGTGTTGCCCATATATGAAATAACTTCATCCAGTTTTTTGTAACATTCAGGAGCCTCATCAGCACCTGAACCGCGAAGTTCAATCCCCTTTCGCTTCATCTCAGCTTTAACTTTCTCAAAATTTACTTTCCCTCTGCTAACTGTTACGGGCCTTGTCACACCATCTCTGTCTCGTTTCCATTTTTTCCTTCCGGCAGCTTCATTTCTACTCATTGTTCTTCCTGCTCCGTGAACTGTAGAATATAGTGCTTCTTTGGAAAGTTCTGAATCAACTCCCTCAACTATAACAGAATCGTCCATCATATTTGCACCAATAAATCCAAGTTGTTTTGGGAATGCAGGAGTGCAGCCTTTTCTAACGACCCAATATTTTTCACCGAAATGTTCTTCCCTCCACGCAAAGTTATGATGATTATGCACTTCAAATGTTTTAGCCGGATTACCTAAAATTTTTAACACCTGATCTACAACAATATCTCTTCCGGCATAAGCATATTCACCGGCAAGATGAATCGCTTCAATATAAGCTTGCCCTATTTCAGATTTAATATCAAAAAGTATCGGCGGAGAATCCATTGGTCCTTCACTTACTTTATCTTCGAATGAATAACCTTTTGATAATGCAATAAATCCCATTGTAGTTCTATGCCCAAAACCACGTGAACCGAAGTGAACGCCTATCCAAAGAAATCCTTCATCGTCTTCAAAAAGGTCTACAAAATGATTTCCGCTTCCTACAGTTCCAAGCTGTTCTTTGGCCAAAGTAAAAAGTTTTCTCTGCTGTTTAAATTCAGCAGCAGCAATTTTATCAATAACTTCGTGATCAACCGGCTGTTTATTTTTTCTTCCTATTCCGAATGAGATTTGCGAGAAAATTTCATCCATAATTTTAGGAATTTCTATTTTATCAGTTTTAATATCGGTTCTTACTGCCTTATTACCACACGCAATATCAAATCCAACTCCGGAAAGAGAAATTTTATTTTTATAAGCTACGGCTCCGCCAATCGGATGCCCGTATCCGTAATGAGCATCTGCCGTAAGCACACCAATATCATTCTCGGATGTACATCTTTCAATCTGAGCAATAGAGTTTTGGTCTATTATTTCTCTTCCGAATATTTTAATGCGTTTCATTTCTATATTTATTTTATTCCCTTATGAATAATAAGTTAATAGAATAACTAAGTCACTATAAAAAGAAAGGCACGATTACGTGCCTTAAAATAAAGCCCATCCGAACCTTCCCTAAGGGTAGGCTTTAGAAAAATTATTTTATCATCTGAGTAAAATCATTTTTCTGGTTTCTGAAAATTGTCCTGCATTGATGCGGTAGAAATAAATTCCTGAACTAACTGCATTATCATACTTATCTTTTCCATCCCAGATAACTTCATAAGTTCCCGCTGACTGTTCCTTATTTACAAGCGATACTATCTCTTCTCCCAATGCATTGAAAATTTGTAATTTAACTTTTGATGGAGTTGTTATACTATATCTGATAGTTGTAGCCGGATTGAATGGATTTGGATAGTTTTGTGTTAGTTCATATTTATTTGGAGGCATTAAGATTCCAACAACTTCCGAGAATTTATAAGTGCCATTAAAATCTATTTGTTTTAGTCTGTAAGAGACTCTTTCAACATTAAATCCTGAAAGATCATCTTCAAATGAATAGTTTGTTATTTCAGTAGTAGTTCCTAAACCTTGTTTAAAGCCGATAGTTATCCAATCAGAATTTCCAAACATTCTCTGAACTTCAAATCCCTGATTATTTAACTCTGATGCTGTTTGCCACTTTAATTCTACTTTATATCCATTAACTAAAGCATTAAAAAAAGACAGCTCAACAGGTGTTGGAGAGGCATTCTCAGTTTTTATTATCGTACCTCCTACACCAATAGCAATGCCTTCTTCAATGTTTTTAAAATAAACACCTGTTAATAAGTTATCAGTTGCTTTTTCAAAAAAATTAGGACCGCCAAATGTATCCCAACGATCACCGGAATTTATTGTCCTGATGATTCTTCCCTTATCACCAACTCCCCATCCGAAATTATCATTTACAAAATACAGTTTCCTGGTATCAACTCCGCTTTTAGGAGACCAAGTTTCTCCAGAATTTGTTGTTTTATAAACTCCACCTTTACAACCTACAAATCCTTTTTGATCATTGATAAATAATATATCATAAACTTCGCTATTAAGGGTTGCAATTAAGTTAAAATTATTTCCTCCATCCAGTGATCTTAATAATTGTCTTTGTAAATTGGCAATCCAAACAGTCATTGAGTCCTTAATATAAATCTTACTAAACTGATAATTCCCTATAGAAAGATTAATCCAGGTTGATCCGCCATCTGTAGTTTTATATATAACACCATCATCTCCTACAATAAATCCATAATTATAATCATAAAAATCCACTGATCTAAGTCGAGATGTGCTCGGGAAAGTCTGCTGATTCCAGGTTTCTCCAAAATCATTTGTTGTCATAACAAGACCATTTGAACCGACAATCCACCCTTTTTGCGGATCAACAAAATCAACTGAATAAAAATTTTCAGAAGTCTCTAAATTTTTAACTATCCAGTTTTGACCATAATCAGTCGAATTAAGAATGGTTCCATTATTACCAGCTACCCACAATATACCTGGGTCAATGTTAGTCATATAATTTAATGAATCTCTCGTAATCTCATTTCCAATTTTCGACCAATTCTCCCCAAAATCATCTGAAAATAATATTTCTCCATAAGAGCCTATTATATACAATTTATCTCCGATCCCACCAATTTTTCTAAGCCTGACTATTGATTCTTTATTATTTAATATCCACCTGGCACCGCCATTAGTTGTTTTTATAATTAGCCCTGAGTCAGCAACCGCAATAAAATTATTTTCATCCCTACAATACACAGATGTAACTACTCTATTTGTATTAATGGTATGGTAATTCCAATGCACTCCGCCATCATAGGTCTTATAAATTGCTCCATCATAACCTACAACTACTCCAAATTGCTCATTTATAAAATCAAACTCTGTATACCATTGAGAAGGTAAAGCATTTAATAAATACCAGTTTTCACCTGCATCCGTTGTTTTATAAATGCTTCCCAAAAAACTTAGAGCAAAGCCCAAAGTATCATTTATAAAATCTATAGAGGTTACATATTCCTGCAATTTTTTTACCCAATTAGCACCTTTATTAGTTGTTTTGTAAATTGCATCTGCTCCAACAAATCCAGTGGTTTCGTTAATGAATTTAATACAATAAGCATAATAGTGTATTGTTGAGGAATAATTCCAGGATAGCCCACCATTAGTAGATCTATAAAACCCTCCATATTCCGATAATAAATAACCATCATTTGGACTGGAAAACTCAACTCTTACAAGGGGTGTCATTGGGATAATTTGATGTTGTATATCCCAATTTGTATGAGAATTGCCTAAAGACATAACTGTGCCAGCAGTACCAACAGCGTAAAGTGAATCTGAGTTAAATAAATAAAAGTCTAATAAATCATTTCCTTGCGGAAGAGGATTTACCCAAGTCCATTGAGCAAAAACTGTGAATGGAAATAAAAAGAGGAGGTAAAATAGCTTTTTCATAAACCACACCTCGGTTTAATTAAAATATTTTCATATCAAATTTCGTTAATAATATTTCAAAAATCAAAATAAATATTCTATGACAGATAAACGAAGATATTGTTTTATCATCTGAGTAAAATCATTTTTCTGGTTCCTGAAAATTGTCCTGCATTAATGCGATAAAAATATACTCCCGAACTTACTTCTTTATCATATTTATCTTTTCCATCCCAGATAACTTCATAAATTCCTGCTGACTGTTCCTTATTTACAAGCGATATTATTTCTTCCCCCAGAATATTGAAAACTTGTAATTTAACTTTAGATGGAATTGTAATACTATATCTAATAGTTGTAGTGGGGTTGAATGGATTTGGATAGTTTTGTTCCAATCTGAAGTCAACAGGAATTTTATCATCAATTTTTTCAATATCAGAAAGAATTCCTTGCTCGGGAAGTGGTAATCTTACAGAGGTATATAATTTAAAATCTCCCGGTGCAAGCACGATGCTGTCTGTTAAATTAGTTGTGCTTGTAACATAAATACTATCACCGGTAAAATAATCATACCAATAACCGACCTTACTGAAATTCGGTCTTGTTGATTGCTGAATAACATTAAAATTCCCAACAATAAAAGCATCCATAGAAGGATGATAAAGATTTATCTTCTTCATAAATCCGCTGACATCCAGATTAAAGTTTGATGCATGAAAAGTTTCATAATTATTACGGAGATTAATCAATGCAGAAAAAACTTTATAAAGATTAGTTCTTCTGCCATCGTTTAAATAATCCCATTTAACAGGCTTCTCACCTGTCCTGCCATTAAAATTAATACTGATATCATAACCAAGTTCACCGAACTGCCACATAAGTTTTGGCCCTGGTATTGTAAAGAAGAAGGCTCCGGCAAGTTTCATTCTGTTTAAAGCAACATTAAGATTTTTTATGTTATAGGAGCCTGAAGAATTACCAAAGGCAAGATTTTTAACCATCAGTCTTTCTTCATCGTGACTTTCCATATATCCGACAAGATGCGGATATGTCCAGCCCCGATTTAAATATGATATACCGGAGAAATTAGAAGCATATCCCATGGTTGCTTCATTATAATCGTAATTATGATTACCCCACAGCATCATACCATAATTTGATAAAACTGTTTCTTCACTATTAACCGCAAAATGTTCAAGTATTACATAAGCAGTGGAATCTATTTCCCATATTTTATCAGCCATTCTTTTCAGAATATTTATCCTGCTTTGATCATAAGCGCTCCAGGCACCCACATCATTTGTATATTTTTGTGTGAATCCTTTGGAAAGATCAAACCGGAAACCATCAAACTTAAATTTTGTTAGCCAGCACTCATTTACCCGATCAACAAAGTATTTTGTTGCATTGCTTTCATGATTAAAATCATTAAAAACATTAAACGGATGCCTTGCGGTTGGATTCAAATAAGGATTGTTAACTGCCGGTCGGTTGTTTACGTTATCCCACCAAAGCATTGCAAGCGGAGAAGCATTATCAGCCTGATTTAAAACCATATCTAGTATTACTGCCATTCCATTTTGATGACAAATATCAATAAATTCTTTTAGCTTATTTGCAGTTCCATAATACTTATCTACCGCTGTGTGATAAATCGGATTATATCCCCAGCTAAGATTTCCGCTGAATTCCATTATCGGCATTAACTCAATTGCATTAACACCCAGTGATTTTAAATATGATAATGTATCAATAAGAAATTGAAATGTACGCTGTGTTGAAAAATCTCTAACAAGTAATTCATAGATAACAATTTTTTCTTTAGCAGGTCTGATATAACCGGAAGCCTGCCATTGATATTCTGATTGCCCGGTCTGAACAATTCCAACTATTCCGGATGTTTTTCCTGTTGGATATGGTTTTAATGAAGGATATGTAGATGAAGGAATATAAATATCATTCTTTGGATCAAGTATTTTCTCAGAGTACGGATCACCAGTTCTGATTTTTCCATCTACAAGATATTGAAAAGCATATTCTGTTCCTGGACTTAATGTTAAATTAATCCACCAGATAACACTATCAGCATTAACATAATGTCTGTTGAGAAAATAATTAGTTTGTACTTTCCAGTCGTTAAAATCTCCAAGCAGATAAACATAATCTTTATATGGAGCAAATAAAGCAAGTGTTGCAGTAGTCGGACTTGTATAGTTCAATCCGGGATGCAAACCACTTGGTAATGTTGAATTATTCATTACCGGATTAGAAAACATTACAAAGACTGTTGAGTCTGCATTTCCGGCTGTATCAATACCAACAACTTTAACAAAGTGAGCTCCTGTAGAATACTGCGAGTAATCAAAATTATAAGATATACTTGTAGTATTTGTTTGAGCTACCTGAACGCCATCAACTAAAAGCGTTAAAGAAGATACTTCTGTTCCCAATTCAACAGCTTCAACATTTATCGGAACTACTTCTCCTTCTTTAACAAATGCAGGCGAACGCAGAGGATCACCGTACTCAATAGAAACCTGCGGATTTTGAATAACAAGATTTAATCCGGATTCATAAAGATCAATAAAAATATCGGGTCTGGTTTGTTTTGTTGCATCAGAACTTCGGAATACCAGCGCAAGCTGCAGAATTTTTTCTGATGGATTAGTTACCGAATAAAATGATCTGGGAAAACCAATTGTGAGTTTATAAGTATTCTGACCAAGTCTTGTTAGCGCCGGTTGACTTGAATTGTTTCCCCAATTCCCGATTACATGCTGCCACTGTCCAAGATTCGTATTTACTCCTGTATGTGCATAAACAGTTCCGGTGTAGTTTAATAATTCACTGGCACCGGGCTGTGTTGCATCAAAGATAACAACAATACTGTCATTCTCAGTGGGATATTGCGGCTCAGTTGTAACTATCTGTGCAGAACTAAAAAATGTAAAACAAAAAACTGCAATTAATGATAAAATTAATTTTCTCATACGTTATTCTTTTATACCTGTTATTTGAACAATTATTTCACGCCGGCGCGGTCTGTTATCAAAATCTATAAAAATAATCTGCTGCCACGTACCCAAAATTAAGGATTTATCTTTAAATGGTACTGTAAAAGATGCTCCCTGCAGAGAAGCTCTTACATGCGAATGTCCGTTTCCATCGTGCCATGTTTTATCATGTTGATATTCCTGATTTTGCGGAATGATCTTTTCAAAAAAACGGGGATAATCTTTTAATAAACCAGGTTCATATTCAATTGTCGTAATTCCGGCTGTTGAACCTGCTACAAAAACAAGTGCACTGCCTTCAAAAAAATTATTTACTGAGATAACTTGCTGAACGTTTTCAGTAATATCTATTATATCACAATCACCTTTACTGTTAATTGTGAATGAATATGTTTCAATTTTTAATTGCATAATTTTTCTGCTGAAATAAAAAAAGGTTCGCATTATTGCGAACCTTTTTTTTGTAAAAGAATTATTATTTAATTACCGGAAGAATCATGTTTTTCCGGTTCAACATTAGGATCTGGATGTTCGATCGCTTCATCAAAGAAAACCAGTTCTTCAGAATTTTCAATGTGCTTAGCAACAATTGTAGTTCCTTCTTTAAATGAACCGCGTAAAATTTCTTCAGCAAGCGGATCTTCAACATATCTTTGAATAGCCCTGCGTAAAGGACGAGCACCAAATTTTTCATCAAATCCTTTATTGACAAGGAAATCTTTTGCTGATTCATCAAGCTGAAAGTGAAGTTTGTTTTCTTTAATGTTAGCATGAAGATCTTTGATTTCAATATCGATAATCTGGTAAATATCTTCCTTAGTCAGATTTCTAAATACAATAGTATCATCAATTCGATTTAAAAATTCAGGATTGAACAATCTCTTCATCGCATCTTCAACTGTATCTTTAAGACTCGTATATTTATCAACATTCTCATCACCGCCAAAACCAAATTTGCTGATATTCTTAATATCTTTAGTTCCTGCATTTGATGTCATAATAATAATGGTATTCTTGAAATCAACTTTTCTTCCCAGAGAATCAGTAAGAGTTCCATCATCAAGAACCTGAAGCAATAAGCTGAAAATGTCAGGATGTGCTTTTTCTATCTCATCAAAAAGTACAACCGAGTATGGTTTTCTTCTGACTTTTTCTGTTAATTGTCCGCCTTCTTCATAACCCACATATCCCGGAGGTGCTCCAACCAATCTGGAAACAGAGAATTTCTCCATGTACTCGCTCATATCAATTCTTACAAGTGCATCTTCAGTATCGAAAAGATATTTAGCGAGAACTTTACAGAGTTCTGTTTTTCCAACTCCTGTTGGTCCTAAAAAGATAAAACTTCCGATCGGGCGATTAGGATTTTTCAATCCGGCTCGTGTTCTGCGGATAGCTTTTGTAAGCTTTGCAACTGCTTCATCCTGTCCGACGATATGCTGTTTTAATGCATCATCCATTTTTAACAATTTTTCAGATTCGGTCTGAGCAATTCTGTTTACAGGAATACCAGTCATCATTGCAACAACAGTGGCAATATCATCTTCGCTTACATCGTGTACAATATCTTTTGTTTTTGTATCCCATTCACGTTTTGCAGTATCGAGATCAGAGAGAAGATTTCTTTCTTTATCGCGCAAGCGTGCAGCTTCTTCATAATCCTGCATTTTAACTACACGGGCTTTTTCCTTTTTTACGCCTTCAATCTCTTCTTCCAGTTCAAGGATTTCCTGCGGCACCTCAAAGTTACCCATATGTACCCTTGATCCTGCTTCATCAATTACATCTATTGCTTTATCAGGTAAATGTCTGTCTGTTATATAACGATTACTTAATTTCACAGCAGTTTCAATTGCTTCTTTTGAATATCTCACACGATGATGCTCTTCGTATTTGAATTTAATATTTTCCAGTATCTGAAGTGTTTCATCATAAGTCGGCGGATCAACCATTACTTTTTGAAATCTTCGATCAAGTGCTCCGTCAGTTTCAATAAATTTTCTGTATTCATCAAGAGTAGTTGCACCGATACATTGTATATCGCCGCGGGATAAAGCCGGTTTAAACATATTTGAGGCATCAAGTGAACCGCTTGCACCACCAGCACCAACGATTGTATGAAGCTCATCGATAAAAAGTATTACATCTTCAGCTTTTTCAAGCTCATTCATCAGGGCTTTCATTCTCTCTTCAAATTGTCCGCGGTATTTTGTACCTGCTACAAGTCCTGCAAGATCCAAAGTTACTACTCTCTTATCCTGAAGAGTTCTTGGTACTTTCTTCTGTACGATGCGAAGTGCTAAACCTTCAGCAATAGCGGTCTTACCAACTCCAGGTTCGCCAATTAAAACAGGATTATTCTTTTTTCTTCTACTTAAAATCTGAGCTACACGTTCAATCTCTTTTTCTCTGCCAACAACCGGATCAAGTTTATCTTCGTTAGCAAGTTTTGTAAGATCACGCCCAAAGTTATCAAGTACAGGAGTTTTAGTTTTTTCTGTTTTCCTGTCAAATGATTGCGGAGCTTTTTGCCCGGGTTCTTTGGGATTTTTTGCACTAAGCAATGCATTTAATTCAGCACGGGCAGCATCATAAGAAATATTAAATTGATGAAGTATCTGAGTAGCAATATTATCTTCATCTCTTAAAAGTGAAAGAAGAAGATGTTCTGTACCTATTACATCTGCTTTATATATTTTTGATTCTATTTGTGTAATCTTTAAAACTTTCTCTGCTTGTTTAGTCAGAGGAATGTTTCCAATTGTTAATGTTCCGCCGGAAGTTCTGACAGTATCTTCAATAGCTTTTTTTAATTTAAGTAAATCACATTCAAGATTTCTTAAAATTTTTACAGCGACTCCCTGCCCCTCCCGGATAATTCCAAGAAGAAGATGCTCGGTACCAATATAATCGTGACCAAGTCTGAGAGCTTCTTCCCTGCTAAGTCTTATTACATCTTGTAATCTATCCGAAAAATTTCCGTCCATATTTCTCCTTATTTATGCTTAAAGTGAACCAAAATGTTGTAAAATTTGGTTTCACAATAGAAATATACTAATAGTGACACGCCGTATCAAGGCAACATTAAATGATCACTGAATCATCACAATTTCTATGTGATACGACATTCAAAACAGAGGCAATTCAAATGCCAGTAAACTTTGGTTAATTTTTTGCTTAATTTCATCCTGAAAAGAAAATTTGTTCTGCTAAAATGATATTTTTAACGTCATAAAATCTTATTAGTGGTCATTAAGGCAGATTATTTATCAGAAAATATAATTCAATAAATGAATGGAGAATAAATGGAAGCATTAACCGGATTATCAATTATAATCATAATTGCAATCATTATCTTTTTATTTCTGTTTCTTTATTTTGTTCCGCTGGGATTATTTATTACTGCTTACTTTTCAGGTGTAAGAGTAAAGATTGTTAAAGATCTGATCGGAATGAGATTAAGGAAAGTTCCACCGGTTTTAATTGTAAGAAATATGATTACAGCAACAAAAGCCGGATTGTCTGTTGATCAGGCAAAAATGGAAGCACACTTTCTTGCGGGCGGTAATGTTACAAAAGTAATCAATGCGCTTATCTCTGCAGATAAAGCAAATCTCGGATTAACTTTTGAACGCGCAACTGCAATTGATCTTGCGGGAAGAGATGTTCTTGATGCAGTTAAAATGTCGGTTGTTCCGAAAGTAATTGAAACTCCGATGGTTTCAGCAGTTGCAAAAGATGGTATTCAATTAAAAGCTATGGCAAGAGTTACTGTTCGTGCTAATATAGAAAGATTAGTCGGAGGCGCTGGTGAAGCAACTGTGCTTGCAAGAGTCGGCGAAGGAATAGTATCAACAATCGGATCCAGTGAATCCCATAAGGATGTGCTCGAAAATCCTGACAAGATTTCAAAATCAGTTTTAGCGAAAGGATTGGACAGCGGAACAGCATTCGAAATTTTATCAATCGATATTGCAGATGTGGATATTGGTCAGAATATCGGTGCAATACTTCAGGCTGATCAGGCAGAAGCAGATTTAAAAGTGGCAAGAGCTAAAGCTGAAGAGAGACGCGCCGCTGCAGTTGCAACAGAACAGGAAAATATTGCTGAAGTAGCAAAAATGAAAGCAAAAGTTGTAGAAGCTGAATCTGAAATTCCGCGGGCAATTTCTGATGCATTTAGAAATGGTAAGCTTGGTGTTATGGATTATTATAATCTTAAAAATATTCAAGCTGATACAGAAATGAGAACTTCAATTGCACAACCTGAGGAAAAGAAAAAAACTGATTCTTAAGATATATCAGTAGTGAAAATAAAAAAGTAAATTAGATATAAAGAATTTCAATGGATGATTTATTTCAATACCTTATTTGGGGTATTATAATTTTCAGTTTTTTAAGTTCTTTCTTTAAAAAGAAAGAGCCTCCAAAACAAACTCCAACTCAGAGAAATCAAAGAGCTGATTCAAATATTTCTTTAAAGCAGGGTTCATCTTCAACGCCTGAGGTAATAACACAAAAAAGAGATGAATATGATATTCTTAAAGAGATTGAAAATCTTTTTAAAGGTGAAGTAAACATTCCTCAGCCACAAACCAGACCAGCTCAAGAGCCCTCTGATTTTTCTGATCGAGAAATTAAAGATAAAAACCTTGATATAGCTGACGACAGAAGACTTCACAGAAGTGTTGAAGAAAAAGAACCTATCGGCTTCAGAGAAACTTATGATGATAAAAAAACAAGCAGAAAAGCCGTTTTGCGGCAATCAAGAACAGTTAGCCCAAAGATTGAAGCTGATGCAAAAAAGTTTGAGAAGCTTTTATCTGATAAAAGCAAACAAAAAACCGAAATCAATAATTTTAATTTAAGATTAAAAAACCATACTGCGATTAGAGAATATATTTTGTTTTCAGAAATATTAGGAAAGCCAAAAGCTCTGAGAAGATGAATCAGAAGAAATATGTTTTAAAAAGAACATCACAAACGGGCTTGGTTAAAAAAATTGACGAAGCCCGTTTTGCAATTAATTATCAGGAAGAATTAAATGCCTCGCAGTTTGAAGCAGCTTCAACAGTAAATGGTTGTTATCTGATTATTGCAGGCGCCGGAACAGGTAAAACAAGAACACTTGTTTATCGTGTTGCCAGACTAATCGAACTTGGATATGATCCAAATTCTATTCTGCTTTTAACTTTTACAAGAAAAGCTGCTAATGAAATGATGAAGCGTGCATCTATGCTTCTTGATGACCGTTGCTCAAAAATAAGAGGCGGAACTTTTCATTCGTTTGCTAATTTAACACTAAGAAAATATGCAAAAGCAATCGGACTTGATTCTAATTTTACAATTCTTGATCAAGGAGATAGTGAAGATATAATAAATCTAATTCGCTCACAGGATAGATTTCTGACAAAAGATAAAAGATTTCCGAACAAACAAACATTAAATAAAGTTTACAGTTTAAGCGTTAATACCGGAAAGAAAGTTGAAGTAATAATTGAAAATGATTATCCGCATTTCCTCCCTTTGCTTGATAAGATTTTAGAGATTCAAAAAATATTTACTGAATATAAAAGAAGAAATAATCTTCTGGATTACGATGATTTGTTGGTTTACTTACGCGAATTTCTGCATAAAGATAGTCCGGCTGTTAAAGCTTTACTTTCTGAAATTAAGTTTGTAATGGTTGATGAGTATCAGGATACAAATCACTTGCAAGCTGAAATTGTAAAAGGCTTAGCTAAATACAACAAAAATGTTATGGTAGTCGGTGATGATTCACAGGCAATTTATTCTTTTCGCGGTGCTGATTTCCATAACATAATGGAATTCCCAAAACTTTTCGATGATGTAAAAATCATTAAGCTTGAAGAAAATTACAGAAGCGTTCAATCAATTTTGAATTTTGCAAACAGAATAAATGAATCAGCAGTTGAAAAGTATAAAAAAGATCTTTATACAAGACGAGGCAGCGGAGAACTGCCAAATATTGTTGCTGCAACGACTGATAATCTTCAATCAAAATTTATTGTTGAAAAAATTCTTGACCTGAGGGAAGAAGGCATTCCATTAAAAGATATTGCAGTTTTGTTCCGTTCATCTTTCTTTTCGTTTGACCTGGAACTTGAGCTTTCTAAAGCAAATATTCCTTTTCAAAAATTCGGAGGAATGAAGTTTGTTGAAACTGCACACATAAAGGATGTAATGGCATTTTTAAGAATCGTAGTAAATCCCAAAGATGTAATTAGCTGGTATCGTGTTTTGCTATTACACGAAGGAGTTGGTCCGAAAACTGCTCAAAGAATTCTGGATGAATTAGCAACAGCAAGAATTACAATAAAAGCAGAACCTGATAATCAGCCCGGATTTAAGCATCATAAGCTCGGTCCTTTGTTTTATCTTTTATATGAATTGCAGAAGAAAAAGTATTTGCCTTCAGAAATGGTGCAGAAAGTTTATGAATATTATTGGGAACTCTTTAAAGCCAATTACGATGATTGGAACAAACGGAAAAAAGATTTAGAAATATTCCAGAATATTGTTGAGAATTATTCTTCAATTGAATCTTTACTTTCTGATATGGCAATTGAGCCGATTATTGAAAGCGTTCTCGATGTTGAAGCAACTGATAAAGAAGAAGAGTATATAACTCTTTCTACAATTCATTCAGCTAAAGGATTGGAATGGCATTCGGTTTTTATTATTCACGCTGTTGAAGGCTACTTCCCTTCCGCAAGATCGGTTGAAAATTTAGATTCATTAGAAGAGGAAAGACGGTTGATGTATGTTGCTTCAACCAGAGCAAAAAATAATTTGTATGTTTCTTATCCGATGAATTTATTTGATCGTGAAGCTGGAATGACATTATCAAAACCATCACGATTCATTTCAGAAATTACTCCTGACCTAGCAGAAGGCTGGCTGCTGGAAGATGATTTTTAGTATATATCAATCTGTCAGCCAGAGGCGGATTGTTCCCGAATTTCAAATGTCAGATCCTGAAATAAATTCAGGATGACAATGTGGAATTATTTCATTAAAATCATTTTTCTAACTGATTTAAAATCACCTGCTTCCAATGAATAGAAATATACTCCGCTTGGAAGTGCTGCAGCATTAAAGTTTACTTCATAATTGCCGGCTTTTTGATTTTCGCTGACTAATGTTGCTACTTTCTGACCAAGTAAATTAAATACAGCTAAATTCACAAAACCATCTTTTGCCACTGAATATTTTATTTGTGTATTCGGATTAAACGGATTCGGATAATTTTGTTTTAAAGAATATTCAGTTGGAATATTATCTTCTTCTTTTTCAACACTTACAACAATTAAAGCTGATTCTACAGTATCTGATGAAGCAGTATTATTTTTGCAGTAAACAGCATAATGATATCCAATTCCAGATTGAGCTGAAGTATCAATATATGAAGTTTGATTTGCTCCTAATGAATCCAGCTTATTATAGTTTGAAGATTCAGTTTTTCGTAAAATTATATAATTTGTTTCAACAGAAGATTTATCAGTCCAGTTTAATACAACATCTTCATTTAAGTTGACTGTAACTGTTAAAGTATCAGGTCCTTTTAATTTAGTAGTAAAGTTACTTTTTGATGAATATGCACTTGTGCCTGACGGATTTATTGAACTGACTCTCCAATATAATTTTTTGCCTTCCTGGAGATTATTAAAATTGAAAGAGTTAGTCGACAAAGTTGTATCAATAATTATATCTGTAAAAGGAACATTATTTGATAATTGAAATCCGTATTCAGTTGCATTTGAAACATCTTCCCATTTAAACTCCTGATCAATGTTTTGATGAACTGAATTATTAGGCGGACTAATTAAAGTTGGTGGTGAAGGAAGAGAATATGTTGTAGTGAATTTATTTACAGCTGACCAGTCACCAATTCCACCACTATTAATTGCTCTTACTCTCCAGAAAATAACAGATAATTCAGGTAAGTTTGTTAAAGAAGCAGTAACTGTTTTACTAAGAATACTTGTAACACCAGTATTAAAAGTAGAATCCAATGACATCTGAAGTTCATATCTCATGCTTTTTGGTGCTCTTGTCCATTTACATGAAACCTGAATGCTTGAAACTCCCTGTGCATTATTCACTGGCTCAACCAGGGTTACAATATCGGGAACAGGAACAACGATACCACTGATTATAATAGAAAACTTTTGTGAGCCGGTTGACAAATTATTTTTATGTCCAACTTTGATTGTATATGTACCAGCAACCGGCGATTCAATAAGAACCTGTTCAACATTATCTCTGAAATTATCACCTGTTGTAGCAGCAGCTGAAGGGTTAGAAGGATCTAATACCCAGGGATAATAAACTGTTGAATTTGGTCCGGTTACTGTTAAATCCAGATCATTTACAAGCATAAGATTGGGAGGATTTAACGATGCCTGTGGCGGTGTACCAGCAGGATCAATCCAACAAATTGTAACTTTTAATGGTTCAGTTCCGTTAGACTCAACAGTAAACACTTCATTACCGCCCTGATTTAATGTAAGTTCTCTGATTAGTTGATTACCTCCGATTTCATGATCCAAAGTTAACAATTGAATTGCTTTATATGTATTCATTAAGCCCCAGCCATGTCTGTAGTCCGGTCCAGGTGCAGTACCAGCTTCATCAGCAGTATGAATTATCAAGCCTTTAACTGTTGATGAACGTAAAGCATTTGTAACACCATTTAGCGTAGCTTGCTGTTCTAATATTAATGCTACAGAACCAGCAACATTTGGTGAGGACATAGAAGTACCGCTCATATTTTCGTAAGCAGTGTTGGAAGTATTAGTAGATGAATACAGATCTGTACCATTCGCAACTATATCAGGTTTTATTCTGCCATCATCAGTTGGTCCCTCATTACTCCAGGATGTAACTACAACATCTGAAGGTGAATTATATCCGTTCACAATATCATTAACTGCTCCAACCGTTAATGCATTCTTTGAGATACCTACTCCATCATTTATACAATCATAACCATCAATACCACCGTCTTTGTCCCTTACAGTTGAAGACCATACCCAGTTATTATTAATCACTACCCAATGTGCGGTTCCACTTGTGGGACCATCGCCTCTGTCATTACCGGCACTTTTGCAAACTAAAATATTTGGTGCGTTTACCATAAAATAGTCCCATGAAGCAGAGGTAGAAGAATAAAATCCAAACAGATAATCTTCAGTTTCACTAATAGCCGGTGTTCCAAACCAAGCCCACTTACCATCATTTCGATAATCATATACCCAGCCTCTTATCGATCCATAAGAATGATTAGAAACTTTTAATCCATTTGCAGCAGCATTCATAATTTCACTTAAATCACCCGATGAAGTATATGCATCAATCCTTGCCATTTTAGACATACCTCTTGCATTGGGAACAACTCCTGTTGCAATCAAGGTACCGGCTACGTGAGTAGCATGATCAGTATAAGTTCCACCTGCATCTCTCTGAGTTACTCTTCCAACTAATTCCTGATGAGTCAACAGAGGTATTCCATTACCAGCTTCCCACAAACCAATAACCTGACCGTTACCTGAAAGAGAGAAACCTCCGGCTCCATTATCCCAAACATATCTTGTCGATACTGTTGCAGCAGCATTAATATTATCAGTCATATGATAATAAGGCATACCATTTTCAAAACTTTGTAATTCTATAAGCGCACCATTACTTAAAGTTGCTGAAATTGGCATTTGATAAATAGTTGCCAATGATTCTGCGTCAGCTCTCTTCAAGTCTTCAATCTTTTTAATCCTGGCTGAGTTTTCAATTAACCAAGCTTTTTGTTCTGCAGTTTGAGCGTACGTAACGAAACTAAAAAATAAGACTAACCCCAATACGAAAATTGTTAATGTTTTATTCATCATAAAAATCTCCTATTATCTGTTTAAAGATATAAAAAAAGTCAACACTTTGCTCAAGAAATAAATAAAAAAAAGCGAGCCGTACAGGCTCGCTTGTAAATTATCTAAATCAAAAATTCTATCTTTTTCAAGAAAGTAATGCAGTCAAAAATTATTTCATTAATATCATTTTACGAACAGATTTAAAATCACCTGCTTCCATCGAATAGAAATAGATTCCACTTGAATGTGATGAAGCATCAAATTTTAATTCATAATTTCCTGCTTTTTGATTTGTGTTCACTAATGTTGCAACTTTTTCGCCAAGTATATTAAATACTGCAATATGTACAAATTCATCTTTTGCTAATGAATAATTTATCGTTGTTGCAGGATTAAACGGATTTGGATAATTCTGTTCCAAACTGAATTGTAATGGAGCG
>Ga0116185_1001897_pt1 | contig 20142 bp, 17 predicted proteins | sample AD_JPNNA7_MetaG_FD_89754 | JGI IMG/M metagenome (GOLD analysis project Ga0116185, IMG submission 89754) | Active sludge microbial communities of municipal wastewater-treating anaerobic digesters from Japan - AD_JPNNA7_MetaG | ecosystem: Engineered > Bioreactor > Anaerobic > Digestate | place... | reverse complement strand
TTATATCCCCAATGCGTTTACTCCAACAGACGATGAGTTAAATGATTTATTCATGCCCAAAGGAATAAATATTGATCCCGAAAATTATTATTTCGCTGTATTTGATGCTTGGGGCTATCGTATTTTTGAAACCACCAAATGGGGAGAAGGATGGAATGGAACCGTTGAAAATAAAGGAGATCCAATTTTTGATGCGGTAGAAGGGGTTTATGTTTATATTGTAAAGTGCCAAGATTTCTTTGGAAATAAAAAAACGTATATTGGTCGAATAACATTAATTCCTTAATTTTTTTCTTCACGTTTCTTTAAAAAACTAAATTTATTATTTATTGTTAAGTTTTAATTATTCATAATTAATACCGATTGCATATATGTAATAGTCCAATAAATTGTACTATAACATCTATGTTATCGGCATTACCATTGTAAAATTTAAAATATCCGTTGGATTATTTTAAATTTACAATTGGTATAAGTACTTTTGTGGTATTAAAATATACACATTATGGAAAATGTAGATTTCTTAAACTCCGAAATTTTTGCTTGGGTTGTTTTGCCTTTATTAATTATTCTTGCCAGAATATTTGATGTTAGTATTGGTACTGTTCGATTAATATTTGTTTCGAAAGGGTTTAAATTGCTAGCCCCTATATTAGGGTTTTTTGAAGTAATTATCTGGTTATTGGCTGTAAGTCAGATTATGAAACATTTAGATAATGTAGTATGTTATATTGCTTACGGATTTGGGTTTGCTTTAGGGAATTATATTGGGATGTATTTGGAAGAAAAGTTATCGATAGGGAATGTTATTATTCGAGTGATAACCAAGGCCGATTCTTTTGAGTTAATTAATGATTTAAAATCTCAAAACTACGGACTTACAGTAGTTGATGCAGAAGGCTCTCACCAAAAAGTGAAACTTATTTTTTCTGTTATTAAAAGAGAAAATGTAAAGCAGTTTGTCTCTATTATCAATCAGTATAATCCACATTCTTTTTACACTATAGAAGATGTTAAGTCTGTTAATGAGGGTGTTTTTAAAGGAAATAGCAGAAACCTTAACCCTTTAAGTTTTATAAATAAAAAAGGGAAATAGCATGTTTAACGGGAAAACTACTGTCCGTGTATATGGTTTATTGATTAATGAACAAAATAAAATTTTAGTTACCGATGAAATTTTTAATGAAAAGCAACTCATTAAATTTCCCGGAGGAGGCTTAGAATATGGAGAAGGCACCCGCGATTGTTTAAAAAGAGAATGTATGGAAGAGATGGGTGTAGAAGTGGATGTTCAGGATCATTTTTATACAAGCGATTTTTTTATTCCTTCCATTTTTCAGAACGATTTTCAGGTAATTTGTATTTATTATTTTATTTCTACAGCGCATATTTCTAAATTGAAAGTTAACACCAAACCATTCGATTTTGTCGAAAAAACCAATGGAAGTGTCGTTTTTAGATGGGTAGATATAAAAGATTTGTTAACGGAAAAATTTACTTTTAGTAATGATCAGCTTGTTGCCAAAATGATTTACGAGCGAAAATAAAAAAGAGCGAATTAGTCTATTCGCTCTTTTTATTATTATTTTAAATTTACAATTGGTATAATTTATTCAACAATTAGATTCCATCCGAATTTATCTTCCATTTCACCTAATTGAATACCTTGTAAATGTTTGTAAAGCTTGGTTGAAACAGGACCTGCTTGTCCATCTTTACAGTATTCGAACGTGTTATTACTATCGCGATCGAATATCTTTTTAATAGGGGTAATAACAGCAGCTGTTCCACAAGCACCTACTTCATCAAAAGTAGCAAGTTCTTCAACCGGAATTTTTCTTCTTTCTATAGTCATGCCTAGGCTTTTTGCAATTTCTATTAAACTCATATTGGTAATAGAAGGGAGAATAGAATGAGATTCGGGGGTAATATATGTATTTCCTTTAATAGCAAAGAAATTAGCAGGGCCGCATTCGTCAATATATTTTTTCTCTCTTGCATCTAAGAATAGTACCGATCCAAAACCTTCTTCATGTGCTCTTTCACCGGCTCTTAAGCTGGCAGCATAGTTTCCGCCTACTTTAATATGTCCTGTTCCCAGTGGAGCGGCACGGTCATAATCGCGAACAATTTGAATGTTTACCGGTTTAAAACCTTCTTTAAAATAAGGACCTACCGGACCTACAAAAACAATAAACATATATTCTTTTGCCGGTTTTACGCCTACTTGTGGACCGGATCCAAATAACAAAGGTCTAATATATAATGAAGCACCTGTGCCATAAGGTGGAACAAATTTTTTGTTTTTAAGAATAGCAGTAGTAATAGCTTCTTTAAACATTTCAGTTGGTACCGGTTGCATCATAATACCTTCAGCGGAACGATTCATTCGTTTTGAATTTTCTTCCCATCGAAAAACTCTAATTTTTCCGTCTTTTCCGGTAAATGCTTTCATTCCTTCAAAGGCTTCTTGTCCGTAGTGAAGTGCTGTTGCCGCTATATGAATATTCATATATTCGGAATCGGTAACTTCCATTTTGCTCCACGATCCGTTTTTCCAGTAATAACGAATGTTGAAATCGGTTTTAAAATAACCGAAAGGGAGACTTTTCCAATCAATATTTTGCATGATATAATATGTTAAAAAATTAGTATTATGTTTTGGCTAAAATAATAAAAATATATGATATGAATTTTTTATTAGAATAATTTTAATGAAGTAAATGAGATGTGTTATTAGTTATAGAATAATTAGGGAGGTCGAGCTAATTATATTAATTGAAGATTAGTTACCACTCTGTTTCGGCAATCATGACCATTATTTTTTCTAACATGGTTCTCATTCCAATTGCAGAGGCTGTATGATTATTTACAATAATTCCAAATGTGAGCAATTTATTTTGTTTATTATAAACATAACCGGTATAAGACCTTATTTTTTTCATATAACCACTTTTGGCACGTAAATTATTTTCTGCTATAGTCCCTTTAAGCATGGTTTTAATAGTGCCAGATATGCCAGCCGAAGGCAAGGAGTGATAGTAAACAGCAAAGGTAGAATCCGAAATGTTAGCCCGCATCATTTCTGCTAACTGTCTTGGAGATACTTTATTTTCGGTAGAAAGACCACTTCCGTCTTTCATAACAAATCCGGTTAAATCAACGCCTTTCTTTTTCCAATATGCTTTTACTAATTGAGTACCGGTTATGGTAGAGCCTTTTCCTGTTTTTTCGTATGCAAGTACTTTTAAAATATTTTCGGCATAACTATTAATACTTTTATGATTGGTATAATAAACAAGGGTGTCTAGTGTGGGACTTGTATGTGTATATATTAATGTGCGTTCTTTGTATGTGTTTTTCTTGGCACTTACTAACTCTTTATAAGTGGTAGCTGAATCGGTAACTGTAATACCAGTATCTGTAAGTGCTTTATATAAAGAATATGCACAAAAAGCAGCAGGGTCGGGTAAGGATAAACGCATTTTAAAATCTTTGTAATTGCGCGGAACAATGCCAGTAATGGTTCTCTTGTTTTCATAGGGTTTTCCGTATGCCCATAAATTCCCTACATAATGAGGGCTTCCTGTCCATGCTTTATTCTCAAATTTTATATAGGGGATAATAGGATCTATTTCTGTTATACGAGCACTATCTCTATATTTTTTTCCACATGTAATGGAGATTAAAAAATTATTCTCATGAAAAGAAAGACCAGATGCTCCTGCTCCATAATAAAAACCAATATCTCCATCAACCCAAGAAGGCGGTACAATTGTGTCGTCTAATATGGAAGCATCTCCTACAATAGCACCTTCAATTTTTTTTATCCCTTTCGATTGAATGATGTTTACCCATTCCGGAATCATATATTTAATATTATTCATTGTGTCTATTCGGGGAGACCCTAAAGAAGGATCCCCTCCACCTTTAATGTAAAGGTTTCCGTGAAGGGTACTGTCTTTATCTATCGTCCCATCATAAAGCAATTGTGTTTTAAATGTATATTTAGAACCAAGCATGCTTAATCCTGCTGCTGTACTTATCGCTTTCATGGTGGAAGCAGGAATCAACAATAGACTGTCGTTTTTTGCAAAAACCGTTTTTCCCGAATCGGCGGTAATGACACATATTCCCCATTTGGCATTTTTAAGAGCGTGATTTAAACTAAATTTCTGCACTTCTTCGCTTAGTTTAATAATAGCAGAATCGGTAACTGTTTGTGAAAAGCCCGTTGATATAAAAAACAAAAATAGAATAATGAAAGAGGTTGTGTTTTTTCTTATCATGCTTTTTTTTATGGCTAAATTAATGATTTAGCTTGCCATTTCTTGTAAAGAGGATAATATTTATAAACATTTATTTGTTACTATTTTTATTAAGAATGGCTTTATTTCTATATCTCAGTTATTTAAATTTACTGAAAATAATAATCATGAAAAAATTATTTTTTTTAATGAATACATTTTTCTATGTAATTATAGCATTTGTATTCTCCATTTTAAGTGTGTTTTTGTTAAATGAAAAGGAATGGAATATCATAGGGCACTTATTATTTTCTTTATTCGCAGGTATTTCAGCTAGTATCATTGATTTATTATTACGTAAAAAGAATCGACACTATCATATCGAAAAATAAATACCTGAGATACAATATGCCTTTTTATGTGAATAATAAAAGCACAGAAGTAGAATTATTTAAAAGCTCTTAAGATCTCTCTCTTCCCACAAGGACCGGGTATCTTTTCAATATGGAACCCATTTGTTTTTAATGCATTTTTTACTATTCCTTTCGTTGAATAAGTCGTAAGTACACCGTTACTTTTCATCGAGAGATATATTTTTTGGAAGATGTTTTCTGTCCATAATTCCGGCTGTATTTGTGGAGAAAATGCATCAAAAAAAACAATATCATAATAATTTTTTGCTAAAAAAGCATTTTCAAATTTTCCTAAAAATTTAGTTAATTCAAATAATGAATCAATCATAATAGGTATATCCCAAGTGGATTGGTGCATTAAATAAAATAGGGAAGGATCTACATTCAGTATTTTAGGATAATTTAAGGACATATAAATTTCTTCATTTAACAAGGTCGTTTCATGCGTATGGTAAACGCAATTAATCTGTTTGTTGGCTAATTCTATTTTTGTTAAAAGTGCATTAAGTCCGGTTCCAAACCCAATTTCAAGAATGGCGTAATTATTTTTAGGATATTTTTTAAAATAATAATTTAATCCATTTTCAATAAAAATATGTTTCGATTCGTTAATAGCACCAAAAGTCGAATGATAGTGCTCTTGCATATTATCCTGAATAAGCGTATGAGATCCATCTGCAGTATGTATAATGCTAATTTTATTCAACCGTTTAATAAATAAAATAGATTTAATTTATAGGATTTGAGAAATAATGAAAGAATTATATTTTTCTTTTCAAAAATAAGTTAATTTTGTTTTATAAAGTCATGAAAAAAAATAATTAAATTTTATGCTGGAATTATTAAACCTGGAAAACCTACTATTTATTGATATAGAAACGGTTCCTATTTGTGCTAAGTTCGAACAGCTAACACCTGTTTACCAAAAATTATGGAGTAAGAAGGTAGAGCATATGCCGAAAAGGCCTGAAGATACCCCTGCTACCATGTTCTCGAGAGCCGGAATTTTTTCAGAGTTTGGGAAAGTTATATGTATTTCCACCGGTTCTGTAAAAATGGTGGATGGAAAAAGATCAATCAAATTACAATCTTTCTTCGGAAATGATGAAAAAAAATTGCTCGAAGAATTTGTCCTTTTTTTGAATACAAAATTTACTAAAAAGGAGAATATGTTCTGTGGGCATAATGTAAAAGAATTTGATATTCCTTATCTATCGAGACGAATGATGATTAATGAAATGAAACTTCCTACTATTTTAGATTTGTCGGGTAAAAAACCATGGGAAGTATCACATTTAGATACCATGGATTTATGGAAATTTGGCGATTATAAACATTTCACCTCTTTGGAATTATTAGCTACGGTGTTAAATATACCTACACCCAAAGATGATATTGATGGGAGTGAAGTTGCAAAAGTCTATTATCAGGATAATAATTTAGAAAGAATTGTTACCTATTGTCAAAAAGATGTTCTCACGGTTGCTCAGTTAATGTTAAAATATCAAGGAAAAGAGCTAATAAAAGAGGAAAACGTAATTTTTGCATAAGTCAAACGCCTTTTTTTTATTTTTGTAAATAATAATATAGTTAGAATAAGAATCTATGTTATACCAATTGTAAATTTAAAATAGTCCAACGGATATTTTAAATTTTACAATGGTAATGCCGATAACATAGATGTTATAGTACAATTTATTGGACTATTACATATATGCAATCGGTATTATTCTTTATTCTATGTATTTTGTTTAAATTCAACATATCATAAAATATATTATTATTGTTAATAAATATTTTCGATAAAATAGATTATCTACTGAACTCCAATTTGTAATTTTGAAACATGAATGAAACTAAAAGCACCTATCAGGATAATAATACAAGGAAAAGAACGAAAAAACCGATAACCCCTGCTTCTGTTTTTGAACATGGTAAATTGCCTCCTCAAGCGGTCGACTTAGAAGAAGCCATTTTAGGGGCTATTATGTTAGAAAAAGATGCCTTAACTTCGGTTAGTGAGATTCTAAAAGCGGATGTTTTTTATAAAGAAAGTCATCAGAAAATTTATGAAGCAATTCTTCAGCTTTTTAATAATAGTCAACCTATCGATATATTAACAGTAACCAATCAACTTAAAAATAATGGAAATTTAGAAGTTGTTGGCGGTCCTTTTTATATCACTCAACTTACTGCGAGAGTTGCATCATCGGCAAATATAGAATACCATGCGAGAATTATTTCACAAAAATTTTTGCAACGGGAATTAATACGTATTTCTTCCGAAATTATTCGTGATGCCTTTGAAGATACCACAGATGTTTTCGATTTACTAGATAATGCGGAAAAAAATCTATTTCAAATTAGTGAAGGAAGATTACGTAAAAGTTATGAAAAAATGCCCGAATTATTATCGGAAGCAATAGCCCTTATTCGTAAAGCAGGTCAACAAGAAGATCACATGATGGGTGTCCCCTCCGGTTTTGTGGAGCTTGATAGAGCTACCGGCGGATGGCAAAATTCCGATTTAATAGTAATAGCAGCCCGCCCGGGGATGGGTAAAACAGCCTTTGTCCTCTCTATGGCTCGGAATATGACAGTCGATTATAAAAAACCAGTTGCGTTCTTTTCTTTAGAAATGAGTGCAGTACAGTTGGTTACTCGTTTAATATCGAGTGAAACACAGTTAGATGCCGGAAAATTAAAAAGGGGGCTATTACAAGATTATGAATGGCAACAGTTGACGGCAAAAATATCGGGTCTTACAGAAGCTCCTTTAATTATTGATGATTCTCCTGCTCTTAGTATTTTCGATTTAAGAGCGAAAGCAAGAAGATTAAAACAACAGCACGACATTAGTATGATTATTATCGATTATTTACAATTAATGTCAACAAGCGGCGATAATAAAGGGAATAGAGAACAGGAAATAAGTAATATTTCTCGTTCTTTAAAAAGTTTAGCAAAAGAATTAAATATTCCGGTAATAGCACTTTCTCAGTTAAGTAGAGAAGTAGAAAAAAGAGGGGGCGTAAAACGACCTATCCTCTCCGATTTAAGAGAGTCCGGAGCTATTGAACAAGATGCCGACTTAGTTGTTTTCTTGTATAGACCTGAATATTACAAACTCGAACAATTTGAAGATCAAACTCCAACAAAAGATATGGCAGAGGTTATTATTGCTAAGAATAGAAATGGGGCAATAACAGATATTAGACTTAAATTTATAGGGAAATTTGCTAAATTCGATAATCTCGATTCCGATAATTTCGATATGTCAACATATCGTTCTTCCTTTAATGAAAATGAACCTAACACAGTTACAATGCCATCTAAATTAAACGATATGAAAGAAGAAGAGCCCTCTTTTTAGTAAATAATTTTTTTTACTATATTTACTCCTGGATTTATTTTCATGAAAAGATTTTTTTTATCTAGCTGTTTTCTCCTTTTAGCATATGTTAATTATGCTAATTATATATTTATTCCGATGGATGATTCTCAAAAGAATCATTTAAAAGCCTACGGCATTGCCTATTTTGCTTTAGAACAAGATATGGAAGTTAGTTGGCTCTTAAATTATGAAGGTGGTAGCTTTATGATGAAATACACCGATGTTGTTGAAAGTGAAATTATTATTCGGGGTGTTACTTATCAAATTATAGCAGATTTACAAGCTTCTTCAATTATTACAGAAATATCGGATCCGGAATTGAATATGGATGAAGTAAAACTTCAAAAAGCACCTAAAATAGCAGTTTATTCGCCTCCTAATAAACAACCTTGGGATGATGCTGTTACATTGGCTCTTAAATATGCCGAAATTCCGTATGATGTAATTTATGATGAAGATGTAATTGGCGAAAAATTACCTTTATATGATTGGCTCCATATGCATCATGAAGATTTTACAGGCCAATATGGAAAATTTTGGTATGCATATCAAAATGCGGCATGGTATAAAGAAGATGTTGCTAAAAATGAAACAACCGCTAAAAAATTAGGGTATGATAAAGTTTCGGAACTAAAATTAGCGGTGGTTAAAAAAATTCGCGATTTTGTTGCCGGAGGAGGATATCTTTTTTCTATGTGTTCCGCTCCCGACAGCTTCGATATTTCATTAGCTGCCGATAATGTTGATATTTGCGAATATATGTTCGATGGCGACCCCATAGACCCCTTAGCACAAAAAAAATTAAATTTCGATAATTGTTTTGCTTTTCATGATTTTAAAATAAGTACCAACCCATACGAATATGAGGTTTCCAATATTGATGTAACCCAAACAAGAAAAGTAAGCGAAAAAGAGGACTTATTTGTTTTATTCGATTTTTCGGCAAAATGGGATCCCGTGCCTACTATGTTATGCCAAAATCATCAAACTGTTTTAAAAGGATTTATGGGACAAACAACCGCCTTTAATAAAGATCTTGTAAAATCGGACGTGCTTATAATGGGCGAGAATAAAGCGATTTCGGAAGCAAGATATATTCATGGGGAATACGGTAAAGGTACTTGGACATTTTTAGGCGGACATGATCCGGAAGATTATCAGCATTTAGTAGGTGACCCACCCACTGAACTAAGCCTTTTTCCTAATTCACCTGGATATAGATTAATATTAAATAACGTTTTGTTTCCGGCTGCGAAAAAGAAAAAACAAAAAACGTAAACGATTCGCATTATTTTTTTTCGTAGGTCAAGTAGGAGTATTCGTAAAGATTTTTCTCATCCAAATTAAAATCTTCTTTCATTACTAATTCCCATTCATGTGTATTTATCTCCGGGAAAAAACAATCTGCCTCGAAGTTATGATGGATTTTGGTTATATATAATTTGTTTGCAAATGGCATAAATTGCTTATAGATAGAAGCTCCTCCAATAATAAAATTTTCGTTAAATGGATCGCATTTTTGAATGGCATCTTCAATAGAATAGGCCATTATACAACCATCTATTTTTTCTGTTAAAATATCCGTAATAACAATATTTACTCGGTTCTTTAGCGGTCGAACAGGTAAGGATTCATATGTTCTTTTCCCCATAACAATGGTATGCCCGCTAGTTAATTTCTTAAATCGTTTTAAGTCTTCGGGTAAATGACATAAAAGTTGATTGTTTTTACCAATAGCATTGTTTTCGTCAATTGCAACAATAATAGAAAGTTTCGTATTCATGCGTTTAAAATAGGTTAATATGGGTTAAATGGCAACAGGAGCTTTTATATGCGGATAACAATCGTAATTTTCTAAACAAAAATCTTCAAAACGAAAAGAAAAAATATCTTTAACCTCTTTATTAATATTCATTATGGGTAGTTTTTTAGGTTCTCTACTTAACTGAAGTTTTGCCTGGTCAATATGGTTTTTATATAAATGAGCATCGCCAATGGTGTGAATAAAATCGCCCGGAATCAAATGACACACTTGTGCTACCATCATATTTAATAGCGCATAAGAAGCTATATTAAAAGGGACTCCAATAAAAATATCGGCACTTCGTTGGTATAATTGACAAGACAAACGACCTTGCGCAACATAGAATTGAAATAATATATGACAAGGAGGTAATGCCATTTTTTCAAGCTCTCCTACATTCCATGCACTTACAATAATACGGCGTGAGTCTGGGTTGGTTTTAATTTGTTCAATTATTTGCGAAATTTGATCAACCGTTTTAGTACTTCCTTCCCACGATCTCCATTGATGTCCATAAATAGGACCTAAGTCACCATTTTCATCTGCCCATTCATCCCAAATAGAAACACCGTTTTTATGTAAATATTCAACATTTGTTTCTCCTTTTAAAAACCATAATAATTCATGTATAATTGAACGCAAATGAAGTTTTTTTGTTGTTAATAAAGGAAATCCTTCTTGTAAATTAAACCGCATTTGATACCCGAAAATGCTAATTGTACCGGTGCCGGTTCGGTCTTCCTTTGTAACTCCATTTTCTAATACATGGTGAAGCAAATCTAAATATGGTTTCATGGGTAGAAAAATCTTATACTGAATTGTTATTTTTAAATTAATTAAGAATTAAATCTTTTTTTTGCGTTTCGAAATTTCATCTCTTATAATAGAAGCTTTTTCGTAAGCTTCTTCTGAAATGGCAGCAGATAAAGCTTCTTCGAGCTCTTCGGAAGTCATTTGGGTATAGGTAGTTTGTTCTGTATTTTTTGTTTCTTTCAAACTCTCGTTAAATTCATCTAAACTAGACGAGCTTTCGTTTGTAAGGTTTTCTTCATCAATAATAATTCCAGCTGCGTTTAAAATAGATTCGTAAGTAAATATTGGACAATTAACACGCAATGCAATAGCTACTGCATCAGATGTGCGTGAATCTATTTCCATGGTTTTATTATTTTGAGTGCATATAAGTTTAGAAAAGAAAATACCTTCTGCAAATTTATAGATAATAATTTCTTTAACTACTACATCAAACGTTTCCGTAAATATTTTAAAAAGGTCATGCGTTAAAGGGCGCGTAGGTTTCATGTTTTCTAGCTCAATAGCAATTGATTGAGCTTCAAAACTTCCAATAATAATAGGTAGCCTTCTTTTTCCTTCATCTTCAACTAAAATTAAAGCGTAAGCTCCAGTTTGAGTTTGACTGTATGAAATCCCTAATATGCGGAGTTTAATTTTATCCATTGATTCATCGAATAATTTAAGTTTATAAAAGTAAAACTATTTTTTTAATTATTAAATGTCTTTTTTAATTATTAAATGATATAGATATGTATATATATTTAATAGCTTATTTCATATTTTTAGAATACAAATACTTTTTTATCTTTGCAAAATAAATTAATCAAATCAAATAAAATAAAATATATATGAAAAAGATTGCTATTTTTTTATTTACTGTTTTTCCTTTTGTAACATTTGCAAGTGAAGCTGATTTAAAAGTACCGGAAGCAATTAAAAATGAAAATGTATTGTATTGGGGATTTTTAGTCTGCTTATTAGGATTATTGTTTGGCCTTTATCAGTTTATGAAAGTAAAAAAACTGCCTGCCCATAAAGCAATGCTTGATGTATCGGATGTAATATATAAAACATGTAGTGCCTATCTTAAAAAACAAGGTAAATTTATTGCGATTCTTTTTCTTTTTATTGGGGCATCTGTTGCTGCCTATTTTGGGTTTTTAGCAAAAGGGCACGATGGAGAAGCATTGTTTGGTGTAGGGGGGGTATTATTAATTTTAGCATGGACTGTTATCGGAATACTAGGATCGTATTCTGTTGCTGCTTTTGGAATTCGGATGAATACACTTGCTAATTCACGTATGGCATTTGCTTCATTAGAAAAGAAGCCACTCAACCTTTTAAATATTCCTTTAAAGGCAGGGATGAGCATAGGTGTAATGTTGGTGTGTATTGAATTAATTATGATGTTGGTAATTTTATTACTTATGCCAGGACATTTAGCCGGAGCTTGTTTTATCGGTTTTGCGATAGGTGAATCATTAGGTGCCTCAGCTCTTAGAATAGCTGGTGGTATTTTTACCAAAATTGCAGATATTGGATCCGATTTAATGAAAGTAGTTTTTAAAATTGGAGAAGATGACCCTAGAAATCCGGGAGTTATTGCCGATTGTACCGGAGATAATGCCGGTGATAGCGTGGGCCCTACTGCCGATGGCTTTGAAACGTATGGGGTAACCGGTGTGGCGTTAGTTTCTTTTATTCTGTTAGCGGTTGGAATTGTTGGCGATATCGACATGACTGCTCTACTACAAGTAAAATTATTAGCATGGATTTTCTTTATGCGTATTTTAATGGTAATAACATCTGTTGTAGCATATTATATTAATGGAGCTCTAAGCTCTTCAAAATATAAAAATAAAGAAGATTTAGATTTTGAGAAACCTTTAACTAATTTAGTTTGGATTACTTCTCTTCTTTCAATTCTTGTTACATTTATTGCCAGCTATATCATGATTCCCGATTTAAATGGAAACACCGATATGTGGTGGATTCTTTCTACTATTATTAGTTGTGGAACATTAGGCGGAGCACTAATTCCCGAGTTTACAAAATTTTTTACTTCTCCCAAATCCGGTCATGTGCAGGAAGTTGTTTCTGCAGGTCGCGAAGGAGGCCCTTCATTAACAATTCTTTCGGGATTTGTTGCCGGTAATTTTTCTGCTTTCTGGATGGGAATGGTATTCTTCTTTTTAATGTTTGTTGCCTACTTTATGAGCACATTTGGCTTACATGAAATTATGGTATACCCTTCTATTTTTGCTTTCGGATTAGTTGCGTTTGGCTTGTTAGGAATGGGACCTGTTACCATTGCTGTAGACAGTTACGGACCGGTTACAGATAATGCCCAGTCGGTTTATGAATTATCACTTATAGAAGAAAATCCAAATATTAGCACTGAAATAGAAAAAGAATTTGGTTTTAAACCCGATTTTGAAAAATCGAAACATTATTTAGAAGCAAATGATGGTGCAGGCAATACGTTTAAAGCTACTGCAAAACCTGTTTTAATAGGAACCGCTGTTGTAGGTGCAACAACAATGATTTTTTCATTAATTTTAATGATACAGAAAACAACCGGCGTTTCTCCCGAATCTATTTTAAATTTATTAAACCCATATACAATTCTCGGATTTATTCTCGGAGGTGCTGTTATTTATTGGTTTACAGGAGCTTCTACGCAAGCTGTTACAACCGGTGCTTTCCGTGCAGTTGAATATATTAAAAAGAATATTAACCTAAATCCAAATGCACCTAAAAAAGCAGATCCGAAATCATCTATCGAAGTTGTTGAAATATGTACGGAATATGCACAAAAAGGGATGTTTAATATATTTATAGCAATTTTCTTTTTTGCACTGGCATTTGCTTGTATCGCTGCTCCCAGAGGCTTAGATGCTGATGTGTCTAATGCAATTATTAATGGAACGGCTACCCCGGATCAGATTGCATCTACCATTCTATTATCTCAACCTATTTCTTTATTTATAGGATACCTGATTGCAATAGCGGTATTTGGTTTATTTCAAGCTGTTTTTATGGCAAATGCAGGCGGTTGTTGGGATAATGCCAAAAAAGTGGTTGAAGTGGATTTGAAAATGAAAGGGACTCCATTACACGATGCAACTGTTGTTGGCGATACTGTAGGAGACCCTTTTAAAGATACTTCTTCTGTTGCTTTAAACCCTATTATTAAGTTTACTACCTTGTTTGGACTTTTAGCTATGGAAATAGCTATATCAGAATCATTCAGAGATATTGCCCCTTTTATTGGAGTGACATTTTTAGCAGTTGCGTTGGTGTTTGTATGGCGTTCATTTTATAAAATGAGAATAAAACAATAATATAATTTTAAACTTAAAAAAAGAGGCTGTCGTAAATTTTTGACGGCCTCTTTTTTTATGGTTTAGTTTTTATTTATGATAGCTGAAATAATTGCAAATGTAGTAACGCCTGCAATAGAACCAAATAGCGCATTTTTTAATCGTTTTTTTGTAACAGCATTTTTGTAGCCATTAACAAAATTTTGATTATTTAAATACGAAGGATTGGTTTGCTCCGAAAGTTTAATTTTTGTATTAATAGCAGCTATTGGCGTAGCATAAACCACCGGAGAAATAACTCCCCAAAATCGCATAAATGAAACAGCTATACCGCCGGTAACAAAACCACCAATAGCAATATACGGATTTTTATAATTGTGCAAAGCTTCTCGTTCTCCTAAAATATAATCAAACATTTCCGTTTGCGATAAGGGAAATCCTGAAACTGAATCGGGAAAGTAAAATATTTTTTCTGTATTATCCGAAAATTGAACGGAATAAATATCTATTCTATCAATAATTTTTTGTTTTACTTTATTCTTTTTAATAACATCATATTTTAGCATGCTACTTGCAGGTTCATAAAATATACTTTTAGCTATTATTTGATTTCCGTTTAAAAGGTTTATTGTGTCTTGTGAATAGGAATTTATAAATATGCTTAAAAGGATTATTACGAAATAATATTTCATAGCGTTAATTTTTTGTAAAAATAGTATATTTTTTTGCAGTTGTGAAATTCGGTTTTTTTAAAACATGGATATACAGGTATTTTAATCAAAAATGTCGCATTTTTTCTTACATAACCTAATTTTTAAATAATTATTACTTATATATTTGCAAATAATTAAAATGTTCACTATTTAATAAAAATATTTATCATGATAACAAATAACTTTGTTAGCCGTCATAATGGCCCTCGTAAAAGTGAAACCAAAAAAATGCTTCACGAAATAAATGCTTCTTCTTTGGATGCATTAATTGAAGAAACAATACCTAATTCCATTCGAATGAAAAATAAGTTAAACTTACCCGATGGAATTAATGAATTCGAATATTTAAATAATTTGAAGGAAATTGGTTCAAAGAATAAAATATATAAAACATATATCGGCTTAGGTTATTATAATACGATAACCCCTAGTGTTGTTATCAGAAATATACTTGAAAATCCGGGTTGGTATACCGCCTATACTCCTTACCAAGCTGAAATATCACAAGGTAGACTAGAAGCGTTGTTGAATTTTCAAACCATGATTAGCGATTTAACCGGAATGCCTATGGCAAATGCATCCTTACTTGATGAAGCTACAGCCGCTGCGGAAGCAATGATTATGTTTTATAATTCTCGATCGAGAGATGCCGTAAAAAAAGGAATAAATAAATTTTTTGTGTCTCAAAATCTATTTCCTCAAACAATTGATGTGCTTATTACTCGTTCTGCTCCATTAGGTATAGAATTAATGATGGGAGATGAAAATAATGTTACATTCGATGATCATACGTTTGGTGCAATTATTCAATATCCTAATCAATATGGAACACTCGTTGATTATAAAAAATTTGTTGATAAAGCACATGCTGGTGGCGTATCTGTAGCTGTTGCAGCCGATTTAATGAGTTTGGCACTTTTAACACCTCCAGGAGAATGGGGTGCCGATGCTGTTTTGGGTTCCACCCAGCGTTTCGGGTTACCCATGGGATTTGGTGGTCCTCATGCCGGTTTTTTTGCTACGAAAGAAGATTTTAAAAGAAATATGCCTGGCCGAATAATAGGTGTTTCTGTTGATGCAAGCGGAAATAGAGCATTGCGGATGGCTTTGCAAACAAGAGAACAACATATTAAACGTGAAAAAGCAACTTCAAATATTTGTACTTCTCAGGTGTTGCTTGCTATTATGTCGTCTATGTATGCCGTTTATCACGGATACGAAGGAATTAAAGGAATTGCGGCAGATATTCATTCGCATGCAGTCACCTTATCAGATGAGTTGATTAAAGTGGGGTATAAACAAATGAATGAATCCTTTTTCGATACGATTGAAATAGAATTACCCGCTCAGCTTAAAATAGAAACCATTAAAAAGAATGCGATTGAACAAAAAATCAACTTCCGATACATTTCAGATAAACATATTGGTATTTCTGTTGATGAAACAACAAGTATTTCAGATTTAAATAATATTATTCATCTTTTTGCAAAAGCCAACAATAAACAATTTAATGGAATTTCTTCTCTGGTGGATGTTTGCAAAATCCCATCGAACTTAAAGAGAACAAGTAAATATTTACAACATCCTGTTTTTAATACCTATCATTCAGAAACAGAAATGATGAGATATATTAAAAAATTGGAAATTAAAGATCTTTCTTTAAATCGTTCCATGATTCCTTTGGGTAGTTGTACCATGAAATTAAATGCCGCTACCGAATTATTCTCTTTAAGTTGGCCTGAATTCGGTGCTATTCATCCATTTGTCCCAGCCGATCAATCGGAAGGATATCGTATTTTAATACAGGAATTAGAAAAACAATTATGTGAAATAACCGGTTTTGCTGCTATCTCATTCCAGCCTAATTCTGGAGCTGCCGGAGAATATGCCGGTTTAATGGTTATCAGAGCCTATCATTTAAGTAGAAATGATGCAAAACGCACGCTTGCATTAATTCCTGCTTCTGCACACGGTACCAACCCGGCAAGTGCTGTTATGGCAGGTATGCAGGTGGTAGTCGTAAAATGCGACGATAAAGGAAATATTGATGTAAATGATTTAAAGGAAAAAGCAATTCAATATAAAGATTCCCTAGCTGCTTTGTTAGTTACCTATCCTTCTACCCATGGTGTTTTTGAAGAAAAAATACTCGAAATCATACAGATTATTCATGAAAATGGCGGACAAGTCTATATGGATGGAGCCAATATGAATGCACAAGTGGGTTTAACCAACCCAGGACTTATTGGTGCCGATGTTTGTCATTTAAACTTACATAAAACATTCGCTATCCCTCATGGGGGTGGTGGTCCGGGAGAAGGACCTATTGGGGTTGCCAAACATTTAGTACCTTTCTTACCATCTCATACTTTTATAGAAAATAAAGGAGATAAAGCAATTCATGCTGTTTCTGCTGCTCCATTTGGTAGTGCTATGATTCTTCCAATATCGCATGCATATATAAAAATGATGGGGGGCGATGGACTTACCGAAGCTACTAAAATGGCTATATTAAATGCAAATTATATTAAAACAAAATTAGAAAAATATTATCCCATACTTTATACCGGTGTTAAAGGTAGAGTTGCACATGAAATGATACTTGACTGTAATGCTTTTAAAAGAACAGCTGATATTGAAGTGATTGAAATAGCCAAAAGATTAATGGATTATGGTTTTCATGCTCCTACAGTAGCATTTCCTGTTCACGGTACCTTAATGGTTGAACCAACTGAAAGCGAACCATTGAATGAAATAGAGCGTTTTTGTGAAGCCATGATTAAGATACGTGAAGAAATAAAAGAAATTGAAGATGGAAAAGCCGATAAAGTAATTAATGTTATTAAGAAAGCGCCTCACACCTTGAATGTTATTACAACAGACGAATGGACATTGCCTTATTCTAGAACAAAAGCAGCATTTCCGGTAGAATCCGTTAAAAACGATAAATATTGGCCAACCGTATCTAAAATTGATGATGCTTTTGGCGATAGAAATTTAGTTTGTGTATGTGAACCTATACAATAAAGTTTTTTTTTAAGATAAAAGCGGTTTTCTTCTGAAGGAAACCGCTTTTTGGCATATTTATTGATATTAATTCAATAATAAAAAATTTTTTAGATACTTTTGTAAAATTAAAATAGATTATAAACTTAAAAAAAAGAATATGAAAAAAAATTACTTTATTTTACTAATTGTTTTATTTTCGCTTCAGGTATTTGCTCAAAAAAAAATAGGAATACCGGTAGATTTTAAGACTCTTTTGATACAAACTGACAGAATATCTGATACTCTTTATCCTACTACATTTGTTACAACCGGTTGTGATACGTTGTTTTTGTATACTGCTGGAAATAATGGATATGTATGTGGTACAAATACATGGGATTTGGAAAAAGCTCAAAAATATTATATAACAGGGACAACGAGAGTTTCTGATGTTTTAGCATATCTTTATACCAGTACTCCTTCAAGTAGTGCTAATGCGTACATAAAAGTTTATAGTGTTAATTCTACAACAAAAGGGCCAGATGCATTGTTAGGAACCAGTAATGCTGTTAAAATTAGTGCTTTTGCTTCAGCAGGATACCCAACGAAATTTACTTTTACAACTCCGGTTTCTGTAACTGATGGTTTTTTTGTAAGTTTTGTAATTCCTACAACCGATACAGCTGCTGTTTATCAATCTAATGATGGTTGTTGGTCTGGTGATTCTTTGGCATTTGAAAAAAGGAAGAGTGATAATAGCTGGCATTCAATCTATTCAAGTTGGAGTAAATTTGAAACAGATTTAGCTATTTTCCCTATTGTTGCACCCGATGCATCTATCGAAGAAACTAATTTTATTAACGGTATTCAATTAAGCGTATGTTCTCCTAATCCAGTTTCATCCATAGCAAATATTCAGTACGAACTGCAAAAAAGTGCTAAAAACGTAAAACTAGAAATATTTGATATTACCGGAAAACTGATTGTTGCTTATGTGCAAGGAGCTAAATTAGCCGGAAAGTATACCATGAATATAAATACGGAAAGATTAAATGCAGGAACTTATTTTTATACATTAAATGTAGATAATCAAAAACAAACCAAAAAAATGATTGTGGTTAAATAGAATATCATATAAATTCAAATAGAGGCTACTTTTTCGGTAGCCTTTTTTTATGATTAAATCTATATTCCCAATAAAAGGTGCTTATTATAATTTTTTTTATGATATTTGCATGATAATTTTGAATACAAATAAGTAGAACAAAAATTATGAAAAGAATTTTAACGGTATTATTTATTTTAAGTATTATTAGTATAAACATAAATGCTCAAGTTAATTTTGGTGTAAAAGCCGGATTTAATTTAGCTAATATGAACTCAAACACCAATTCTAAGAGTATCCCTACATTTCATGCGGGAATAATAGCAGATGCTACAATAAATGATTTTTTATCCGTTCAACCTAATTTGCTTTTTTCCGGAAAAGGAGCTAAATATGACTTCGTCGGTTTTACTTCCATTACACATATTTATTATGTTGAACTTCCAATTTTAATTAAAGCACATGCGAACTTGGGAGGAGTCGATATTTATGGATTAGCTGGGCCTGCCATCGGTTTTGGTGTAGCTGCAAACAACAAATCATCTTTAACAGATGAGTCTGTTAAGTTAACGTTTGGCTCTGGACTAGAAGATTCATTTAAGCCATTAGATATGGGAGTTATGTTTGGCGCCGGAATTGAAACAGAGTCAGGATTATTATTAGGCGTTTCTTATGATTTAGGATTGTCTGACATGAATCCACATAATTTGGGTGGCGTTATGAAGAATGGAGTTTTAGGAATTTCGATAGGATATTTATTCAATAAAAATTAAAATTAAATGAAGAAAAACACGTATTATACGCTAGCCTTTTTGTTTCTTTTCCTTTTTCCTTTCTGTTTAACAGCTCAAAGGGATAATTCGAAAATTCGGGAAATAGAATTATCTTCAAAAAACGAAATTAAAGGGCCTACAGATACATTACAAGCTGTCAGTTTTCAAACGGGAACTCCAACTTTATACAAATATGTTGAGGGTGGTTATACTTTTGGTGTTAATCAACTGGGTGATCTTGCCTATGCTCAAAAATATAAAGTTTCTATTTCTTATATGGTAGATGGCGTTGCATTATGGGTGGGAGCTAAAAATCAAGTAGGAACAGCCGATACATTAAAAGTTATTTTATATTTGCTTAATGGACCCGGTACCGATACCTTAGGACCTGTTAGTAATGCGCCAGATACGTCATACGCTATTGCAAAAATCCCTGTAAATCAAATTGATACCAATGAGTTAACTGTTGTTATGTTTTCAAAACCAATTTATGTTTCTTCGAGATATGCACTTGGTGTTGATTTCTCTTTAATGGGCAACGATACCATTGGATTAGTTACTACCAAAGATGGAGATGCATTAAAAAC
>Ga0116185_1001887_pt1 | contig 20219 bp, 16 predicted proteins | sample AD_JPNNA7_MetaG_FD_89754 | JGI IMG/M metagenome (GOLD analysis project Ga0116185, IMG submission 89754) | Active sludge microbial communities of municipal wastewater-treating anaerobic digesters from Japan - AD_JPNNA7_MetaG | ecosystem: Engineered > Bioreactor > Anaerobic > Digestate | place... | reverse complement strand
GTCGCTTCACACGGGCTCTTGAGATAGGAGACGAGGGTATCCTGGTCTTTGGGGGACAGCTTGTCGGCGTTTCGGATGACGACGAGCCTCCGGTCGGACAGAAACGGCCAGGTGTTGCACAAGGCCACGACCTCTTCGATATGGTGGATCTCCTGTGCGGAATAGCAGGCATAATTCATCGACCCTCCCTCTCCCATGAGCGTGCGTGCCGAGGAAAGCTGCTCTTCGATGAGGAAGGTCTCCTCCCCGGTGAGGAGGTAGGAATCTTTAAGCGGCGGGCTTATTTGCGGGGATTTCATAGGGTGACGGAAACCAGCGTCCGGGCGATCTGCTGGGATACCCTGTCGAAAGCCTCGGGGAGGGCGTCTTCGGCCCTGCCTCCCTGGCTGAACGTTCCCGTATCGGAGAAATTCATCTGCCAGAGCTCTTTTCCCTTTTCATCCGTGACGCGCACGTTTACCGAGACAATCAGGCGGTACCGGTCACTGGATGAAAGGGAAGGGGACGTTACGGTTTGAACCGTGTACGAGGAGATCGTGCTCTTGAGGGTATGGATGCTCCCTTTAGGGTCGACCATGCCCATGGACGTGAACGTCCTCTCGAGACTGGCGTCGAGGATCGCTCCTGCATCGATGAGCGTCGTTCCGTTCCTGCTCGGCGCCAGGGCGTACTTCTCCATGCTCCTCTTCCCGTCGAGGACGAACGAGTAAGAGCACGAGAGAATGCTAGCGCAAAGCAGCGATAATGTTAATAATCTTGTTCGGGACATAAATGATCCTCTTGATCTGCGCCCCATCGAGGAAACGTTTCACATTCGCTTCGGACATGGCCCTGGCTTCCACCTCTGACTGGTCGGTATCCTTGGGCACGGTGATCGTTGCCCGGAGCTTGCCGTTCACCTGGACGGCAATGGTCGCTTCCTGCTCCTCGGCCCACTCCGGATTATAGAGCGGCCAGGCGATCCGATAGAGGCTCTCCGTGTTCCCCATGGCTTCCCACAGTTCCTGCGTGATGTGGGGCACAAAGGGAGAGAGCATGATCAGCAGCTTTTCTATCGCCTCCCGTATCACGGAGAACTCCTCGGGCGAAGAGGCCGACTCCCTTGCCCGGTAGAGATCGTTCACGAGCTCCATCATGGCTGCAATGGCCGTATTGAACCTGAAGCGCCGATCGATGTCCTCGGTGACCTTCCTGATGGTCTGGTGGAGCTTTCTTAAGAGGGGTTCCATGGATCGGGGCGGCCGGCCGCTCCCGATCTCCGATGTGAGGATCCGGTCTCTGGTTTCCATCACGAGCCTCCAGAGGCGGGAGAGGAACCTGAAGCTTCCCTCGATCCCCTTGTCGCTCCAGTCCATATCCTTTTCCGGAGGAGCGGCGAAGAGGCAGAACAGCCTCGTGGCGTCGGCGCCGTGGCTGGCGATGAGCTCTTCCGGGTCCACCACATTGCCCTTCGACTTGGACATCTTTGCCCCGTCCTTGATCACCATTCCCTGGGTGAGGAGGCGCTCGAAGGGCTCATCGAAGCGCACATAGCCGAGGTCTCTGAGCACCTTGGTATAGAACCTCGCATAGAGCAGGTGGAGGATCGCATGCTCTATTCCGCCGATATACTGGTCGACGGGCATCCAGTAGTGGACCTCTTTCTTGTCGAAGGGTCTGTCCGTGGTATGGGGGCTGCAGTAGCGGATGAAGTACCACGAGGACTCCACGAAGGTGTCCATGGTGTCCGTTTCCCTGCGCGCCCTGCCTCCGCACTCAGGGCAGCGTGTCTCCACGAAGGATTTGTTCTGGGCGATGGGAGAGACCCCTGTGCCGGAGAACTCGACATTCTCCGGGAGCAGGACGGGAAGGTCTTCGACCCTGACGGGGACCGTGCCGCATTTCTCGCAGTGGACCATGGGGATGGGGGCCCCCCAGTAGCGCTGCCTCGATATCCCCCAGTCCCTGAGGCGGAAGTTCACCGTAGCGGATCCCCTGTCGATGCTTTCGAGGTGTTTGGTGACTTCGCGCATGGCGTCCGTATTCTTCATGCCGTTGAAGGGACCGGAGTTCACGAGCACGCCCTGGCCTTCATAGGCGCACTCCATGGTGTCGGCACGGAGCTCTTCGCCCTCGGGCTGGATCACCACGATGATGGGGAGGTCGTACTTCTTCGCGAACTCGAAGTCCCTCTGGTCGTGCGAAGGAACGGCCATGACCGCGCCGGTCCCGTAATCGTACAGGACGAAATTGGCTATGAAGATGGGCATCTTGAAGCCCGTGACAGGGTTGATGCAGTACCTGCCGGTGAAGACGCCCTCCTTCTCGTAGAGATCGGATGTGCGGGTATACGTATCCACGAGCAGGGTCTTGTCCACGAAGGCCTTTACGGCTTCCTCCTGGCCCGTGCCTTCAGGGAGGATCTTCGCGAGGGGGTTCTCCGGGGCGATGCTCATGAACGTGGCGCCGTAGAGCGTATCGGGCCTGGTGGTGAAGACCTCGATATCCTCCTGCGTTCCCTCGATCCGGAAGCGGATGAGCGTGCCGGTGCTCCTTCCGATCCAGTTGCGCTGCATACTGAGGACCCTCTCGGGCCAGCCCTCTTTGAGGTCCTCTATCTTGTCGAGGAGCTCCTGGGCATAGGCGGTGATCCGGAAGAACCACTGGTCGTGCTCCTTGAGGAAGACCTGGGAGCCGCACCGCCAGCACTGGCCGTTCTCGACCTGCTCGTTCGCCAGGACCGTCTTGCACGTGTCGCACCAGTTGAGGAAGGCCCTCGACTGGTAGACGAGGCCGCGCTCGTACATCTGGATGAAAAAGAGCTGCTCCCACTTGTAGTATTCCGGGGCGCAGGTGGCGATTTCACGGTCCCAGTCATAGCTGAACCCCATGCGTTTGAGCTGGGCCCGCATATAGTCGATATTCTCATACGTCCACTTTTTCGGGTGGATTTTGCTTGCGATGGCCGCATTCTCCGCGGGCAGGCCGAAGGCATCCCATCCCATGGGATGAAGCACGTTGAATCCCTGCATGGTCTTGTACCGCGCGACCACGTCGCCGATGGTGTAGTTCCGCACGTGCCCCATATGGATGCGTCCGGAAGGGTAGGGGAACATCTCGAGCAGATAGTACTTGGGTTTGCCGGTCTCTTCGCTCACCTTGAAGAGGTCGGTTTCCTGCCAGAGCTTCTGCCATTTCAGTTCCACTGCCTGCGGATTGTAATCCGTGTTCATCGTTCCCTCCCAGTTGATGTTGGTTGATTCATTAACATATCAGGTGAACATTCGTCCAGTGCAGTATTCAAGCCCTGCCGGGCCCTGAGAGAGAAGGGACGGCAGCCGCCCTGAAGGGATTGGAGGAGGCCGTGGAAAGAGGAAGAAAAGCGGCTCATTTTGGTGGCTGTCGGTAGTTTCCGTATTTTTCCTTGCAATTCACCTGTATATTGATATGTAAGGGGGAGCTATGAAGTGGGTGAAGGTCTTCATCGGGATTTTGGCAGGAATCATGGCCTGTCTCATCATCCTTGCCGGGGCGTGGATGTATTGGTTCGTCTATCGCGACCTGCCTTCGATCCATGATCTCAAAAATATGGAGCCTACAAAGGTCAGCACAGTCGTATCCGCCGAGGGAAAGACCATCGGGTATTTTCCTCCGGACGGCATGATCGTCCTCAACGGGAAGAACGTCCCCTTAAAGCTCAAGCTGGCCTTCATCGCTGCCGAGGATTCCGGATTCTACAAGCATGCCGGCCTCGACCCCAAGAGAATCATAGTCGCTCTCATCGCCGATATCCGTGCAACTTCATACGTCCAGGGCGCGTCCACTATTACCCAGCAGGTCGTGCGCTCGTACTTGCTCTCCAGGGAAAAGACCATTACCCGCAAGCTCAAGGAGATCGTGCTGGCGCTTAGAATCGAGCGTGCCCTCTCGAAAGACGAGATACTCGATCTCTACCTTGACCGTATCTACCTCGGAAGCGGCGCCTACGGGATCGGGGCAGCCTCGCTGAGATACTTCGGCAAGGAGTGCAAAGACCTCTCCCTGGCCGAGATGGCCATGATCGCAGGAGTGGCTCCGGCGCCGACGAGGTATTCTCCCTTGAACGATTTCCTTGCCGCCAAGAGACGGCAGAACTATGTCCTCACCAGGATGATCGAAGAGGGTTACATCACCGAAGCAGAGGCGGCAGCTGCGTTCAAGGAGCCTCTCAAGATAAAGGGTGAGGCAGTAGCCCAGTTTACCGACTATCCCTATGTAACCGATTATGTGAGGTCTCTCATAACCGAGCGGTATGGAGAAGAGATCCTGGCAAAGGGCATAACCATCCAGACGACCATTTCCTCCCGGCTTCAGGATGCCGCGATGCTGGCCGTCCGCAGGGGCGTCATCGACCTCGAGATGAAAATGGGAAAATACCAGGGGCCCCACGAAGGAATGAGCGAGGACCAGAAGGAGAGCGTTCTTGCATTCCAGCACAATCAGCTTCTCTGGCAGGGACCGAAGCTCTATCAGCTCTATTGGGCAGAGGTTCAGTCCCTTTCCCCGCTGACCGTGAATATCGGCCGCAGGAACATCGAGCTCGGGCCGGAGAGCTACTCGTGGATCAATCCCAGGGGGAAGTGGCGACCGGCGGACGTTCTCAAGCCGGGCAACATGGTGCGCCTCTGCTCGACTCCAGACGGGTTCATCCTGTTCCAGGACCCCAAGATTCAGGCCGCGCTCGTGGCCTTTGACCTCGAGACGTCAGGGGTCACGGCCATCGTGGGCGGGGTGGACTATTCCCAGAGCCAGTTCAACCGGGCCATGTATGCACGGAGGCAGAGCGGGTCGGCCATCAAGCCGTTCATCTACGCCGCTGCCATCGATAAAGGATTCACCCCCTCCACCATCATTTTCGACGCACCGATCGCCTTCCAGTCCGAGGACGGCGAGGACGTGTGGAAGCCGAAGAATTACGAGAACGAATTCTACGGCGCAACCACGCTGCGCACCGGGCTCGTTCTCTCGAGAAACGTGGTCACGGTGAAGATCCTCAAAGATATCGGCATCGACTATGCCCTTACCTACTTGAGATCGTTCGACATGGGGACTTCTTTCCCGAGGAATCTCTCGCTGGCGCTGGGCACCGGGGTAATCATCCCGTACAACCTCTTCAAGGGATACGCAACGTTCGCGACCTACGGGCTCAAGTTCGACCCTGTCCTGATAAAGCGCATCGACCAGATCGGCGTGGGAACGATCTTCACGGCAGAGGCGAACCCGACTCCTGCCGTTCCGGAGGCCCTTCCGGTCCTGTCCGAGGATGACAGCGTTTCCATTGAAGGCGCTCCGGCCGAAAGCTCTCTGGCCGAGAACGCCACAACTTCAGGCATTCCGGCTGAAAATGCTCCCGTTGAAGGCATCCCGATCGAAAACCGCGTTCTTTCGGAGCAGACCGCGTATATCATCACCAACATCCTCTGCGACGCTGTGCAGAACGGGACCGGCTGGCGTGCCAAGGAGCTCGGGAGGCCCGTTGCCGGGAAAACCGGCACGAGCGACGAGGACCGGGATGCATGGTTTGTCGGTTATACCCCGGATGCTCTCTGCGGGGTATGGGTGGGGTATGACGACAATATGATATCACTCGGAAAATCCGCTACCGGCGGAACAGCTGCCTGCCCCATTTTTACGGACTTCATGCAGACGGCGCTCAGTGGACGGCCCATAAAGGGATTCCGCGTTCCCAATGGGATCGTGTTCACCAGGATCGACTCGAAGACGGGCAAGCTCGCAACGAATGATTCGGCAAATGTCCGGTTCGAGTGCTACAAGGCCGACACGATGCCCCAGCAACAGGAGCAGCCAACCAATGACGAACTTCTGCTCAAGGAGATCTATTAAGATGAACAGGACGGGGGCCCTGCTGATCATGCTCATCGTGGTTCCCGTTCTCGCACTCTCTGAAGACATAACCCTGATCAAGCGTGCCTCCAGGAAAGGATCACCCCCCGGCGAGTCGACACGGTACGTCGTGAAGCCCGGCGACACCTTGCAGAAGATCTTCCTGAAAGACTTCGGAGCGAAGCCCGGTGATCTGTCCTCTCTCTACAGGGAGTTCAGGCGGATCAATCCGAACGTGACCAATCTCGACCGGCTCAGGACAAACAGCTCGATCGCCATTCCAAAGGTTCAAAGGAAGGTCGGCAGGGTTCAGACTCCCATGAAGGACGCTTCGGGAGACTACATCGTTATCAGGCAGGGGCAGCATCTGGCCAAGGTGCTCCGGGAGGTCTACGGCCTCTCGGATGATGCGATATTCAAAAGGTATATAAAAAAGATCCGGGAGCTCAACCCCCATATCAAAAATCTCAATCTCGTGATGGCAGGCCAGAAGATCCGCCTCCCCGAGATGAGATCCGCGCGGCTAAAAGCCGCAGTCCAGACAGCACAGGCGGGAACCCCTCCTGAGGCAGGAAAAACCCCGGCGCAGCGAACGCCATTGAAGGTGAGGATCGAGGAGATCGACGAAGAGGAGAATCCGGGGGGTTCCGCTCAGAAGCAGGATGCCGGGCAGCAGCCTGACGCGAGTGTCGCCCAGGCCGGCCGGGAAAGCGAGCAGGCCCTCCAGAAGGCCTCTGACCGGAAAGAATCCTCCGGCGCGGCAGGGGAAGAAGGGAATGCGGGGTCGACTCTGCAGGACGTCGTAGCTGAGGTGAAGGACGGCAGCAGCAGGACGGCCTCGGGAGAAGGCGCATACGCCGAAAGCCCGAAGGAGAAAGCCGCTCTCGCGTTCGTGAAGGAAAAGGTGTTTCCCTCGCTCAAGGATATGGGGGTGAGGCTGAGCGACAAGGGAACGTATTTCATGCCCCTGGCGGACGGCAAGAGCATCGCCATCGACACGAGCGGCATCCCGGTCATCGATTTCGATACGGGGATGCGGATCATTCTCGACGTGAACAACAGGATTTCCCCGGAAACCAAGGACCGCCTCGAAAAGGCATACCCGAACACGAAGGTCGTATCCGGCCCCTCCGAAGGAATTGAGCCTCTCATGGAGAAGATCCTGAACACCTGCGGCTACTTCTCCGTGAACAAGGATGCAGGTCCCGTCCTGGTCGGCGGAGAGGAGAAGCTCCGTTTCTTCGGGAAGTGGATCGTTTACAAGGATGTGTCGAGGAGAAAGGTCATCGTGATCAACATCCTCTCTGACAAGGATTTCAAGACCCCGGAGATGATCAGGAGCTACGCCTCCCGCTTCGGCATCAATATCGTCGAGATGGGGGGGAGGCAGTACCTGCCCCGCAAGGAAGCCTTAAGCACGCTGGCCAGCTTCAACCATTCCTATGAAAAGCTTTTCGACGGGCTCGGCGTAGAGTATGAAAAGCAGAAGGAGCTCGAGCTCGTGTCCCAGGACGACCTGAAGATAACCTACACGGCGCCGTTCATGATCGGCAAGACGGCGCTTACCGATGAGCTGCCCGACAAGACCATGCTCGATCTTCTGAAGAAGAAAGGCTATACGGTGGTCCATACCGGAACTCAGGACCTCAAGAGCGTCATCACCGCCCTCGGACTCAAGAAGGAAGGTCCGCCCATCAGGGTGATCGTGTCGAGGAACCGCACCGAGCTGGACCTTCCCGCGATCCACGTCGGCAAGATCATCGTTCTGGAGCGGCAGGTCGATCCGGACGTGACGCGCTACCTCTCGTCCTGCGGACTGACGTTCGCTGTCTGGTAGGTTCCTTCCCTGTCCCGACGATCGGTGAAGAGCCTCCGGTTCCAGGCTGCTTCACGGCACAGGAGAGGGTTACCGTGCCGGATGAGACACTGCGATGAAGCAGCCTCCGCTGTCGTCGTCCGATTCCGGGTCGCTCCAGATCGTGAATGTCCACGAATAATCGGCACCGAGGGGAACACCGAGGCTGTCCTTTACACCGGTGATGCCTTTTTTCAGCATCCGGGGCTTTGAGCGTGGCGTGGTAGGTCACCGCTTCCGTGAGGTTGCTCGAAGGGGTGAAGGTGACGGTGCTGTTGCTGTACGTCACGGTGCCCTCGACCCGATGCGCTTCCTGGCCCTCGTAATATATGAGGGTAAAGGTCTCGGAGGTGATGGTGGTCGGATCCATCACGGCATTGAAGGTGGCGGAGGGTTTCGCGGTTACCGGGACCACATCATAAATCCCCGGCTGTGACGAGCATACGACGGGCCCTGTCGCGTCTTCCGGGTCGAAGCTCACTATATATCCGTTTTCCCCCACAGTGAAGATGTCTCTTATGGAGGCCCCGTGGACGGCATTGAGGGTATAATCCGAGCTTCCGTCATCCTGTCTCGTCCAGCTGCTCCCGTCATAGTGGTAGATGACGGCAGCTCCTCCCGATTCTCCCACTGCGTAGATGCTGCAGGGCGAGGTGCCCCAGATGCCGTTCAGGGTTATCGAGGCGCCGAGCGACTGGCCTGACCACGCCGTACCGTTGTAATGAAGGACCGTCCCGTGGTCTCCAACGGCATAGACATTGTCCGATGAAATCCCCCATACGGCGTTGAGGCTGTATGAAGTTCCGCTGGTTTGTGCGGTCCAGGCGGTTCCGCTGTTCGAGGTGTGCAGGATCGTGCCGTAGTCGCCGACGGCAAAGACATCGGTCGCGGAGCTTCCCCAAATGCCGTTGATGTTGTATGCGGTACTGCTGGTTTGCACAACCCAGTCGGTGCCGTTTATGGAATGCACGATCGTACCGTAATTGCCGACGGCGAAGATATCGGTGGTTGAGCTTCCCCATATGGCATTGAGGCTGTTTGATGTGTTGCTCGTCCGGGTGGTCCAGGTGGTTCCCTCGTTCGAGGAATGCAGGATCGTGCCGTAGTCGCCGACGGCGAAGATATTGGTGGCGGAACTTCCCCATACGGCATTGAGATTGTTTGGCGTGTTGCTGGTTTGTGCAGTCCAGTCGGTTCCGTTCTCGGAATATATGATCGTACCGCCGTTGCCCACGGTATATATCTTGAGAGTCGGAAGCATCGGGTCGTTGGTGTTCTTCACAGCCGAAACCCAGACACCGTTCAGGTCTTCGTCGGTATTGGATTGGGTTTTCTGCACCCATTTCTGTGCCAGGACTGTCGTGAAAACGAGCAGGGAGAGGATAATAAGGCCCAGGATCCAGCGGTGCTTCCTGATATGTTTGCTCATTGTGTTCGCTCCTCTTTAATCATCTCTATGGCATGATATTCGAAGACAGTAACTATATGCGAGGGATTATACTCCCCATTGCTTTGGTTTCAAACGAAATTTTGGGTGCAGGACTGCCGGCTGCCAGAATTTCCCCAGACCGCCTCTCTCGCTGCCCTCGAAGATCACTTGCGGATCGTGAGCTCGTCGCCGGGATGAATTCCCGTATCCGACTCGAGATTGTTCCACTTCACGATGTCGTGCGGGTCGACCTCGAACCGCCGTGCAATACTCCACATGGTGTCCCCCTTCTTCACCGTGTACTGAATCTTTTTCGGGGATGGCTTGTCGGCCGATCTCGCGGGTATGTTGAGGACCATCTTGGGATGGATGTCTTTGGCATTCTTGAGGTCGTTCGCCTTGATGATGTCCTCAATGCTTACGCCGTACTTGCGGGAGATATCCCTTAAGGTGTCCCCCCTGGCTACGGTGTGCGTTCGCTTCTTCGGAGACGCTTCCTCTTTTTTCTCTCCCTCTTTCTTTTCCTTGGAAGCCTCTTCAGGAATGGTGAGCACCTGTCCCGGGGTTATTTTTTCGCTGTCTTCCAGCCCGTTGGCCTCCATGATATCCCGGATGCTCACACTATATTCGCGGGAGATGCCTTTGAGGGTATCGCCTTTTGCCACCTTATGCGTACGCTTTTTCTCGGACGCCTTCTCCTTTTTGCTTTCCTTTGGAGCTTTTCCCGGAATGGTGAGCACCTGCCCGATGGTTATGTCTTCGTCCTCTTTAAGCGCGTTCGCCGCTCTGAGTTCGCTTACGGACAGTGAGTTGTTTTTTGCTATCCTGTAGAGGGTGTCGCCCTTCTTCACCGTATAGGTCGCAGCGGAGTCGGTGCCGGTACGGTCTTCTTCATCCGGTTCGCTGTCCGGAACCGGCTTGCTTTGCTTGCGATTCTTGATGCTCTCGACGTACTCCGCCACCTTCTCGGCAGTACCTTTGGGCACCTTGAGGTCATGTCCGTTTCCGGAAGGAGGCGTGACCTGCTTGACGAGGTCTGCATTGAGCAGGGCGATCTGCTTGTTCGGGACCCCGAGGAGATCGGCGATGTCGTTCAAGTAGGTCTTGTTCGGCACCCGGACGGTTTCGTAGGCAAGGGAGCTGTTCTTCTCGTTGTTCGATTCGTTGAGCCCGTAGTATGCCCTGTTCTTTGCAAGCACGATCGTGGCTATGAGCTTCGGAATGTAGTCAAGGGTTTCGCGCTTGATGGGCATATGGTAGGAGATGTCCCAGAAGGTGTCTATCTCGGGATAGGCCTTCATGACCCTGTAGATGTTCCCCTCGCCGGCGTTATAGGCGGCGCCTGCCAGGAGCCAGTCGTTGAAGATGGCGTAGAGGTTCTTGAGGTATCGCGCGGCGGCGTTGGTGGACTTCACGAGGTCCCTGCGCTCGTCCACCCAGTTGTTTACCGTGAGCTTGTAGTTCTTTGCAGTATCTGCCGTGAACTGCCAGTAGCCCGTAGCCCCGCTCCGAGATACGGCATTGGGCCTTCCGCCGCTTTCCACCATGCAGAGGTATGTCAGGTCCTTGGGGATGCCGTTTTTCTCAAAGATCTTTTCAATGACAGGCCGGATAGTGTCGAAACTGGCAAGGGTCTGCCGGAAGTACTTCCTGTCCGGGCCGGTATAGCGCTTGATCCACCACTGGATCCGGCTGTTCATCTCGAAGTCGATGTCATGCTTCCGGTTCTTGTCGAGCGGTGACCCCTGAGCATCCGCAGACTCTTCCTCTGGGGTTTCTATTTCAACTGCCTCGGTTCTTATTATCTTTGGGTTTTCGTAACTTAGATATATGGCTGGTTCGACAGGGTTAAAGGTTGCCGTGTTGCTCGTGTCTGATGAATAACATAAGGGAGGAGGGATTTCCTTTTGGGTATGTGTGCAGCCGATGACGAGGCCTAGTATGATAAGCGAAAAATATAGCCTTAATTTCATGCCCTTATAATAACCCCAGCCCGGATAAACATCAATATTACTCGGAAAGATTGAACCCTTCAACCATTTTTTTCATCTAAAATATCGAGTTAATTAGACCGATACTTGACGAGGATGGATTGAGAGAGATAAAGGAGATGAACTATGAATCTTCCAGTTGTTCAACACCATAACGTGTCGGAGCTGATCAGCCGTTTCGAGACATTCCCTGTCTTGAGCAAGGAGGAAGAGTACGACCTCGCGGTCAGGCTGAAGGATTATAATGATATCGATGCCGCCCACCGGCTCGTCACCTCGAACTTGCGCAACGTGGTCCGCATAGCCATGGATTATATAGGCTACGGACTGCCGTTGGAGGATATTGTTCAGGAAGGCACCATCGGCTTGATAGTCGCGGTGAAAAAGTTTGATCCCCGCAAGGGAAACCGGCTCATGACTTACGCCATCTGGTGGATCAAGGCCATGATTCATGACTACATCCTGAGATTCTTCTCCCAGGTCAAGCTCGGTACGACCAAGCTCCAGAAGAGGCTGTTCTACGGCCTCAACAAGCTCTCCGCCGAAGAAGAAGTGGTGGACGGAAACCTCAATGAACGATCGAAGGCCATCTCTGCACGCCTCGATGCCGACCCTCAGCAGGTGGAGGAAATCATTACGAGGCTGACATACCGCGACCAGTCCCTCGATACCCCTCTGGCAGAAGACAGCGATGCGAGCTTTATGGACCTCCTGGCCGATGGAGGCTCCAACCCCGAAGACCGGGTCATGGAAAACGAGAGGGAAAAGTACGTAAAGGGCCAGATAGAACAGGCATTGTCGAACCTGTCGGACAGAGAGCAGGAGATCGCCAGGCAGAGGCTCATGGCGGAGCATCCCCAGACCCTGGAAGACCTCGGCAGGCAGTACAACATCTCCAAAGAGCGCATCCGGCAGATTGAGAACAACGTGAAAACCAAGCTCAGGAAGGCCCTCGAGGGCGAGATGGACGCAGTAATCTGATTCAATGCGGGGATAGATGATGACCCGTCAGAGGAGACACCTGTTACGAGACATCTTCGACCTGCAGGACAGGATGAACAGGGTATTTGAAGAGAGCTTGCGTGATACGGGGCTTTCGAGGATGCCCGGCCACTGCAACCCGCCGATCGACGTGTTCGAGGACGATGACGCGCTGTACATACGGGCCGAGCTTCCCGGGGTGAGACGTGAGGATATCGTTCTCGATTTCTCCGAAGGCGTGGTCACGATCAGCGGGAAAAAACCCTACACTCACGATAATCAGAACGAGAGCTATCACATGATCGAACGGCAGTACGGGTCTTTCAGGAGATCGTTGAGCGTCTCTCACCTGGTGGACAGCAAGGCCGTCCGTGCCAGGATGGAGGCCGGGGTGCTCGAGATCGTTCTCCCCAAGCTCCATGACGGCAGGGTCCGCAGGGTTCCCATCATCGAGAAGTGATCCTATAGACATCCAGGCTGAGGCGTCCGCTCCCCTGACCCTTCGAGAAGTGTTCCTGCCTCTCGAATCCCGGATGGACGATCGGCTCGGGAGTTCCTGCCTCGAAATAATATAAGCATCCGGGCGTGGATACGACCCTCATGACCGCCTCCGCCAGCGTCTCCTTTGGAGAGAATGCCCGTGACATCACTGCAGGGAACGGCTGCACGGATTCTTTGAGCGGGTCCGCCTCGATCACCCTGATGCCCTGAAGCTTGAGCGCATCGATGACGTGCCTCAGAAAGTCGCATTTCTTCCGGCTTCGCTCTATCAGAGCCACTTCGAAGGAGGGATTCATGACCTTGTAGGGGATCGAGAGGAGCCCCGATCCTGCCCCCAGGTCTGCTATCTGCGGCTCCGGGATGTGCTCGAGGAGGCTCATGGTTTGTCTCACTCCGGCCTCGAGATCCTTTTCCAGGGCGCTGCTCACAAGGTGGAGCCTCCTGTTGTACCTCTTCACCTCGAGGACCCATGCGCCGATCTTGTCGTCCATCATTTCCCCACGCAGAACTTCGAGAAGATATCGTCGAGCATATCCTGCGATATCCCTTCTCCGCTCATCTCCCGGATGCATTGAAGCGCGCCCGTGAGATCGATGGCCAGGGCGTCCGGCGTCATATTGTCGCCGGCTGCCTGCCGGCAGTTGAGGAGGTGCTCCCGCGCCTTTTCGAGAAGGTGGACATGCCTCTCAAGGAACACGTGGGGAGAGCCCCCGGAATAGAGGCTTGCCATCCTGTCCATGAGGTCCCCTATCCCTTCTTTGTACTTGGCCGAAACCCATACGGCATCACCATCCGTGCCCCTGGGGACGTCTCCGGTAATGAGGTCGGCCTTGTTCATGACCACGATCGTCCGTTCCCCCAGGCTCAGCCACTGCTCTTCTTCAGGGGTCAGTCCTTTCACGGCATCCACGACATAAATCACGAGATGTGAGCTTTTGAGGGCCTCGACGGTCTTCTCGACGCCGAGCCTCTCGGGGCCTGACGAGGTCTCGCGGACGCCGGCCGTATCATGGAAAATGAAGTCCATTCCCGAGATGGTTATCTGCTCCCGAAGAATGTCCCTGGTCGTACCGCTTTCCTGATGGACGATCGCCCGGTCGCACCCGAGGATGGCGTTGAAGAGCGACGATTTCCCGGCATTGGGAAGCCCTGCTATGGTGGTGATAATTCCGGAATAAAGATGCGACGCCATCTGTGCGCCCTCAAGGAGGGCATCGAACCGGCAGATCAGGGGCTCAAGGGCATCGGCGACAGACACGTTTTCAACCTCGACCTCTTCGATGATGAACGATGCCTCGATCTCGGAGAGGATTCCGACGAGCTCCTGCTCGATCTCCCTGACCTGGCGGGACAGGTCACCGGCAAGCACCCTGCTCGCCATCTCGATGCCCGCGGTGCTTTTTGCGCCCACGAGCGCGCCTACGGCCTCTGCCTGGGCAAGATCCATCTTGCCGTTGATGTAGGCCCTTTTCGTGAACTCGCCCCGCTCAGCGATGCGTGCGAGGCCGGTGTGATGGATGGCTGCGAGGACCTCGTTCACGAGCAGGGGATTTCCGTGGCAGCTTATCTCTGCCACGTCTTCGCCGGTGTACGACCGGGGTGCAGGGTGGAACACCACCATGGCCCTCTCGATGATCCGGCCTTCTCTGTCCCGGATCGGGGAAGGCTTCTGGACATGGGCAGGCCAGGTTTTCTGCGGGGTGATCAGCCCGAGAATATCGAGCGTCTCACCGCCGCTGATCCTTATGACGCTGATGCCTCCATGCCCTCTGGGCGTGGATTCGGCATAGATGGTGTCCGTTACGATTTCGATGCCTTCCTCGGGAGGATGACGACCTTCTTGTAAACACCCTCTCCAATGCTCTTGGTATTGACCCGGGAATCGTTTTTCAGGGTGAGGTGGATGATGCGTCTGTCATAGGGATTCATCTTCTCGAGAGAAACGGATTGACCTGTCCGTTTGACCTTTTGCCCGATCTTGATCGCCATGGACCGCAGGTGGCTTACATGCCTCTCCCTGTATCCTTCGGTGTCGATGGTGACATAGAGGGGCTCCTCCCGGTTCTTGTTCAGGATGCGGTTGGTGATGAACTGCAGAGAATCGATGGTCTGCCCGCGCTTGCCGATGAGCAGCCCTGATCCGTCACCTGCCACCTCAATGAAATCATCGTCCCGGATTCTAACCTCCGAGGGCATGTTCATGAGGGCGAGGATTTCGGAGACGATCTTCCGTGCCTCTTCGAGGGACTCCCGGGGGATGCGCTGCTGCCTCGGGGGAGCCTCCTGGGCCTCTGCGGGAGGCTGCGGCGCGGGGGCCTTTTCTTCCTGAATCTTCTCATTCTGCTGAAGGGGTTCCCTGCTCTTGACGGCCGGACGTGCAAGTATTTTTGCAGCCTTTGAGCCTACGAGGCCGAACAGGCCTTTGGACCCTTCCGAGACAACCTTAATATCGAGACTTTCGAAATCCGATCGGAATGCTCTCATTGCCGCGACGATCGCTTCGTCGACGGTCTTTGCTTCAAATTCCCTGTAATCCTCTTCCATGTCTTTGCGTCTCCTATGTGTGTTTCCTATTGATATACGCTTGCTGAATGATCGAGAGAATGTTGCTCACGAGCCAGTAGATAACGAGGCCGGAGGGGAAATTCAAAAAGAGGAAGGTAAAGAAAACCGGCATGATGAGCATGATCTTCTGCTGGGTGGCGTCCCCGGGTGCGGGTGACATCTTCTGCAGGACGAACTGGCTGGCACCCATGAGGACCGGCGTGATGTAGTACGGGTCCGGTGCGGAGAGGTCGGGCAGCCAGGTGCCGACGATGTGGAACGGCGTATGGCGGAGCTCGATGGCGGCATAGAATACCTTGTAGAGCGCAAACAGGATCGGTATCTGGAGAAGCATGGGCAGGCATCCGCCCATGGGGTTGATCTTGTGCTCGGAGTAGAGCTTCATCATCTCCTGGTTGAGCTTCTGCTTATCATCCTTGTACTTTGACTGAATCTCCTTCATGAGGGGCTGGATCTTCTGGAGCTCCTTCATGGACTTGAAGCTCTTGAGCGTCAGGGGATAGAGGATGATCTTGATGATGATGGTCAGGACGATGATGGTCAGGCCGTAGCTTTTTATGTATTTGTACAGCCAGTCCATCGCCGCGAGGAGCGGCTTGGCGATGATGTCGAAGAACCCGAAATTGAGGGCCTTGTTCAGGTTGTAATCCGCAGCCTTCAGGATTTTCAGCTCCTTCGGGCCCATGAACAGGAGATAATCCTTTTCCATGCTCCTTCCGGGCTCGACGCGCATCGTACCGACGTTGTACACCAGCCTGACGATCTTCCCGTCGACGCGCCTGATGGTGAGTGTGGTCTGCGGAGCGGCTTTGGGAATCACTGTCCTGATGAAGTATTTATCCTCAGTGCCGAACCACTGGATTTTTCCCGGAAAATCCCGATAGACGCCGACCTTGTCCACCTTGGATATCTTGAACTCTTCCAGATGCTTGTCCTCGAGGAGCACGGGCCCCTCGAAGGCGTAGCCTTTTGTCTTTTCTCCCAGAGGATATATGCCATCCATGTAGAGGTGCATGCCGGCCGACAGAGGGCTGGCCGTCCTGTTCTCCACCACGACCTTGTATCCCAGGATATACGTCTGCGGGTCGATGCTGTAGATCTTTCTGAGGACGATGCCCTCACCGAGCTGCGCGTAAAAGACGACCTGCCGGGGAATGTTGTCCGGGCCCGTCTGCTCGGTCCCTGACATCTCATAGATGAAGGATGCATCACCAAACGTGTTGCTGAGGTCCACGAGCGGCATTGGGGTGTGGATGACATCGACCATCTTCGAGTTCGGGTCCATGGTTTCCTTGTAGCGCTTCAGCTGGAGGGAGGTCAGTGCCCCGCCGGCAGAGCTCCAGGTCGCCCGGTAGAGGGGAGTGTCCACGGTGAAGGTTTTTATCTGGCTGGGCGTCTGCGGCACAGCCGTCTGCTTGGGGATCTGGACCGGGGGCAGCTGCTTGGGCTGCTGGACAGGCATCTGCCGCTCTACAGCAGGCTTGGGCGGCTGTTGTTTGGTGTTCGGAGATACGAAGAAGTAATCCCATATCACAAGGATGACGAGTGATATGACAACGGCGATCAGGGTTCTTTTTTCCATAGAATCAGATCTCCTTGGATGAACTAGACAGGGTCATAGCCGCCTGGATGAAAAGGATGGCACTTCATCACCCGCAGAGACGCCTTCAGGGTGCCTTTCACGGCTCCATACGTCTGAATCGCTTCTATGGCATAATCCGAGCAGGTCGGCCAGAATCTGCAGGAGTTGGGGAGAAAGGGAGAGATGGCCTTCTGGTAGCACCGGATCATGATCACGAGCAGCCTTGCTACCACGCCCGTGAACCCAAAGCGTCGCGTATTTCCTGATACAGTATCTGGTAGCACGTATTTTGATCCTGTTTTCTCGCTATGAGGACGATGTCGTACCCAGGTGGGAAGATCTCTTTATGCCTACGATATATTTCCCGCAAGAGCCTCTTGATTCTGTTTCTTTTAACAGCGGTCCCAATCCTTTTACTCACGGTAACGCCAATACGACTGCATTGCATTGAATTGGGAGCAGCGAGGATGATCACATGCCCGGTAACGAACCGGCGAACCTTTGTGGCCTCTACCCGCAAGAAATCGCTTCTTTTCCTCAGCCGCTCCTGCTTCGGGAATTTCTCGTCTGACATTATACAGCCAAACGCTTACGTCCCTTGGCCCTCCTCGCATTGATAACAGCTCTGCCGCCTTTCGTGCGCATGCGGACGAGAAAACCGTGTGTACGCTTGCGCCTGGTATTATGGGGTTGAAATGTCCGCTTCATCAAATACCTCGATCTTCTAATTTAGGGGCATAGTAATGACATACCATATTCATGCTTGTCAAGCGGCAAAAGGCAAATCGCATCGGCAAGATAAGATATATATGGCTCTTTTGTCCCACCTATATTAAACTCCCTCTCTTGTCATCTGAAATGGTTTTCTGTATAAGCCTGTTGCCATGAAAGGGATTTTCTGCACGCGGGAGGTGAGCGAGGGGATCGACGGGAAGGCGCACTCCGTGCTCTCGATGCTTAACTCTGCCCTGAGCGGATGCAGCGTCTACTGCCTGGACCAGGTCCATTCGGACCGGATCGTGCTTGCCCAGGACTTATCCTTGGGCGATATCCCGGAGGCGGACGCCATCATCTCCCGCAATCCGGACGACGTGCTCTGCGTGAGGACCGCCGACTGCGTTCCCGTCCTTGCCTGGTCGGAAGAGGCCCGTCTCATCGCCGCCATACATGCAGGATGGAGGGGACTTGCCTTGCAGATTGTGGAAAAGACCATCCGTGCCATGAAGGCCATGGGCGGAAGAGATATCCATGCGAGCATCGGGCCTGCCATCGGCAGGTGCTGCTACGAGGTCAAGACCGATGTGATCGATGCCCTCGGGGTGGAGCCCGAGACCGACGGGGAGGGATCGCTGTTCGTGGACCTTCCCAAGGTGGCGGCATCCCAGCTCGAGAAAGCAGGACTCAAGCCCCATGCAATCGACATGAAGGCGCTGTGCACCTCGTGCAATAAGGATCGCTTCTTCTCCTTTCGAAGACAGGGAGACAAGGCGGGCAGAAATATCTCAGCCATTGGAGGAAAATCGTGGTCGTTGCCGGGCTTACAGGTGGGATAGCAACGGGGAAATCGACGGTTGCTACGCTTCTGGAATCTTTCGGGGCCGTGGTCCTCGATGCGGACAAGATCGCCCGGGAGGTGGTGGAGAAGGGCACGCCGGCGTGGCAGAAGATACGGGAGCATTTCGGCAGTGAGGTCTTCAATGAGGACGGGACGATCAACCGGGAGTATCTGGGCTCGATCATCTTCAGCGACCGGAAAAAGAAAGAGCTCCTCAACAGCCTCGTGCATCCGGCCGTGTTCGAGGTGATGGCGGAGCGCCTGCGTATGCTCCAGGCGAGGGGAGACGGCACCGTAGTGATCTGCGACGTGCCCTTGCTCATAGAGACAGGGATGGAGCGTGATTTCAGCGAGGTGATCCTGGCCTATGTGCCGGAAGAGCTTCAGATAGAGCGGCTCATGTCCCGGGACAGGATATCGAGGGAGGAAGCCCTGAAAAAGATCCGCTCTCAGATGCCCATCGAAGAGAAGCGGAAATACGCGACCATCATCATCGATAACAGCGGATCGATCGAAGAAACTTCAAAGAGGACCCTCGAGGTATACAAATACCTGAAGGGAAAGGCTTAAAGGCTGTCCAAGGTCGGAGCCCGGCTGAACGTTTCCTGCACTTCACCGGGGATAAAGCTTTCTGGAGAGAAGATCATCCAGTTCGTCCTGTACGCCGCGGGGTTCCTTCTGCGCCTCGATGCGTGCAAGGACCCTGTCCACAGGGACGCGGGTCAGGGCAGGGGCGGAGCCCGGTCCGTCTTGTTTCCGCTTACTGTCCTTCATCGTATCGGGGTCGTTCTTCTCATTCATTCCGTTGCGGATGAGGGACTCGAGCTGGCTGGCCTCCAGGAAGTCCGGATTGATGCCGGCGCACTTTTGCACCCATTGCAGGGCAAATTCCCAGTCTCTCGCGTCGTAGTAGAGGCGGGCGATATTGAAATAGAGGTGTTCGTCACCGGGTGAAATCTCGAGGGCCTTCAGGTAGTTGGAAAGCGCTTCCTCGGCCATTCCCGCTTTTCGAAGCTCGATACCGAACTCGTTGAAGATGTGCTTGTTTTCCTCTTCGAATATCGCCTTGACCTGAGAGAGCTTCCGGAACACGCTCTTTGCCTTTTCGGTCTGCCCCATCTCCATGTAGAGTGTGCCGATGCCGAAATTGGCCCTGATGCTCGCGGGGTCTATCTTGAGCGCCGAGGTGTATTCCCACTCGGCAGAGTTGAGCTCTTTGCGGGAGCGATGTCTTTCAGCCAGGGCAATGTGCTTGTCATGCTCGCGCTCTTCTTTGGTTTTTACCCTATAATTGGGTTCTAAGGTGTACTTGTTCAGGAATTCCTCATACGGTACCTTCGTGACGATACCGATGGGCTGGCCTTCGTTCCCCAGGAAGCTCACCTCGACGGTCCCGTCGTCGAGCTGCTCGGCAAGGCAGTAATTCTTCACCATCTGCGTCCTCTGGGTATTGCCTGTGCCCAGGGTTATCATGGTTTCTTCGCAGAATACGCCGTTGAGCTTTTTGGAATAGTTACCCATGAATTTTCTATCGGAAGGCGATTTTCAAAAATTTAAGCATATTTTGATAAACAAGGAATGTTGACGAAAAGCAGGCAAGTATGGCAAGCCAGATATATCGGGCTTATACGAGGAGGACTTTCATGGGTGCAATCGGATTCATCGGAGCCGGGAACATGGCTGAGGCCATTATCGGCGGTATTCTCAAGAAAGGGCTGTACGCCCCTCAGGATATCTTGATCTACGATGTCCGCCCTGAGCGCATGAAGGAATTGTCGTCATCACGCGGCGTCGGCATCGCCGGCACACCGCAGGATCTGGTCAGGGACAGCCGGGTCGTCATCCTCGCCGTCAAGCCCGATAAGGTCACGCCGGTTCTCGAAGGGGTCAAAGACGTT
>Ga0116185_1001870_pt1 | contig 20308 bp, 16 predicted proteins | sample AD_JPNNA7_MetaG_FD_89754 | JGI IMG/M metagenome (GOLD analysis project Ga0116185, IMG submission 89754) | Active sludge microbial communities of municipal wastewater-treating anaerobic digesters from Japan - AD_JPNNA7_MetaG | ecosystem: Engineered > Bioreactor > Anaerobic > Digestate | place... | reverse complement strand
ATAATAAATAACTTGAACTGCTGTGGCTTTTGACGAGGTTTTTGTAGTTCTAATGTGTAATTTACTCATATTGACCAGCTTAGTGCGACTAACAGTTTTAAAAGTAACGTTTTTAAGCCATAATCAAAACTTTTTTGCCTCTTTTTTTAATTGTCACAAGTCAGGAAATATTCGGTTAAGCGAAACACATCAATTGTTTATTGTTATAAGGGGCAGCGCTTTAAGCAGAATTACACAAAGTATTAAGCAATTACTTTTCTGATTTGCAAAAACAATAAAATGAAAGAAATGATTATAAATGAAATGATAAAAAAAGGGCGGAATGAAAATCCCGCCCAAACGGAAATTTATCTTCCTATACTGTCAAGATATTCTTTTCTCTTCAGTAATGTATCAACGTCTTCGACGTGCTTTGGATCCGGGATACAACAGTCAACCGGACAGACAGCGGCACATTGTGGTTCATCGTGAAATCCTTTACACTCGGTACATTTATCCGGAACAATGTAAAAGAAATCAGTTGAATAAAAACCAGTTGCACCTGATGGAGCAGCGTCATCTTTTCCATAATGAACACCTGCTAATTCCCAATCAACTCCACCTTCATAAATTGCAGTGTTTGGGCATTCCGGTTCGTAAGCGCCACAATTGATACATTCTTCAGTTATCATTATTGCCATAAATTTTTCTCCTTAAATTATTAACAGAACCTGTAAGTAAATATAATTTCTAAAGCTATATGCTATTTATAAAAACTCGGGCTATTCTTCAAGGTAAAATTTAAAAATAAGCAAATTTTCAAGGAATTTACCAACTTCCGCTAGCCCCTCCGCCGCCAAAAGAACCGCCGCCGCCGCTAAATCCCCCTCCGCTGCTCCAGCCTGATGAACCACCGCCCCAGCTACTACTTCCACTTGACCAGCCGCCTGTTCCTGTGCGATAAATTCCACCTGGGGCAATTGGACCCGATTTACTGATAATTAAAAATATAACAATTAAAAATATAACAGCAAATATAAACGTAAATATATCATCAGATCCAGAATCAGATTCTTCGGCTTTGTATTCTCCGCCAATTGCCTTAATAATTGCATCAATACCTTTTGATATGCCCAGATAATAATCCCCATTTCTAAATTCTGGAGTAATCTCGTTTCTTATAATTGAGCTGGCAATAGCATCCGGAACAGCGCCTTCAAGACCATATCCAACTTCAATCCGTAACTTCTTATCATCTTTAACAATTAAAAGTAAAACTCCGTTATTGTTTTTTCCCGTTCCAATTTTATTTTTTGTTGCAGTTTCTTCCGAAAACATTTCTAAAGGATATCCTTCAAGTGAAGGTATTATCAGCACTACAAGCTGAGTAGAAGTAGTGTCCTGATAAGTTCTTAATCTGTTGTTAAGATCATTCAGCTCTGATTGACTTAACGTTCCTGTAAAGTCATTAGCCCACATTGTAAGTTTTGGTATTTCGGGCTGGGCAATGATAGAAACAGAAAAAAGAAGATATACCCAAAAGAAATATTTCATTTTAGAATTCTACTTTTGGTGGTGTTTCAGCTCCCTGAATTGCTTTAAAGTATTGTTTTTCGCTAAAGCCAAATATTCCTGCTAACATTGATGCAGGAAATCTTTTTATTGTTGTATTGTATTGCTGAACAACTTCATTAAATTTTTTACGTTCAACAGAAATCCTGTTTTCTGTTCCTTCTAATTGTGCCTGAAGCTGTAAAAAGTTTTCATTTGCTTTTAGTTGAGGATAATTTTCAACTGTTACTAATAATCTTGATAATGCACCGCTCAACTCGCCCTGTAAAGATTGAAATTTAGCAAAAGCCTGCGGATCATTTAATACTTCTGGAGTAATATTAAACTGACTGACTTTTGCACGTGCTTCAGTAACCTGGGTCAGAACTTCTTTTTCAAAATCTGCATAACCCTTTACTGTGTTTACAAGATTCGGAATCAGGTCTGCTCTTCTTTGATATTGATTTTCTACCTGCGACCACTGCTGCATTACAGCCTGATCCTGTGAAACCATATTGTTATATGTACTCATTCCCCAGAAGAACAGCATTGCGAGTGCTAAAAGAATTACACCTCCAATTGCGCAACCGATCATCATTCCTTTATTTTTCATTTGACCTCCTTGTTTTCGTTTTATTTGGAGTTAACAATATAGATTATGATTATTTGTTTATAAAAAATAATATATTATTTGATAGAAATGTATAGATTTCAGCATTATTTTTATCAGGGTTTGCTGCCTTTAAAATTATATTGTAGCCAATCAAGTGCATTATTAGTAACAATCAAATTCTTCTCTTTCGCAAATTTTTCAGCATTCCGGGTATTTCCGCCATAAAATCTAAGCCATAAAAAATTAGCAATCATTATACCATCAAAAACTCTTTCTTCAGCAAACGAATTAATTGTCAAATAGCCAAAAAGCACATTCCAGCCTAATGAAATTAATCCGTTTAAATATTCGCCGGTATAAAATTGCCCGAAGCCCGGAAAAATATACGAACTGTATTTTGCGAAATTTTCATTGTAAAGATCATCAACAACTGATTTACAAATATCAGCTAAAGTGGTATCAAGGTTTTCTTCTGAAAAGATCTCTGATGCTTCCTCCCATTGGTTTGAAAATATATAATTCCAGCCAAGCCAATATTTTATTTCTTTTTTCCTGTTATCATATTTTGAGTTTGCAAGTAATGAGTTTAAGATTTTTTCAGATTGTAGTGTGGTTCTTCTTAAAATGTTAGTTCTTGCTGATAATATACTCGCATTAAAAAATTGTTCATCATTCTTTGTATGCATTTCCGACAGACTAAAATATTTTAGTGCATCATTATATTTTGCGCCTGCTTTATAAGACAATCCGATCATCAGATTGGCATCAAAACCATATAAGTTTTCTTTATCAAAAAATAAAAGTCTTTTAAATTCTGTTATTGCATCAAAATATTTTTCCTGATCAAACAGACTTTTTGCAAAATCAAATTGATCTTTCAAAGAATTTTGTGCTGAGCAATAGCCGGATAACACAATAAGAATTACAAATATTTTTCTATTTACAGAAATCATATTCAGGAATAAAATAATTTTTCGCTTCAATAAAAGAATTAACATCATTAATAAAATCAAAATTTATTTTTACATTAAATATCTGTGCCGATGCTACTGAGCCATAAATATTTCCCGCATAAAAACCTGCACCAGCTACAGTAAATATCCATGCCCGGGTTAAATGTCTATGTTCAAAATTTGTGTAAGCCAGATATGAAAATATTCCGGTTATTAAGAATGCTGTTATTCCATCGCTGTAGTTTTCAGTATAGATTTTTCCCAAGCCCGGAATTATAGCAGAATAAACTCCAGCCAGAATTTCACTTTTATAATCAGGATTTGTTTTACGCAAATAAAAATTTTGAACTATTGGTTTTTCCTGATCATTAAAAGGTGCTAAAAATAATTTTTCTGCAGGTATTGAATAATTGTTCAGCAAATAAGAAATACTCAAAATTTTATCAGCACTTAATGAATATTCTGATTTTAAATTGTGTATCTCACTAACCTTTGAAGATAATTGAGGAAATAATTTTAACTTAAAAAATGATTTCAGTTCTTCAATCTGACTTAACTGATATAATTGTGAAGCCTCAGAAAGTTTATTAAAATTTTTTAACGCATTAGTATGCTCATCCATTAAGGAAAAAGCCAGCGCAATTTTAAATCTGATAGTATCATTATCAAAAAAGTTTAAATATTTTTCATATTCATCAATAGCTCTTAGATAATCATGATCGCAAAAAAGATAATCGGCAAAGAGCTTAATATTTTCCGGGGAGTTAAAATCAACACTCTGAGCAAGAACTACTGTTGAAATGATTATCTGAATAATAAAAATTTTCATTTAATTTTTTTAACCTGTGTGCCTGCAGGAATTATTTTAATCAGATCTTCATCAAGAGTGTATAAATAAACCGGATCATAAAAATGATGTTTACCGTAAAAAGGATAATGTGATGATCTTTCAAAAATATTTGTATCTCTAGTGAACCGGTCAAAGAACATCAGCGTTCCCTGAAAAATATTTGTTTGCTTTATTGATGTAAAAAGAAAGCTTGAACAGGAAGGATAAAAAGGACAATTATCACCATCAACATCCGAAATAAAAAACCAATATGCATTTATAACCGGTTTTAAAACAACATCGCCGATTGATTGGATTGATAGATCGTATTGTCTTTTAATTGTTTCAGAAGGAATTTTATAATCGGGGTCAGATTTTTCCCATCTGACCCAATCAGTTTGTGAATGAGCAATAATACTAAATAAAAAAATCAGCAGTAATAATTTTAACTTATTTATTATCAAGTAAAGCTCTGGCAATTACAACTTTCTGAATTTCTGACGTTCCCTCATAAATCTCAGTTATTTTAGCATCACGTAAATATCTTTCAACCAAATATTCACGAACATATCCGTAACCGCCATGAATCTGAATTGCATCGAGTGCATTTTGCACAGCAACTTTTGATGCATAAAGTTTAGCCATTGCTGCTTCTTTATAATATGGTTTACCGGCATCTTTTAATGCTGCTGATTTTAATGTAAGAAGTTTTGCGGCATCAACTCTTACAGCCATATCGGAAAGCATAAACTGAATAGCCTGAAAATTGGAAATTGTTTGTCCGAAAGCTTTTCTTTCTTTTGAATATTTTATTGCAGCTTCAAGCGATGCTTCGGCAATACCAACAGCCTGAGATGCAATTCCAATTCTGCCGCCGTTTAATGTATTCATTGCAAAATTAAAGCCTTTGCCTTCTTCCCAAACCATATTAGTTGCAGGCACTTTACAATTCTGAAATGTTAAAGAACAAGTATCAGAGCTGCGAATACCAAGCTTATCTTCTTGAACTCCGTGATCAAAACCTGGTGTTCCTTTTTCAACAATAAAAGTTGAAATACCTTTATGTGCTAATTCTTTATTTGTAGTAGCCATTACCAAAACATAATCGGCAGTGGTGCCATTTGTTATCCAGTTTTTAATTCCATTTAAAACAAAATAATCACCATCTTTATCGGCAGTAGTTTTTTGTTTTGTTGCATCACTCCCTGCTTCTGGCTCTGATAATGCAAAGGCTCCAAGCTTTTCACCTTTTGCTAATGGAATTAAATATTTCTCTTTTACAAAATCAGATCCATATTTCTCCAAACCATAACAAACCAAAGAGTTATTAACAGACATTATAACGCCAACGCTTGCATCAACTTTTGAAATTTCTATCATAGCAAGAACATAACTGATCGTATCAAGTCCTGCCCCGCCAAATTCAGGCGGAACCATCATTCCCATAAAACCAAGTTCGCCCATTTTTTTAACTATCTCCGCAGGAAACTCAGCAGTTTTATCTCTATGAACAGCAGAAGGTGCAATTTCATTTAAAGCAAAATCTTTTGCTGATTCCTGGATCATCAGATGTTCTTCAGTTAGATCGAAATTCATGGCTAATCCTTTTTTAATTTTAATAAAACATTTAATTTTAAGTTGCTTGTTAAAAGCATTTATTTTATCCAAAAATAAACTAATAATTCAAATGTATCAAACTCGGGGAAATACCAGTTGGTATTTTTGTCGAAAAAAATTTAAGATCAGGATATGATAGAAGAAGCAAAAACTGAGGAACCAGTAAAAAAAACTTTATTGAAAGGACTGACTCCAAAAGAATTAAAAGATTTTTTTGCAGCAGTCGGTGAAAAAAGATTCAGAGGAGATCAACTATTTGAATGGGTTTACGGACATATGGTTGAAAACTTTGATGAAATGACTACTCTGCCAAATTACCTTAGAAAAAAACTCAATTTATACTGTGAACTAAACTCACTTTCTTTAGTGACAACACAAACATCACCTCGCAGCGGCACAAGAAAATATCTGTTCAAAACTTTTGATAATCAATTGATTGAATCTGTGATAATTCCCGAACCAAAACGGATTACTCTTTGTATTTCAACCCAGGTTGGATGCCCGCTTGATTGCCAGTTTTGTGCAACAGGTTTAATGGGATACAGACGCAATCTCAGTCCTGCGGAAATATTAGATCAGTTTTTATTAGCTTCAAAAGAATTTGGAAGAAACAAAATCTCAAATATAGTTTATATGGGAATGGGTGAACCGCTTCTTAATTATGCAAATACTTTTAAATCATTACAGATTTTTGCTGAAGAGAAAATAAGAGATATCAGTTTAAAAAGAGTTACTGTTTCAACTGCCGGAATTGCTCCGAAAATAATTGAACTTGCTGACAGTGGATTAAAGGTTAAGATTGCATTTTCATTACATTCTATGTTTGAAGAAACAAGAAGTAAAATAATGCCGATAAATAACAAATATTCATTAGCAGAGAATCTAGAAGCAGTAAAATATTATGCAAAACAAACAGATACACGTATAACTTTTGAATATATAATGCTCAAGGATCTCAATGACAGATCGGATGATCTTAATGCGCTGATAAAGCTATGTAAATCCATTCCCTGTAAAATTAATGTTATTCCGTTCAACTCAATCGCACATATGAATCCAACCGGATTTGCGAAAGAACTTGAGCCTTCACAGAAGTTTGTAATTGATGAATTTGTTAAAACCCTGCGCGATAATAACATAACCGTAATAGTTCGTTATACACAAGGAGATGATATCGCAGCAGCCTGCGGACAATTAGCAAATAAAACTATTTCGGAACCTCTCGCTAAAGCTGAAGTTAATTAATATGCGGAAATTATCTCACGATGAAATTTCCAAAAACAGAAGTACACTTGAAAACATTGATCTTGTAAAAAAACTTCCTGTAACAGTCCTTCTCAATTCCATCAGAAGCTCATATAATGTCGGTTCAATATTCCGTACATCTGATGGTGCAATGATCGAAAAATTAATTCTTTGCGGATATACGCCTCATCCGCCATTAAACGATTCCAGAGAAGGAAATAAAGATGTTCTTAAAACTGCATTAGGTTCTACTGAAAGTGTTAAGTGGGAATATATAAAAAGCCCTATAGAAGCTATCAGGAATCTGAAAGAGAAAGGAATTAGAATCTGTGCACTCGAACTGACAGAAAACAGCAAACCTTATTACATCACTGAGCAATACAACTTTCCGATGTGTTTGGTTGTTGGCAACGAAATTACAGGTGTATCACAGGAAGTTCTTAATCTATGCGATTATTCGATTGAGATTCCGCAGTATGGAATAAAGCAGTCGCTTAATGTTGCAGTAGCTTATGGTATAGCAATTTTTGAATTGAGAAAAATATTTGATAAGAAACAGTTTACTACATCGCAGCCGTAAAAAACTCTTCCCCGTTATCTTTCGTATGAATCATCAATAAATTAGCGCGAACCATTTTAACAAGGGTTCTGGAGGCTCTTCTTTCAGAAATATTTACAAGATTGCTTAACTCTTTCACTGAAATTTTTTCAGTTTTATTTAAATATTCAAAAACGCTTTTTTCAACAGGACCAAGAACATATTTCTTTAGTGCAGTCTGATTTGTTTGCACACGCAATATCCGGATCATCTCTTTACTTGCCTGAACACTCTTATCGTTAACTCTTATTGTAACAATTGCTGAATTAATATCAAGTTCTGATTTATAATCCTGCAGTCTGTGCGGTTTATATTCTGATTCAGGAATATTTACGATAACGATTTCTTTTCCATTTACTTCTCTGTAATCGATATTAACATCCAGGGCAGGTTCACACAGATTTTTTGCAACATCATTAACTAATTCGGCTGTTTCTTTTTCACTTTCAACACCAACAACTTTTTTATCATCATCAACACCAAATAACATAAAACCGCCTTTAGTGTTTGCAAAAGCAATCATACCGCGGGCAATTTTTTCAGACGAAGAAAACTCTCTCTTGAATTCGCATTGCATATTCTCCCCTTCTTCAATCATGTCCAGAAGTTCTCTGTATTTCATTTTAGATCAAAGTTAGTTTTACACTAATTAAAATGTTTTCGCGGATCCCAAAGTGGTTCTAATTTTTTCTTAATTGGCGGTTTTAATTTGTCTTCTTGATTAACAAATTCTATTGGTTCTTTTCCACCGTTTTTCTGATTTATTTTAATTTCATCATCAACTATGGAATTTTCTTCTGCCCCTTGTTCATCTTCTTGTTGAATTGTATTACCTGCAATCAATGTGCTGTCAGTAACGTGCTTTTTATTTAATGCGGCAAGACTGTCTTTTAACATTTGTGCAAGCTTGGTTTTTTCCTGTTTATAAGCTGTTACTTTTTTTGAAACCTGTTTTACATACTGACTAGAAGGATATTTAGCCAGTAAAGTGTCGTAAACTACTGCTGCAGAATCCAGTAAAAACAGATCATTCTCAAGTATCCATCCGGTTGTATAAAGAGCCTGCGGCGCTACTGGTGATTTTGGAAAATTATTATAAATACTATAAAACTTGATTATTGATTGGTCGTAACTACCTTCAAGCATTAAATCCTCTGCTGAGGCATATTCATCTTTGGCAGGATCAAATCCAAGATTTATTAATGGTTTGTTAAGTTTGTTTGCCGCTGCATTAACAATGGTTCTATCTTTATATTTATCATAAATAATTTCAAACAGACTGTCAGCTTTGGCTTTATTGTTAACAGTCAGATAGTAACTGCCGAGTGCATAAAGTGTATTGGGATAATAAACAGGTGAAGGATATTCTTCCAGAATATTATTATACAGCACTAAGGCAGAATCCTGCACATTTAATTCTGCTAAAAATAAATTCCCAAGTTCAAGACTGTTTTTAGCCAGTACAGTCTGAGCAGAATCAATACTGATCTTTAGTTTTTGCGGCGGATTTCTTTTAAACTTAACACTATCAAGACTCACTTTACTATTCTTCAGAATATTGTCTGGATTTCTTGGATCCTTAAGATCATTTAATCTCTTTGTTTTAAGTGAATCAATCAGTTTTTGTCTTAACCCTATTGAATCCTGGGGATTGAATAATCCAATCTGAATCAGGCTATCAATCTTAACCAGACTATCACGAACAAAAATCGAGTCTTTAATAAAAGTTGAATCCTTCAGCTTAGGATTTTTCGGATATAACAAAGTATCAACACCGCCCCATATTTCCTGCATTTCTTTTCGTTCAAGAAACTCAGTTAAAAGTTTAAGAGAATCAGCAACATAATTAGAGGAATCTTTTTTAAACACTTCCGGATTCTGAGAGTAGTACAACTGCCTGTTAAGTCGATTAATATCTTTTCTAAGATTAGCATATTTGGTAAAAAGTTGATTATTGTTTCTTGCTTTTTCTTTATAATCTTCAGGCAATGTTGATGTTGAAGCTTTGCTATAATAGTACCCGGCACTATCGTAATTCATAAATCTTGTTCTGTAAAGCTCAGCCATTTCAAAATTGGAAGCGGAAGCAAATGCAGTATTTCTATAAGTTGTATCAACAATTTTAAATTGATCATAAGCACGGTCATAATCCCCGAGTTCAACAAAAGTTTTACCTATCTGAAAATCGATCTCGCCGTAAGACTCGCGGAATTTATCTTTCTTTCTTATGTCTTTAAAAATCTCAAGTGCTTTATCAGATTGTTTATTTTCTCTTAATGCGTTCGCATATTTTATGGTTGCGGTTATCTCAAGATCAAAATCCGGTTCATTTTCAAAAACCTTTTCATACGCAATCAAAGCATTTTTATCATCATCAAGCTTAGAATACATATTACCCAGTTCGTAATAAATCTTTGCACGTACTACATCATCGTCATAAACTTCTGCAAATTCATTGGCAAGTATAATAGCTTTTGAAAGATCGTTTTCTTTTAGGCGGTATTTTATTTCCTGCACATAGCTTTCTTTTATAATTTCATCATAAGCTTCTCCAACCGCTTTGGCTCTGACTTCTTCTAAAAGTTTTAAGGCATTATTAAAATCTCTAAGCTCAAACGCGCATTTTGCAAGCCAAAGATTTGCTTCGGTTATCTCTTCTTCATCGTCAGTTTCTGCAGCAAGAAACTCTTCAAATTTCTTTTTTGATTTCAGATAATTGCCCTGATAATAAAAAGATTTACCGAGCATCAGTAAAGCATCATTAACATATGACGAGCCAGAATAGAATTGAAGAAGTTTTGAACTTTTTTCGATTACTTTTGTAAGTGATGTTCTAGCTGTAGCAGGAATAACGAGTGGTTCTGTAGAAAATAAATCTCTTTTCTGTGAGAGAATTTCTTTTTCTGCATCTTCAAACAATGTGGAAGTATTATAATAAAGATTGAAATAGGTAGTAAAATTCTCCCAGATGGAACATCCGCCAAATACAAACAGAGGAATTATTACAAGTAAATATTTAAAGGATTTGTTTCTTAAACTCATATTTGAAACTATCAAACCTTAGAATAAAGAAAAAGGTATTTTTTTCTACAATGCCTGTGGTCCTGATTCTTCCGTCCTGATTCTGATTACATCCTGAATATCTGAAATGAAAATCTTACCATCGCCAACCTGCCCTGTTTTAGCAGAACGAACAATTGCATCGACAGCTTTATCAAGATGCACGTCATCGACTACAACTTCAATTTTGATTTTTGGAATAAACTCAATTTGGTATTCGCTTCCCCTGTATGTTTCAGTATGTCCTTTTTGTCTGCCGTATCCTCTTACTTCAGAAATAGTAAGTCCTCGTATTCCTTCTTCAATAAGTGCTTCTTTTACTTCATCAAGTTTAAAGGGACGAATAATTGCCTCAATTTTTTTCATCAGATTCTCCTGATTTTATTTGCCATGGCAATGTTTATATTTTTTACCGCTGCCGCAGGGGCATGGATCATTTCTACCGACTTTTTGTTCAACTCTTACGGTTTGTACTTTCCCTTCAGGATTAGTTTGCGGAGATCTGCTTGAAAGTCCGATATTTTCAGTACTCTGTTTACTTTCCATCATTCTTACAGGTGCAGTCCTTCTTCTTTGAACTTCTTCACTTGCCTGTGGAAAGAATTTAAATGCAAATGAAACTGATTCATTCCTAATTTGACTTAAAAGATCCACAAATAATTTAAATGCTTCTGCTTTATATTCTACCAAGGGATCCTTCTGCCCATAAGCTCTTAAACCAATACCTTCTTTAAGATCATCCATTTCTCTCAGATGTTCTTTCCATTTATGGTCTATAACACTAAGCACAGCATATCTTTCTAATCTTGCCATCAAATCAGAGCCAAGCATCTCTTCTTTGCGTTTGTAAAAATCATTCGCAGCCTGAACTATTTTGTTGTTCAAACCATCCTTACCAAGTGTTTCAAATTCTTCAGGTTCAAGTTTTATATCAACTAAAAGATATTGCAGCAATTGTTCTTTAATTCCGATTACATTGACATCTTCAAAATTTTTATCAACAATTTCTTCCACCAGTTCTTCCATCTGAGAAAGAACTTCACTTTTCAGCCTGTCACCCTGCAAAGCTTTTTGTCTTCTGCTATAGATTACTTCACGCTGTGAGTTCATCGTGTTATCATACTCAAGCAGACGCTTTCTGATTGCAAAATTGTTTTCTTCAACCTTTTTCTGTGCTCTTTCAACAGATTTACTTATCATCGGATGCTGAATAACTTCGCCTTCTTTAATTCCAATTCTTTCCATAACAGAAGAAATTCTATCACTTCCAAATAATCTCATCAAATCATCTTCAAGCGAAAGATAGAATTTTGATGTTCCCGGATCACCTTGTCTTCCTGATCTTCCTCTTAACTGTCTGTCAATTCTTCTGGATTCATGTCTTTCGGTACCAAGAATATATAATCCGTCTTTATCTTTTACTCCTGAACCAAGTTTAATATCGGTACCTCTGCCAGCCATATTTGTTGCAATAGTAACAGCACCAATCTCACCAGCGTGTGCAACAACTTCTGCTTCGCGCTGATGCTGTTTTGCATTAAGAACATTATGCGGAATACCTTTTCTCTTAAGCATTCTGCTTAAAGTTTCTGATACTTCTACCGAAGTTGTACCAACAAGAACAGGTCTTCCTTGTTTTCTTAATTCTTCAATCTGCTCGATAATTGCGTTATATTTTTCACGCTTGGTTTTATAAACAGCGTCATCCTGATCTTCTCTTGTAATAGGTCTGTTAGTAGGAATTACTATAACTTCAAGTTTATAAATTTCGAAAAATTCACCTTCTTCGGTTTCTGCAGTACCGGTCATACCTGCAAGTTTGTTATACATTCTGAAGTAATTTTGCAGAGTAATTGTAGCAAGCGTCTGGGAGTCTTTTTCAACTTTAACATTTTCTTTTGCTTCAATTGCCTGATGTAATCCATCGCTGTATCTTCTTCCGGGAAGAATACGACCGGTAAACTCATCAACTATTGCAATCTTACCTTCTTCAGTAACGACATATTCAACATCTTTTTCAAACAGAGTATAAGCTTTCAGCAATTGATTAATTGTATGAATTCTATCGCTTGCCTCAGAATACTTTTTATATAAGACATCTTTTCTCTTTAATTTTTCTTCAAGAGTTAGAGTATCATCATTTTCAAATTTACTTATTTCATAACCGAGATCAGGAAGAATGAAATACTCTTTTTCCATTCCGCTCCCTTTTGCTAGCTCTTCTCTTCCCTTTTCAGTAATATCAATCTGATTTCCTTTTTCATCGATAACAAAATATAATTCATCATCAATGATGTACATATTTTTACCTTTTTCACGCAGATATTCCAGCTCAGTTTGCTGCATCAGCTTTTTGTGTGATGGTTCTGATAATACCTTTGTAAGCTTGTTATTTTTAGGCAGCCCGCGATATGATCTGAACAATAATACTCCCGCTTCAGTATCATTTTCATTTCCTTTATTCAGCATATCTTCTGCCTGCTGAACAAGAGTTGCAACAAGATTTTTCTGTAGTCTGAACAATCTTTCAACTCTGGGTTTCATATCATTAAACTGTTGATCATCACGATCAACAGGTCCTGAAATTATAAGCGGAGTTCTTGCTTCATCAATCAAAACTGAATCAACTTCATCAACAATTGCATAATTATGTTTTCGCTGAACCTGCTGTGAAATATCAACCGACATATTATCACGCAAATAATCAAATCCGAATTCGTTGTTCGTTCCATAGGTAATATCGCAGGCATACATTTGTTGGCGCTGAGCAGAATCCATTGTATTAAGAATAACACCAACTGTTAAATCGTGGAATCTGAAAATCTCGCCCATCCATTCACTATCCCGTTTTGCAAGGTAATCGTTTACAGTTACAAGATGAACACCACGTCCGGTTAATGCATTAAGATAAAGAGGTAATGTTGCAACAAGTGTTTTACCTTCACCGGTTGCCATTTCGGCAATCTTACCCTGATGAAGCACAATACCGCCAATTAACTGAACATCATAAGGAATCATTTCCCAGGTTATTTTATTGCCGGCAACAGTCCAGCTTTTTCCAACTAACCTTGCACAAGTGGATTTAACAACTGCAAAAGCTTCAGGTAAAATCTGATCCAGAATTTCTTCATATCGATCGTTAAGAGTATCTTCAAGATCTTCAAGTTCATCGTAAGCTGTATTCCGATCAAAGTCTTCATCAGATTGAAGTTTAGCTCTAAGTTCATCAATCTGTTTTTTTGTTTCTTCAATATGAGCCTGAATCTTTTCTTTAAATTCTTTTGTTTTGTTTTTTAGTTCATCATCAGTAAGGTTCTTTATGGTTTCATAATGTTCATTAATTTCTTCAACTATCGGCCATAAAGGTTTAAGATCTTTTTCGTATTTATCACCAAAAATCTTTTTAATAATCTTTAACATTGTGCGTAAATTTCTCCATTCGTAATTACTATTGAAAAATTAAAAATAGCTAATATGATATGCAATTTAAGAATTATTGGACTAACTATCGCTGTATAAACAAGTATCGGAATTTTATTGCTTAATAATATTCAAATATTTTAAGATATTATAAGTGATATTTATCCTAGAAATAAAGCTTTCATCTGGTTTTGTCGTTCCGATGTTTATAGCAAAAAAATAAGCGTTATTGTGAGCTTCAACATAACCGACAAACCAACCTATTTCTTCATTATCTTGTGTTCCCCAACCGGTTTTAGCTCTTATTGTATAATCTTCATTTTGTTCATAAATCATAATATTTTTTACAATATCGATTGTTCTTTGAGAAAATTTAACCTTGTTGAGATATAAATTTTTCAGGAATTCTATTTGTTCATCAGGTGAAATTCTTAAATCTCCTTTAAGCCAGAATTTATCAATACCGCCGTTAATATTTTCATTGCCATAATGATTAGCTTCGATATAATATTTCATTTTATCGTAACCAACTCTTCTTGCTAATTCCTGATAAAACCAAACCGCAGAATATTTATAAGCTCTTTTCATATCCAGATCCTGATTCCAGGTATCATAAGATCTTTTAACACTATCCCATTTAGTTATTTCATTTTCATCTTTAACTGCACCTGTTTCCAGACTAGCTAATGAATTGAATATTTTAAATGTTGAAGCAGGAATAAATCCTTCTTTACATCTTTCAGAATTGTATTTGAAATATTCATCTTCATTTAAATTATAAAGAACAAAGCATCCGTTTTGGTTATATTCATTGAAAAATTTCTTAAAGTCGTTCCGTTCAACAATGCTCTGTGGCAGAATTGAAAAATTGATTAAGATGAAAAAAATTATAAGGGATTTCATTATAAACTCTTTTTTAATGCTGTAAGAAACTTTTAATTATATGCGGTTTAATATTAGATTCCATTTGTAAAAAAACAAAATTTTAATGTTACGACTCAGAAATCTTTCTGAAAATTTTATAATAAAAATAATAGAAAAAGCTGCCGGCAGAATTTCTCAAAAGATGCTTGAGGATTTTCTGTCTGCTATCGAAACAGAGATAACGAAACATTATTTTACGAGATCATCAGAATCTAATCTGCTTCGAATTATTTTATCTCAATTTGACTTTGCTTTTTTTGTAAATGAATGTCTGAAATATCCGAATCACTTTGAAATTTTATTAGCAATCAGCATTAACAGCAATTATTTAACCGATATACTTGTTCGTAATCCTGAATATTTTCACTGGATTATTAATCCTTCAATATTAGAATACAAAACCGATAAAAAATATTTTAACCAAACTCTTGATAAATCGTTATCAGTTTATAAATCGTTTGAATCTAAAGTAAATGTAATCAGAAATTTCAAACGAAAAGAAATTTTAAGAATAGGCTGTAAGGATATCTATCTTAAACAGAATATATCCAAGACAACAAAACAGCTCTCAGATTTGGCTGAAGTTATTTCATCAGAACTTTTTGAGCTTTGTTATTCGGAAATCCTGATTAAAAATAATTTAAGAAATGTTAAAAACAGATATGTAATTTTTTCATTAGGAAAACTCGGCGGCAATGAATTAAACTACAGCTCAGATATTGATCTGATCGCATCTTATGATAAAAATTCTTTCATCAGCAAAAAGATTAACTTTAATAAGCTTTTAACCGATGCAATCCATTTATTTATAAATACTGCTGGTGCAATTACAAGTGCTGGATTTTTATATCGCATTGATTTCCGTTTGAGACCTGATGGGCGCAATGCTCCGTTATGCGGAAGTTATCTTGATTATCTCAAATACTATGAAATGCGCGGAGAAGACTGGGAACGGCAAATGCTGATAAAGGCAAATTATCTTTGTGGAAGCAAATCTTTATATAATAATTTTTTCAATTATCTTTCTAAGTTCATCTATCCTGTAAGCTTTAATGTTTCACCAATCGAACAAATTAAAAAATTAAAACTAAACATAGAAAGAAGAAACAAATCTGATGCAAACATAAAACTTTCTCAAGGCGGAATACGTGATATTGAATTTTCAGTTCAGGCATTGCAATTACTTAACGGCGGAAAATACGATACATTAAAAAACGGAAATACTTTAACAGCTATTAAACTTTTGAAAGAAAAAAATATTTTATCAGATAATGAAGCTGAAACTTTTACTGAATCATATATATTATATCGCAAAGTTGAGCATTATCTTCAACTGATGAATGATCAGCAAACTCATCTTATTCCTGAATCCGGAGAGCTAGCTGAAAGACTTGCATATTATTTAGGATATAAAAACCTAGGAGATTTTAAACGCAAAATTCAAAACTCGAAAGAAAAGGTTCATTCAATTTACCTGAGTATTTTTGAACAGAATGTTATTGAAGAATTAAAACCCGATACTTCCGTAATTAATTTTTTTAATTTGAAAAGAAGTGAAGCAAATCTTGAATACTTAAGAACCGGTAAAGGACTTTTCGAACAAAAACAATTCGATACCAGAACAACAACATCTTTTGAAAAAATTGAACCGGAAATAATTGAACACTTAAAAAATTCATTCCAGCCTGATCTTGCTCTCGATAATTTTGTCAGGATTATCAGATCAGCACATTTTCCTCATTTATGGTATGATGAATTTTCTGATAAGAAATTTTTAAACTTAACTTTTCAGTTATGCGATTATTCTCAAAAAGCCATCGATATCTTTGCAGAAGATAAACCTCTGAGAGATGAGCTTCTTTCCAGAATCTGTTTAATTCCTTTAACGCAAATCGATATTTCCACATTGTCTCTTAAACAATTTCTGTTCAGAAGTTCTGTACAGCTAACTGCATCAATTTTAACTGCAGAAAATTTTTCAAAACTTTATTCGAATTTTTTAACAAACAAGATATCATCTGTAATAAATAATAATTGTATTGATAAATCCTGGAAAGATAATTTTATTGTTCTTGCAATGGGAGGATTTGGTAATCAGCAGATGTCGTTTGCTTCGGATATTGATTTAATATTTATTGTAAATGATATTAACAGTTATCCTTCTATTCAAACTGATTTTCAAAAACTGTTGAATATGATTCGTGATAATTTAAAAGGACTGGATATTGATTGTCGTTTACGACCTGAAGGAAAAAGCAGTCAGCTTGTTTGGGATGTTGAAGAATATAAAAAATATTTTTTATCGCGAGCCAGGATTTGGGAGCTTCAGGCATTTATTAAATGCAGACTTCTTTATGGCAGCAAGGATATTTATAAAGATTTTTATTCAGCTTATCTTGATGTTATTAAATCAAAGAATAAAACACTTATAAAATCAGAAATGGCTGAAATGAGAAAAAAACTCCTGCCGGTTAGTTATAATATTTTTGATATTAAGAAAAGCAAAGGAGGATTATATGATATTGATTTTATCTTCAGCTATTTGCATTTAACAAATCAAATGACAACATTATCAAAAAGCTCTGATGATTCCATTCAGAAAGAGAATATGTTAAATGAGTTAAAAAGAAATTTCAGTTTTCTTAAGTTGGTAGAAATATTTAATCAGAATATTTTTAACACAAAGTCATCAAAAATTCCTATTGATGAAATAAAATTAAAAAAATTATCTATCTCAGCAGGATTTAAAACAAAAGAAAACTTTTTAAATAAATTAGATGAAGTAATTCATTCAAATAAAAAATATTTTCAAACTATATTCAACAAATAATATTATGCAGTATTTAAAGAAATACTATTTCATCTTAACCGGCTTAGCAGCCTTTATAATTTATATTTTAACATTAGCACCATCTGTAATTGAAATTGATACTGGTGAGCTTGCCACAGTTCAAATTACATTGGGAATTGCTCACCCAACCGGTTATCCTCTTTATACAATGTTAGGATATTTATTTTCACTGCTGCCATTTCCTTTCTCAAAAATATTTCAGATGAATTTGTTGGCTGCTGTTTATTGTTCGGCAGCAGTTGCGACATTTACTTATACATCAAAGCTAGTTTTAGATAACCTTAATCAATTTCAGTATGTTAAAATTAAAAAGGAGAAATCAGGTAAGAAGAGTAAAGGGAAAAAAGAAGTAAGTAAAACAACATCTCCACAATTTGAGATATCAGAAACCTTGAAAATTTTGTCATCAACTGCCGGCGGATTGTTTCTTGCATTCAGTAAAACATTCTGGTTTCAAAGCACTTCTGTTGAAGTTTACAGTCTGCATTTACTTTTAATCTCAATTATCATTTTAGTTTTATTGAAAGCTTATCTGTTTGCAAAACAGGAAAAAGCAGTTGATAAATTCTGGATATTTTTTGCAATTGCATTAGCATTTGGTTTCAGTAATCATATGACAACACTATGGATAATCCCTGCTACAGCATTTTTATATTTTTCACAGAATAAATTTACTGCAAGAAGTATAAAGCAAATCGGAATTATGCTGATTATCTTTTTCCCATTGCTGATTTTAATTTATTCTTATTTACCAATCAGAGCATCACAAAGTCCTTTACTTAATTGGGGCAATCCGGTTGATTGGGAACGAATAATCAGACACATTTCGGGTAAACAATATCAGGTCTGGCTTTTTTCATCAACTGCTGCAGCGTCAAAACAGTTTAAATATTTTATCAATAACCTTACATCCGAATTTTCAATTTCACTTTTAATTATTGCTCTCGGATTATTTGTTTCGTTTATCAAAGCAAGAAAATTTTTTGTGTTTAACATTGTCATTTTTCTTACTACGGTTTTACTTTCTATAAATTACGATATCAACGATATCGACTCATATTTTTTACTTGCATACATATCATTAGCATTTTTTGCTGTATTTGGTGCTGTTTATTTTCTCCTGTTTACATTGAGCAGAAAAATAAATCTGTCAGTTTCAGTTATTGTATTAGCTGTTGTATTATTTATTCAATTATATGGTAACTTCAATTCAGTAAATCAGAGTAATAATCATATTTATGAAGATTACACAAAAAGCTTAATCAACAGCGTTCCGAAAAATTCAATTATCTTCAGCTATCAATGGGATTATTTTATTTCTGCTTCATATTATTTTCAAATCGTTGAAAAATTCAGAGATGATGTAATAATAATTGATAAAGAATTACTGCGCCGTTCCTGGTATTATAAGCAATTGAATACTAATTATCCGGGTTTGCTAAGCGGAGTTAACAGAGATGTTGAACAATTTCTTGAAGCATTAAAACCATTTGAACGGGATGAAAATTTTAATGTTAATGCTAATCTTCTGGAAAGTTTATACAAAAGAATTATGACGGAACTTGTTTTAACCAATATCGAAAAGCATGATTATTTTGTCGCTCCTGAGCTTATTGATGGAGAAATGAGAAGAGGCGAATTCCAACTGCCTTCCGGATATACTTTGGTGCCGTATCTTTTTCTTTTTAAAGTGGTAAATACGAATGATTATGTAGAAGCACCTTTACCGGATTATAAAATAAGATTTAATGAGGTTGAAGATAAATATCAGACAACATTAAAGGGATTTATTTCGTCTATGTTAATACGCAGAGCGATGTATGAATTGCAATTTCAGAAAATTGACTTTGCGAAAACTTATGTAAAAAAATTAAAAGTAGATTTTCCTGATGTCAGCCTTCCCGCTCAGTTATCAGGCTTTATAGAATAATCGGGAGAGTTTTAAGGACAAACCCAATTTCTTTTTAACAACAAACCCAATTCCTCAAAGGAATTGGGTTTGTGAAAAGACAAACATCACTTTAAGAGCATCATCTTTTTAGAAGAAATGTACTGACCGGATTGTAATTTATAGATGTAAACACCACTGGCAAGTTTACTTCATATCTGCCTGCGGACTGATGTGAGTTTACAAGCGTAGTTATCTTCCTGCCAATTATATCAAAAATTTCTAACTGAACTAAACCGTCTTTTGGTAAATCATACCTGATTGTTGTTGTTGGATTGAACGGATTTGGATAGTTCTGTTCAAGGGAATATTCATTTGGAATTATTTTCTCACTTTCACCTGAGTTTACACCAAACCTTGATTGAAGTATATCATTTAATCTTGATAGATAGTCAGATGTACCTTTTACCAGATATTTTCCACCGCTTATTTTACCAAGTTGCGAATTAGTTGTATCAAGATCCAATGCTGTAGTCAGGATATCAATCTCTGCATAAACTGCTGCCTCACTGTTCGGGTTTTGCTGAATGATATTATCAAACTTATTTATTGCTGTAATATATTCGCCTTTGCTTACATCGCACAATATTGATTTTTGAGTTAAGGCTTTTAACAATAATGTATCTGTTTCAATTTCCAGAATTGATGTATAAGCATTTTGTAAATTTGTAAAGTAAGGTTCTTCCTCTTTCAGTAATTCACCAATTTCATAAAGTTTGT
>Ga0116185_1001865_pt1 | contig 20332 bp, 13 predicted proteins | sample AD_JPNNA7_MetaG_FD_89754 | JGI IMG/M metagenome (GOLD analysis project Ga0116185, IMG submission 89754) | Active sludge microbial communities of municipal wastewater-treating anaerobic digesters from Japan - AD_JPNNA7_MetaG | ecosystem: Engineered > Bioreactor > Anaerobic > Digestate | place... | reverse complement strand
ATATGCCATATAAGGTTCATTACTTTGAAGTATATCAAACTCGAAAAGAATCGATGCGACGTGAAAAATTTTTTAAAACAATTGATGGTTATAACTGGCTGAAGCTTCAGAAGATTATATAGTGATTTAATAATTAGAGATTTTATATTATACGCTGGCGCGTTCGTCTAGTGGCTTAGGACACCGCCCTCTCAAGGCGGGGATCACGGGTTCGAATCCCGTACGCGCTACAAGATTTTTTTAATTGAAATCATTTAATCTGAGTTTTCTGTTTTCTGTATTATGAAACGATTTGAAAAACATATTTTTGTGTGTGAAAATTCTAGACCGCCTGGACATCCAAAAGGATGCTGTGCTGAAAAGGGAAGTCCTGAAATCAGAGAATTATTTAAATCAAGATTGAAAGAATTAGGTCTGAATACAAAAGTAAGGGCTAACAGCTGCGGCTGTCTTGATACCTGTGAATTTGGACCTTCAATTGTTATTTATCCGGAACAAGTCTGGTATGGAGGAGTAAAGAAAGAAGATGTTGAAGAGATTATTCAGTCACATATAATTAATGATGTTCCTGTAAAAAGATTATTTATCAATCATCCTCTGTACAATTTAGATAGTGAGACAAACAAATAAAAATCTTGCGGTAAAGATTTTCGATATTCTGAAAAAAGAATATCCGAAAGTTAAACCAGCCCTGGAGTTTTCAAATCCATTTGAATTACTTATTGCAACTATTCTATCAGCACAATGCACTGATGAAAGAGTTAATATTGTAACCAAACCTTTATTTAAAAAATATAAAACACCGGCTGATTTTGTTAAACTGACCAATGAGCAATTGGAAAAAGAAATTTATTCAACAGGATTTTATAAACAAAAAGCTAAAAGCATTCTTGCTTGTTGCAATACATTGATTGAAAATCATAAAGGCAAGGTTCCATCTGATTTTGATGAACTCGTTAAATTACCGGGAGTCGGGAGAAAAACTGCTTCTGTTGTTGCAGGAAATGCATTCGGTATTCCTGCTATTGCTGTTGATACTCACGTTAAAAGGTTATCGAATTTACTGGGTTTTGTAAATACTCAGAATCCGGATAAAATAGAATTTGAGTTAAAGGTATTATTGCCAAAATCTTACTGGGTAAAATCATCACATTTACTTGCTGCGCACGGAAGAAAAATCTGTATTGCAAACAGACCTAAATGTGATCATTGTGTAATTTCAGATTTGTGTCCGAGTTACAGACCCGAAAAAACAAATAAGAAGTAATGATGGATATACATACAAACAGAGAATACTGCTTAAATATTTTAAATGAATACACAAAAAGTGAAAGCTTACTAAAGCATGCTTTTGCTGTGGAAAGCTGTGTAAGAGCTTATGCAGAAAAATTTGGTGAAGATGTAGAGTATTGGGGCAATGTAGCTTTACTGCATGACTTTGATTATGAAAAATATCCTTCTTTAACAGAACATCCATTTAAGGGCGCAGAAATTTTAAAAGAAAAAGGATTTGAAGATAATTTTATTAAATCTATTCTATCTCACGCAGATTACAGCGGTGAAGTGAGAGATACTCTGTTAAAAAAAGTTCTTTATGCCTGTGATGAATTAGCAGGATTTATTACTGCTGTTACTTATGTGCGTCCTTCAAAATCTATTGATGAAGTTGAAGTATCTTCGGTTAAAAAGAAAATGAAGGATAAAGCGTTTGCTAAGGCAGTTAATCGTGAAGAGATTATCAAAGGTGCTGAAATTCTGAATATTCCATTAGATGAGCATATTAAATTCTGTATTGAAGCAATGAAGAAAAACAAGGCAGCTTTAGGTTTATAGATTCTTGCTTAAGTTATTGGAAAACCGTATGGTTTTGGTTAAACCCTGTAATATTTAAAATTATTTAACTTGCAATAAGTCAATTATTATCAAAATAAAGAAAACGTAACCAATATAAAGACTTGACTATTTGATAAATAGATACCATTTTTGTTCAAAAATTCGGAGAAACTTTAGAGATTTTTGCTACAAGACTAATAAAACCAGATTAGATTATATTTTAGTTTATTTAATTATAAAACTTATTATTAATGAAAAGCAAAATCTCAACAATTCTTTTTCTCATTTTTATATCCTTTATTTATCCCCAAAGTGATTTAAAAGTAATAAATAGTGATTATAACTCATTAACTGTTGAGTATTCTCCATTTTATACTGATACTTCACTGATATTGTTGGAAGGTCAGCAATACAGAAATATTGAATTACTTTTTGGAACAATTAAAAATGCTGAAGAATTTGGCTTTCCAATGATAATGGAGCGCAGATTGAGTGTTGGTGTTCCGTCGGAATTTGGCAACACAATTGAGATTATTTCTTTTGCATATAAAGAACTTACAGGTAATCTTATCCCTGTTCCGACTCCGGTTTTTGATACTCTTTCGATTTCAAACCAATATAAACAAAGCTCAGAATATTTAGCTTACAAATCGCCTGAAGATATTGTTGAATTTGGTGACTTTGGGATGATAAGAGAAATCGCTTCTCAAACCATTAGTATTAATCCGATCAGATTTGATCCGCTGGAAAGAAAGATAAGACTTTATACCAAAATTTTGTTCAGGATAAATTTTTCTAAAAATGCAATTGTATCTTCCATTCCTGCGGGAGATTTTCTTGATGGCGTTATTCTTAATTATGATGTTGCTAAATATTGGAATCAGAAAGCAATTAAACAGAGCTTGAATAAAAAGACTATTGTAAATTCAGTTTTATCAACCGGTAAATGGGTAAGATTTGAAACTGAAACTGAAGGAATTTACAAAATTGGAAAAAATGAATTATCCTTATATGGAATTGATGCTAATACGGTTGATCCAAGAACGATAAAAATTTACAATAATTCAGGTAAAGCATTACCCGAATTGAACACGGCACCGAGACCAGAAGATTTAAATGAAAATGCAATACTTGTTGTTGGTGAAGAAGACGGAAGATTTGATGACGGAGATTATATCCTGTTTTATGGAAGAGGAAATAGTTTTTGGGATATTGATTCGGACAATACTTCAATTAAAAGATTTTTTAATCCGTACTCTTCCCAAAATTATTATTGGATAACTTCAGGCGGTCAGAACGGTAAACGAATTCAATATAAACCTGAAATAAATGGTACTGCTGTTAGTACTCAAACTTCAACAGTTGCTTTTGCAGATTGGGAAGTTGATCGGATTAATATAGGTAAAACCGGAAGGCAGTCTTTAGGAGATAATTTTTCACCTTCAGTATTAACCCGCTCATATATGAATAATCTTGATGGAAGAATTGATACGGTTCAAATAAAATATAATTTCAGATTTGTTGTTGCTGCACCTTCTTCAATGAATGTAAAAATATCAGAAAATGGGTCACCGATTTTTCAACAAAATCTTGCTGGTTACACCGGATTGTATAGAGTTGGGAATGAACATGTCTTTAATGCAACATATAATAATCCGTTGCCTCAGAACAGAAGCATCCTGACAGTAAATGTAACTCCATCAACAGTTTCAACTATTGCATATCTGGATTACTTTACAATTGAGTATCAAAAAGAACTGAAAGCATTTTCGGATAATCTTTTATTTTTTTCTAATATGAATAGCGGGATAATCGAATATAAACTAAATGGATTTACCTCATCAAACATAAAAGTTTTTGATATAACTGATTATGATAATGTTAAGCTTGTTAATACACAGCTAAGCGGAGGTGAATGCTGGTTTAAGATGGAAGAATCAAATATTAAAAGATCAAAATACTTTGCTGTTGGAAGTGATATATTTAAAACTCCGGTTAAACCAATTGAAATGCAAAATTCCAACCTGCATGGTGAAGAAACAGGTGCAAAGTTTATAATCATTACTCACAAGAGTTTTAGAGAAGCTGCAAATAAATTAAAGAACTATCGGGAAACTCAGGCAACAGTTCCAATTTCTACATATGTAGCTGATATAGATGAAATCTATAATGAGTTTTCGGGCGGAGTGCTTGATCCGACTGCTGTGAGAGATTATATAAAATATGCTTTTGATAATTGGCAAATAAAACCTGAATATATTTTGCTTTTCGGAAAAGGTACTTATGATTATAAAAACCTTGAAGGATATTCTGACAATTTTATACCTACCTGGCAAACTGTTCAATCAAATATTTATATTGATGGCGGTGATTCATATACCACAGATGATTATTTCGTACGTGTTGCAGGAGTAGATAATATAGTTGATTTGGCTCTTGGTAGAATAACCTGTTCTACTCCGACAGAAGCTAATAACATCGTTAATAAAATTATCAATTATGAACAAGGCAGCGAAAAAGGGCTGTGGAGAAATCTGATAACTTTAGTAGCTGACGATGGGTTAAAATCAGATGGCAGCTATGAAGGACCTGAACATACCAGACCGTGTGAGAACCTTGCTAATATATACTTCCCCGGTTCTTTTAACTTTAATAAAATTTACAGCGCTGCATATCCGGATGTAATAACAGGGCAGGGAAGAAGAAAACCAGAGGTTAATAGAGCAATAATAGAAGCGATTAACAATGGCACTCTGTTTCTTAACTATATTGGGCATGGCAGTCCGGAACTATGGGCGCACGAAGTTATCTTTGAAAAAAGTGTTGTTCTGCCTCAATTGCATAATGATAAATATTTTTTCTTAAGCGCAGCAACTTGTGATTTTGGATATTTTGATATTCCAAATTATCAAAGCTCTGCAGAAGCATTATTGTTATTACCAAATTCCGGTGCAATTGCTGCATATTCTGCTAACAGAGTTGTTTGGTCATCACAAAATCATGATTTGAACTATAAGTTTGTTGAGAATTTGTTCAAATCTCCAAGAGATACTTTAAATCTTTCTAGTCCGATTGGTAAGGCATCGTTTGAATACAAGAAAGAACATTATACGGTAAACGATCAAAAATATAATATTTTAGGCGATCCAACATTAAGGTTGCATATTCCTCAATATAAAGCTTCAGTTGATTCAATCAATGGGCAAAATCTTGCTGTTGATGTTCAGATTAAAGCTTTAAGTAAAACAAGAATTGAAGGGACAATTTTAAAACCAGATGATACACCCTGGACGGAATATAACGGTGAAGGGGTATTAACTGTACTTGATTCTGAGCGAAAAGTATTTCTCTCACAAATTAATTACAATGTTAACATTCCGGGCGGGGTTATTTTTAATGGCAGAGTTTCTATAACCAATGGAAAATTCTCTGAAGAGTTTGTTGTACCAAAAGACATCTCTTACGAAAACAAAAACGGCAAAGTTATTTTCTACTTCTTAAATAATGAATCTGATGGAATTGGTTATACAAATAAAGTAATTATTGGCGGCACCGATTCATCGGTTGTTAATGATGGCAAAGGACCGGACATTGAAATATATTTCGATAATGTTTCAGCTAATCAGGGTTATTTGGTTAATCAAAATCCAAAATTAATTGTAAACCTAAGTGATGAAACCGGGTTAAATACAACCGGCACTGGTGTTGGGCATAAGTTAGAAGGTATTTTGAATGAAGATGAAGCAAATCCAATTGATTTTTCTAATTACTTTACCGGTGATTTAGATGCCGGCGGAAAGTCAGGTGTGGTAAATTATCAATTTTCATCATTGCAAAACGGAGATTATGGATTAAAAGTAAAAGCGTGGGATGTATTTAATAATTTATCTGAAGAAACAGCTTATTTTTCAGTAGTTGACGGAAACGATCTTATAGTAAGAGATGTTTATAATTATCCGAATCCATTCAGCGACAGAACACAGTTTACGTTTCAGCAGAATCTTTCACAACCGATTGATGTTAAGATCAAAGTTTATTCAATAGCCGGAAGACTTATAAATGAAATTGAAAAGAATGGCATAAATGATAGATTTGTTATTATTGATTGGGATGGCAGAGATGCTGATGGTGATCAACTTGCGAATGGTACCTATATTTATAAAATAATCATTAAATCAGTTGATGGTACATTTAACAAAAGTGTTCTCGGCAAACTTGCCGTAATAAAATAACCAGATATAATTATATGTTTCGTTAATCAATAAATAATTATATTTATATACTCAAAGAAATTGAAATTAAATAATATTATTCATCTCGGAGGAAATAAATGAAAATTCTTTCTAAACTTATGATGATCAGCTTGTTGATGGTAAGCTTTGTCAGAGTATCGTATGCACAAGGTGAAGCAGCTGTTCCGTTTTTGCTTCTTGCACCCGATTCACGCGCTGGCGGAATTGGAGAATCCGGCGGAGGATTGGCAGATAATTCATCTGCAATATTCTGGAATCCGGCAGGAATTGCATTCCTTACAGGAACAGAAGTCAGTATTACACATAGTAATTGGCTGCCGCAATTTCATCTTGATCTTTTCTATGATTATTTAACATACAGACAATATTTTGAAGAGCTTGATGGCAGTGTTACTGCAAGTATTACTTATATGAATTTTGGTGAATTTGTCAGAACAGGTGAATTTGGTCCTGAAGAGATAGGTAAATTCAGATCTTTTGACGCAGCATTAACACTTGGATATGCAACAAAGCTTTCTCCTGATTGGGGAATCGGGGTTAACTTCAGATTAATCCATAGCAGATTATCTGACAAGCCAACTGCTGACGAACAAGGCAAGGGTGTTGCAACATCTGTCAGTTTTGATATAGCTGCAATGTGGCGTCCTGAAAAACTTATTATTCCATTTACAGATGAAGATATCGGAGGTAAATTGAGCATTGGGCTGAATTTGAGTAATATTGGACCAAAAATTTATTACATCGATAAAGCACAGGCTGATCCGATACCAACAAATTTCAGATTAGGATTTGCCTACCAGATTATTTCTGATGAATTCAATAATTTGATTTATACTCTGGATTTCAGCAAGCTTTTAGTAAGAAGAATTACAACGCAAGTTCCAATTGAAGGAACTGACTCTACTGCCACTGTTTCTACTTCTGACGAATGGTACAAAGCAATATTTACTTCCTGGACTGATAAACCATTCAGTGAAGAACTGAGAGATATTGTTACATCAATGGGTCTTGAATATATATATGGTCTTCCAAATGATTTTAATTTTGCACTTCGTACGGGATTTTTCTATGAAGACCCTTCATACGGAAACAGAAAATTTATAACATTTGGTGCAGGTATCAAATACGATATTTATGGATTTGATTTTAGTTACATAACAACATCAGTATTTAAGAATGGTGAAAATCATCCTTTGTCAGAAACATTAAGATTTACTATTTCAATCGGATGGGGCGGTATTCCTGAAACAACGAGAGGTTTACCAAGGGGAATTTAAAATCCTATGTTAAAAAAAATTCTTACTCTTGCAATATCAGTATTTACTTTGGGCAGTATTTCTGCCCAAAGTTTTATCGGAAGCCTTAACCCAAATCCTGTTCCAAAGAAAGATATAAGCGCTGTTGATACCGTTAAGATTTTAGCGGTAATGGTGAACTTTTTGGAAGATAAAGATGCAGCTACTTTTGGTAACGGAAAGTTCGGATCAATCTATACTCAGAATTATGGTTCGGGTATTCTTGATCCCTTACCGCACGATAAAGATTATTTTGAATCTCATCTGACCTTTGTAAAAAACTACTATCAAAAAGTTTCCAACGGAAAAGTTCAAATACAATTTACTGTTCTGCCTGATACTTTTTCTGTTTCAAAAACTATGCGTAATTATGCACCTGCACCTGGTTCGAATGATTTAGCACCAATCGGAAATTTTGCTGAAGAGGTTTGGAACAAAGCTGATCAGATATATTCCTCATTTAATTTTTCTGACTTTGATTTGTTTGTGATATTTCATGCAGGAGTTGGAAGAGATATTTCATTGCCCGGCAGTCTTGGCAACGAAAGAGATCTGCCTTCGGTTTATTTGAGTGAGAATACATTAAAAAATATTTTCGGAAATAATTTTACAGGATTTCCTGTTTCCAACGGTGCGTTTGCAATTACTAATAGTATGATTATTCCTGAAACTGAAAGCAGAGAGCTGGAAACTATTACTGGAAAATTTTTATTTGAGATAACCATTAACGGATTGCTTGTTGCAAGTGTTGCAAGTCATCTGGGATTGCCTGATCTTTTTGATACCGAAACAGGATATAGTGCAATAGGAAGATTTGGATTGATGGATGGACAGTCAATTTTTGCTTACAATGGTTGTTTTCCTCCGGAGCCATCAGCTTGGGAAAAAAATTATTTAGGCTGGGCAACAGCAGAAGAAATAAATCCAGGAAATCATTTCATAACGTTAACAGCTAAACTTGCTTCATCAATTTCGGATACTGTAATTATTAAAGTGCCGCTTAATTCAACTGAATATTTTTTAATTGAAAACAGACAAAGAGATGTTAATAAAGATGGGGCGAACGTAGTTTATAAATCAAATGGCAATATTATAAACAGAAAATTTACTAAAGATACAACAGGGTTTTATAGTTATGATACTGATTCGTTAGCAGGAGTTGTATTGGATGTTGATGAATTTGATTGGGCTTTGCCGGGCAACGGAATTGTAATCTGGCATATAGATGATAATGTTATAAATGAAAAAATAGCTGAGAATAAAATAAATACTGATAAAAACAGACGTGGTGTTGATGTTGAAGAAGCTGATGGAATTCAGGATATCGGTGAAAAGTTTATAACAATTTTTGGTGATCAGGTTATCGGCGAAGGTACGAAGGATGATTTTTGGTACCTGGGTAATAAATCATTACTATATAAAAATATATTTTCTAAAAATACTCGCCCCAATACCAGAACTAATACAGGTGCAAACAGTTTAATTACTGTCAAGAATTTTTCAGCTATTTCAAATAAGATGTCTTTCAAAGTTGAGTATGGTGACTCAATAATTAAACCTTTGTTCTCATACAGCATAACTAACTTATCCGATATTAAAAGTATAACAAATTTTGGAACTGATAAAAATTTATTCGCTTTTAACACTGATGCTTATGTTAGAGTGTTGAACGAAGATTCCGTTTTTTACTCAACATTGGATTTTTCAGATTTTGAGCCTGTATCATTTAACATTGGGAATAAAAGTTATCTTGTTGGTATCAGGCAAATTGATTCTGCTCAAACTCCTGCATCAAGAATCAATATAATTAGTTATGATGGAATACAATTTAATTCTGTTTCTGTTGATATTGGACATTATATAACTACCCCACTTGTTGCAAGAAAAACAATTACTGAATCATATCAGTTATTAGCCGGAACTAATAATGGTAGAATATTAATATTCTATTTTAATGAACTTCTGAACGGAATTGATAACCCGACTGAGCAAATAATTGAAGGTGGTTTAAAAGTTACTCAATTAGCTTCTTTTGATTTTAGAAATGCCGCTGTTGGCAGTAAAAATGATGCTAATTCAAATTATGGATTTGTTTATTCAGATGAAAATCTGATTAAGTTTAATAATGAGAAACTTTTTAAGCTTACTTTAACCAAAGATAATGATGGAGATAATTTAACGATTGTAACTTCGGAAAAAGATGGTAATTATTTTGCAAATGTTATTAAGTCTGATAAAATTATATATAGATTTTCTTTGCCTTCGTTGCAATCGGCTCTGAATTATTCTTTAGCGGATATTAAAAATGATGGAAATATTTATCTTGTTACATCATCTGATTCAAAACTTTATGCATATTCGTTAAACGGCTCTTTAGCAGATAATTTCCCGTTTAGTATAAATATGTCTGAACAAATAAATGGCATACCTCTTTGTGCTGATATTGAAGGAGATACTAAATCTGAAATAATGTTTTATACCGACTCAGGAAATCTTTATGCAATAGATGGCGGAACAGGAAAGCTTGTTAATGGTTTTCCAATTTCATTTGGTTCTGCATTAAATACTTACCCGATTTTATTTTTATCTGATAAAAAGATAAACATTGCCGGAGTTGATAGTAAATTTTCATTTAAAGGCTGGTCAGTTTCAAGTACCGAAGGAAGATTAGACTGGTCGGGTCAATTTGCTGATCACATGAATCAATCTTTTATTGACAAAGCATTATCAAGCAATGTTGTAAATGAATTTTTTCCTGAGCGAAAAGCATACAATTATCCGAATCCTGTTTACGGAAATCAGACTTCCATCAGATATTTTGTTAATGAGGATTCAAAAATAAATATTAAAATATTTGATCTTGCCGGTGATTTTGTTGCTGAACTGAATGATAATGCACAGGGCGGAATGAATAATGAAACAGTATGGAATGTCAATGATATTCAAAGCGGAGTTTACCTCGCCAGAATTGAAGCCTCAGGCTCAAGCGGTAAAACAGAATCTGTTGTAATTAAAATAGCTGTAGTTAAGTGATTTCTTTTTCCAACTATTAATATCTTTATGAAATTCTTTTTCCCAATTGCAATTGTTGCATTTAATATAAATCTTTTTGCGCAATTTACTGAGTTTCATCCTGAACTTGACTGGTACACAATTAAAGGTAAAAATGTAGAAGTTCACTTTCACGATGGTGCCGAAAGAACTGCTCAGGTAGTACTTAAAATTGCCGATGAAGTATGGGATCCTGTTTGTTCATTATACGGATATCAGCCGGATAAAGTTCATTATATTATTAAAGATATTGATGATTATTCAAACGGTGCTACATACTTTTTTGATAACAAGATAGAGATATGGACAAGCGCTCTTGATTTTGATTTGCGCGGTACTCATAACTGGTTAAGAAATGTTATCTCTCACGAATTCACACATATGGTTCAGATACAATCGGCGATGAAAACCACCAGAAGTGTTCCTGCTGTTTTTTTACAAGTGTTATCGTATGAAGATAAAAGGCGTCCTGATATTCTTTATGGCTTCCCGAATTTCATTGTATCATATCCTTTAGCAACTGTAAATGTTCCTGCCTGGTTTGCTGAAGGAACTGCACAATATATGCGAACCGAATTTAATTATGATAATTGGGATTCACATCGCGATATGATTTTAAGGTCTTATGCTCTTGATGATAAAATGTTAACCTGGAATGAAATGGGTGTGTTTGGTAAAACGAGTTTGGGTAATGAATCAGTTTATAATTCCGGTTTTGCATTAACCCGTTATATAGCTCAAAAATATGGTGAAGATAAATTACGTGATATTACAAAAGCACTTGGCAGCTTTGGCAATTTTACAATTGATGCAGCTTTCAAACAAATAATTGGCAAAGATGGTGATGAAATTTATGATGAATGGACTAAATTTCTGAAAGCAGACTATCGTAAACGCAGTGAAAAGGTTCTATCTAATTTAGTAACCGGTGAAGAAATAGGTAAAGATGGATTTGGAAATTTTTATCCAGCTTTTTCTGCTGATGGCAAAAAGGTTTATTATATCTCAAATAAATCATCTGATTATTTCAGTCCGGCAGGGATTTATGAATATGATATACAAACCAGGGAAGAAAAAAGTATTGCAGCAGGTGTCAGATCAACATTCTCGTTTATACCCGGGCAGAATAAAATTTTATATGCGAAGATAACTGATGACAATAAGAACTGGTATAATGTTCATGATCTTTTCATTTATGATCTTGATAAAAAAGAAGAAAAAAGACTCACACACAACTTGAGAGCTAATAATCCTGCAGTATCTGTTGATGGAAAATCAATTGTGTTTGTTTACCAGAAAGATGGCACAACAAATCTTGGCTCTGTTGATATTGATGGAACAAATTTCAAGCGTTTAACTTTCTATGAGAATGGTGAACAAGTCTATAATCCAAAATTTTCACCTGATGGTTCTTATATTATCTTTGATTACTCTTATGGCAACACAAGAGATATTGCAAAAGTAAGTGCTTCGGGCGGCAATGTTGAGTTCATTATCGCTACTGATAACGACGAAAGAAATCCTGTTTTTGATAAAGATGGAAATCTTATTTATGCCTCTGACAAAACAGGAATATTTAACCTTTATAAATATAATTTTACTGATGCTTCTTCTGTGCAATTAACAAATGTAATCGGCGGAGCGTTTATGCCTGCAATAAATAATTCAAATGATATTGTTTATTCAGGTTATACTTCATCCGGATTTAAGATTTATCATATAACTGCTGAGCAGCAGAAAAAAGTAATCGGAAGCAACGATTACATTTGGGTATCAAATCCGCCGTTGGATTCTAACAAATCATTAGGTGATATTAATAATTATAATCTTACTTCGCTTATCAACTATGATGATAAAAATATTGCTGGACAAGAAAAAGAAATTTACCGCGGAGCTTTTACCAGATTAACTTTTTTTCCCTTCATACGATTTGATAATTATAATACAGGTAATACTTTTCTGCAGAAAATCAAACCCGGAGTTTTTGTAACAACCGATGATATGTTAAACCGTTATTCACTCTTTGCAGGCGGCTCAATAAACACAAGGATGGAAAGAGATTTATTTTTAGTATTTGATTACAAAAATAAATTGCCTTTAATCAGTTCATTAGGATTACGACCCGAATTATCGGTAGAACTGTATAGCATAAGCAGAAAAGCATCTGATTTAGATATTGGTTTAGGGGGTTCATACTTTGATAGTTTAGGAGTAGAAATATTTGATCAAGTTGTTCAGACTGATGTTTCATACAACTTATTTGAATTTGATTTTATAATTAGACACCGCTTGTTTTCAAGAAATCAAAACTTGCAGCTACGATATGCTTTCAGTTCATATACTGCAAGTATTGAAAGTTTTCTATATTACAATTATAGTACACATGAATATAATCTTAATCCAACATTCAAGGATAATTATTTCAACGGTCATAACTTAGAAGCAAAATTTACCTGGCGGACAATTCTTCCAACTAAAGATGATGATATAAATCCAATTGGATTTGATTTGAATCTTACTTACAACTATGAAGCTAATGATTTTAATAATGAAGGTAATTATGATAATGAAGATGGCTTATTAAAAGCAAAATATAATCATTTTAATTTTCATCGGATGGAACTGAAAACCGGATTATTTCTGCCTATATTTGATTCTCATACATTTAATACGACATTAAGATTGGGTTCGATATTCGGACCTAAACAACCAGATTTCTTTGATTTCTATTTAGGCGGATTAATTGGAATGAAAGCATATCCTTTTTATGCAGTCAGTGGTAATGAAATTGCCTGGTTAAATTTCACTTATCGCTTTCCGCTTTTCAGAAATATAGATACAAAGATCGGACATCTTTATCTTGATAAGATATTCTTTTCTATTGGTGCTGATATCGGTAATGCCTGGGATGGCGAAATTCCCGGATTTGATCAATTTAAAAAAGGTATCGGAGCAGAGCTACGAATACAACTTAATTCATATTATCTTTTTCCAACCAGCATTTTCTTTAATGCTTCCTATGGCTTTGATGAATTTACCCGTGTGATAAATAATCAAACTGTAAGGTATGGTAAAGAATGGAATTTTTATGGGGGTATTTTATTTGGATTCGAAATATTAAATTTTAATCAATCAAAATACAGAAGATAAATCGGTGAAAGTATGAAGTTAACTATTTATATGTTTATTGTTTTTTTAATCGCTGCTAATTTATTCGGGCAGGAAGATAACACAATAATGTTTACAGGAAATTTAAGTTCCGATGCTCGGCAAATTCTTGAATCATATAAAGAAACAAAAACAAACCCTATTGTATTTCAAAATGGGGATAAAAAGTCACCTGTCCTTGCTGGTATCTTATCATTGGTTGTTCCGGGAGCAGGAGAGATTTATACTAAAGAATATTTGAAAGCCGGAATCTTCTTAGCAATTGAAGCGGCTGTTATTACTACTGCTGTTATTTATGATAAAAAGGGTGATGATAAAACCATAGAATTTCAGAACTATGCTGATGCGTATAAAGATTCTGATCATAACTGGAGTGTTGTAAGATATGCTCAATGGCTTATTGATCACGAAGGTGCTCCTGCAAATATCAGATTGGATGATTGGGATGTAAATGATACAAGAAAGCCCCCGTGGCAGCGAGTTAACTGGACAGCACTTAATAATGCTGAACAAGGCTCGCATAAATTACCACCATACGGCGAACAGCAGTATTATGAATTGATAGGAAAATATCATCAATACTCACCTGGATGGAACGATTTTACCGGAAATTCAAATAAAGATAATATATCTCCGAACTTTTTGTTTTATTCCACTATGCGAGGTGATGCAAATGATTTGTATTCAGTAGCATCAACCGCTGTAATAGGAATATATATAAATCACTTTTTAAGTGCTCTGGATGCTGTTTGGTCTGCTGTTAGTTTTAATAAAGATTTAGCAGTTCAAATAAGGATGGATAATATTCAGTTAACTGATAGAGCATTATTTTATCCGAAAATAAATCTGACTTTCAATTTTTAATATTTATTGTGTTAAAATATTAAATGTAAGGACTGTCGTTTAAACCGATTCCTTGCTCCTTTCATTACGAAGTCTTATTTGCTTATTTTTCCTGTATGAAATTACCAATTGTTGCAATTGTAGGTCGCCCTAATGTAGGAAAATCAACCTTATTTAATCGCCTTATCGGCAAGCGTGAAGCAATTGTTGATGATCAAAGCGGTGTAACCCGTGATAGAAATTATGGTGACTGTGAATGGAATGGAAAAATTTTCCATGTTATTGATACCGGCGGCTATGTACCCGATTCATCCGACCTTTTTGAAATTGCGATTCGTGAACAGGTTGAAGTTGCAATACAGGAATCTGATTCAATAATCTTTTTAGTTGATGTTAAAGATGGAGTAAATCCCGTTGATAAAATTATTATTGATATTCTCCGGCAATCGGGCAAAAAATTCTTTCTTGTTGTAAATAAAGTTGATGCTGAGGTTCACACTATAGCAGTAGCAGAATTTTATTCGTTGGGTATTGAAAAAATTTATGATATCTCTGCATTAAGCGGTAGAAAAACGGGCGATCTTTTGGATGATATTACAAAAGATTTTCTAACTTCAGATTTAATAGAAGAAGATAAAAGATTAAAGATTGCAATTGTAGGAAGACCAAATGTAGGCAAATCATCTTTAACTAATGCTTTACTTGGAATCGAAAGAAGTATTGTTACAGATATACCGGGCACAACCCGCGACAGCCTTGATTCTATTCTGAAATATTATGGAGAAGAAATCGTTTTAATTGATACAGCCGGTTTAAGAAAGAAAAAGAAAGTTGAAGAAAGTATTGAATTCTTTTCCAACATAAGAGCATTAAAAGCTATAAGTGAAAGTGACGTTACTGTACTTATGCTTGATGCACAAACCGGATTTGAAAAACAGGATCAGAAAATTATTGATGAAGTTGTTCGTTGGAGAAAAGGACTGATAATAGCTGTTAATAAATGGGATCTCATAGAAAAAGAAACAAATACTGCCAGAAAATTTGAAGTATCAATAAAAGAAAAACTCGGTACAGTTGATTATGCACCTTTGATATTTATATCTGCACTAACAAAACAAAGGATTTATAAACTTATAGAGTTATGCAAAAAGGTTCAGGAAGAAAGAAGTAAAAAAATTCCGACATCTGAGTTAAATGATACGATCTTGCCTGAAATTGAAAAAAATCCTCCGCCCGCATCTCCCAGCGGTAAGGAAATTAAAATTAAATTTATAAATCAGGTTGGTGAGCATTATCCGATATTTCTTTTTTTTACTAATTATCCAAAACATATTCCTGATCATTACAGAAGATTTCTGGAAAGAACATTAAGAAGAATTTATGGTTTTGAAGGTGTACCGATCACCGTAAGTTTCAGACAAAAATAATTTTTAATTATGAAAGATAATTTAATCATCGTCGAGCATCCCTTGATAAAAAGGGATGTTACAATACTCAGAGACAGAAACACTGAGTCAGAGACTTTTCGCGCTGTTTTACAAAGAGTTTCCAACTTACTTGCTGCAGAAGTTTCAAAAAATTTTTCTTTATCCAATATTATTATCGAAACTCCACTTGAAGTTACAGAAGGAAGTAAGCTTACAAATGAAGTTATACTTGTTCCTGTTTTACGCGCCGGACTTGGAATGGTAAATGGTTTTTTACAAATAATACCGGAAGCAAAAGTAGGGCATATCGGTTTACAGCGCGATGAAGAAACTTTACAGCCAATCGATTATTATTATAAAATTCCGAAAAATCTTAATTCAGCAGAAGTTGTAATGCTTGATCCGATGCTTGCAACAGGAGGCAGCGCTACAGAGGCAATATCATATCTGAAAAAACATGGAGCAAAAAATCCTGTGTTTGCCTGCATTGTAGCTGCTCCTGAAGGAGTAAAAAAACTGCTCTCAAAGCATCCTGATATAAAAATATTTGCTGCTGCTCTTGATAGAGAGCTTAATTCCAAAGGTTATATTTTACCCGGTCTTGGCGATGCAGGTGATAGAACATTTGGTACACTTTAAATTTACTTTATATTTATTTTTTCTGCTGAATGTACTATCGCAGACAATCTTTCCGCAAACTTATCCTGACAGGTCTGTAAATTTAATTCTTAAAACCGGAATTGATCTAATCATTAAACAGGATTATGATCAGGCAGAAAAAGTATTTTTACAATTAGAAAAAGTACGTAAAGATATTCCGCTTGGTAAAATATATCTTGCAGCAGTTTTAATCGCCAGATCGTATGATTATCAGACGGAGTATGATCATAAAAAAATTACTGCATATCTGGAAGGAGCTAAAAAGATTTCTGAAAGGCTTTTAAAAAGAGATCAGAATAATATCTGGAATAAATATTTTTATGCCTTGAGTGAAGGATATCCAGCTTATTACGATGCATTGCGTGAGAAGTGGTTAAGTGCTTTTTCTACCGGAATTAATTCTGTTTCGGCATTTGAAGATTGTTTGATTTCTGATCCGGATTTTTATGAAGCTATGATAGCTTTAGGTAGTTATAAATTCTGGAAGAGTAAAAAGACTGAATTCCTGAATTGGCTGCCTTTTATTGATGATGAGAAAGACCTTGGTATTTCTTATCTGCAAAAAGCAGTTAAACATTCCGGATATAATTCACATCTTGCAATTTACTCTCTAATCTGGATTTATATAGAACAAAAAAACTATGATAAAGCGATTTTACTTGCTGAAGATGCTCTTAAAAATTATCCTGATTCAAGAATGTTCAAATGGGGTTTGGCAAGAGCATTGGAAGATGTAAACCTTGAAAGATCAATCTCTGATTATTATGATATATTAAATTCTTATCCTGCTTCGTTAAAGACAAATAAAATAAATATTGTAACACTTAAACATATTATCGCCCAGCAATTGGTAAAATTAAAACGTGTAAATGAAGCGCTTGATATTTGTAATGAGATTCTGAGTATTAATGGGTATACTGATTTTGAACGGGATAAACTTGAAGACAGAATAGAAAGGGTTAAAGACCTGAAAAAATCACTTACACGAAGATGACTGATAATTCAAGGTATTTCTTATCACTTTAACAAGTCATTAAAAAAAATTAAATTAGTTACAAGTTTTTAATGTATCCTTTAAACAGGAATTATGGCTATAGATAATCCTAAATATCAGAAGATGCTTGATAACCTGATTAAGGTTAGTAAGAAAAATTTATCATCTGTTAACGAACCTTTGTTAACTAAAGCATTTGAACTGAGTCTTGAAGCACACAAACATGATTTGCGGGCTTCCGGTGAACCATATTTTACTCATCCTTATGAAGTTGCAATGGTTGTTGCTGAAGAATTTCCCCTTGATGATATTACAATCGTTAGTGCATTGCTCCACGATGTTGTTGAGGATACAGAATACACTTCGGATTTTTTAAGAAGAGAATTCGGTGAGGAGGTATTTGAAATTGTTGATGGAGTTACCAAGATAAGCGGAATTTTCAGAGGGCACGAAATAACCAAGGCAGAAAACTATCGTAAACTTTTACTTTCGATGGTTAAAGATGTAAGGGTTATTTTAGTAAAATTTGCTGACAGACTCCACAATATGAGAACTCTTGAATTTGTTAGTCCGGATAAACAAAGACGAATTGCCCAGGAAACATTGGAAATATATGCTCCGTTTGCGCATAGATTTGGTCTTGGAAAAGTTAAATGGGAACTTGAAGATCTTGCGTTCAAATATCTGAACAAAGAAGCTTATGAAGAACTTGCCCGTAAATTAAAATCAAAAAGAAAAGACCGTGAATCATATATCAAAAAATTTGCTGATCCGATTAAACAAAAATTAAATGAAGCAAATCTTAAATATGAATTAAGCGGCAGACCAAAGCATCTTTACAGCATTTACCGTAAAATGGTAAGAAGAAATAAACCGTTTGAAGAAATTTATGATCTGTTTGCAATCCGGATAATACTTGATACTAAAAACAAGAATGATTGTTACACTACTCTTGGTATAGTAAATCTGGTTTATCTTCCTGTACCTGATAGGTTTAAAGATTATATATCAATTCCAAAAACGAATAATTATCAATCAATTCATACTACTGTTGTAGGACCTGAAGGCAGATTAGTTGAAGTTCAGATAAGAACACAGGAAATGCACGAAGTTGCTGAAAAAGGAGTTGCAGCTCATTGGAGATATAAAGAAAATAAAACAGCAACAGATAATGAACTTGAAGCATGGGTAAACTGGATACGCGATATTTTTGAAAACACTTCCAGAGATGATCAAAGAAAAGAATTGATGGAAAGTTTCAAGTTAAATCTTTATCAGGATGAAATATATGTGTTTACTCCAAAAGGTGATTTGCGAAGATTGCCGGTTGGATCAACCCCGGTGGATTTTGCATTTGATATCCACAGCAAAGTTGGATTTCATTGTATCGGAGCAAAAATTGATGGTAAAATTGTTCCGCTTGATACACAACTGCAGAGCGGAGATCAGGTTGAGATAATCAGTTCAAAAAATCAGCATCCAAACAGAAACTGGATAAAATTTGTAAAGACTCATAAAGCTAAAAATGAAATAAGAAAATGGCTGAATAAAGAAGAGCAATTGATTGTTGATAAGGGAAATGAGATATGGGAAAAGAAAATTAAAAAATTAAAGCTAAGCTTTACTCCTGATGATATTCTTAAATTAGCTCATTCTAATAAATATGATAATACAAGACAATTCTTTAAAGCTGTTGCACAAGGAACGATAAATCTTGATGAAGTTCTGACAGCCAGTTCTAAAAAAGAAGAAAAAGAATTTGAGAAAGATGTTGAGTTCAAGAAATTTGCAAATGTTGCGCGCAGTGATATCGGCGGAATTCTGGTTGATGGCAAAAAATCAGGAATAATGTACACTTATGCAAAATGCTGTAATCCGATTCCGGGTGATCCTGTAATAGGATTTATTACCGTCGGTGAAGGAATAAAGATACATCGTAAAAATTGTGTAAACCTTGTTAATCTTTCCACTAACGATGCAGAAAAATTGGTTGATGTTCAGTGGCCCGAAGGTGAAGGATCTTTATTTGTTGCAGGTATTACTATCAGAGGCAAAGACAGACCCGGAATTTTAAGTGATATTTCACACTCGATTGTTACATTTCAGAATACAAATATTAAATCTTTAAACCTTAATACAAATGATTCTCTTTTTGAGGGAAGTGTTACTCTTTATGTAAATAATCTGGAGCATTTAAACAGAATAATGGAAAGAATAAAAAGAGTACCAGGTGTTTATACAGTTGAAAGATTTGAATCTGCATGAGTACTGCAAATAATGAATCAAGAATTATGGCTATTGATTTTGGTTTGAAAAGAATCGGTATTGCATTGTCGGATTCTTTAAAATTATTCGCCTATCCGCATATTACCTTAGTAAATGATTCAAAGCTGTTTAATGAACTGAAAAAAATTGTTGAAGAAAAACAGGTACAGGAAATTGTTCTTGGAATTCCCACTGAGAAACAGGCATCAAAAACATCAATAGTTAAAAGTATAGAAAAATTTAAAGATGAGCTTGAAAGCAAAATCAAATTAAAAATTATTTTATGGGATGAGTCTTATACATCATCAATTGCTCAGAAAAAAATATTGGAATCGGTTACAAAAAAAAATAAAAGACAAGATAAAGGATTACTGGATAAGTATTCTGCTGCTGTAATCCTGCAGGAATACCTTGATTCTGTTCTTAAATCCGAAATAGAAATACAGAAAGGACTATTTAAATATCAAAAAAAGGGATAAATTAGAGAAAAAAATATTCACCAATTGGGTGAAATAAATTTTCAACAATACTTATTCTTCATAT
>Ga0116185_1001860_pt1 | contig 20354 bp, 17 predicted proteins | sample AD_JPNNA7_MetaG_FD_89754 | JGI IMG/M metagenome (GOLD analysis project Ga0116185, IMG submission 89754) | Active sludge microbial communities of municipal wastewater-treating anaerobic digesters from Japan - AD_JPNNA7_MetaG | ecosystem: Engineered > Bioreactor > Anaerobic > Digestate | place... | reverse complement strand
TCGGTGTTCGGCATGGCGGCGAGCAGTCCCACCATGCTCTGGGCAATGCCGTTTTGCCGGATGAAAGTCAATTGGTTATCGAACGCATTCTCTTTATCCGTATCGAACCCGAGGATCAACCCGCCCATGACCTCTATGCCGGAACGCTGTATCTTTTCGATAGCTCTGTTCATATCGCAGGCGGCGTTTTGGTTTTTGTTGGCGGCACGCAGCGTCTCGCTGTCCGGCGATTCGATGCCTACAAATACGGACGTGAATCCCGATCGCGTCATTAAATCCAGAAGCTCGTCATCTTTGGCAAGGTCAATGCTCGCTTCAGTGAACAACAGATACGGATAGTTGTGCTCCTCCTGCCACACCGCCAGGAGTCTGAACATTTCTTTGACGGCCTTCCGGTTGGCAATGAAATTGTCGTCCACGATAAACAGGCGTCCGCGGTAGCGGGTCGTGTGGAGGTCTTCAACCTCACGCATGAATTGCGCGGGAGATTTGATGCGCGGAACGCGTCCAAACATCTGGACAATATCGCAGAATCCGCAGTTGAACGGGCACCCGCGGGAGAACTGCAGGGCCATGGATGCGTAGTCGTTCGGATTGATCAGGTCAAAGCGCGGCGACGGGGTAAGGTCCAAACCCGGTTTCTCCTGGTTGTCGTAAACTTTTTTTGTCGTTCTCCAATCGTAGTCCTTCACGAATTGGGGAAGGTTATTTTCGGCCTCATAAAGGATCAGATGATCGATCTTATCCGCTTCCAGGTAATCGCCCGGCCTGCCATAGGCCGATTGGACAAAGGGCCCTCCGGAAACAACGGTTTTCCCAAGGTCATGGCACATATTGAGAACCTTCGAAATGGACAATTAAAGATGCTTTGTATCTGAAATATGGTAACATGGCCTTTATATTATAAATTCAGATACAATTCGGCGCGTTTTTCAATTCTGCCCAATGTTGGATTATCGGGCCTGTAAGCTTCCATGAAAACCTGTTTAACTCTTTGGGCCTGTGGTAAAGATTTAATTTTATCCGGAGCGTGGCCCCAGTCTAAAAGAATATGATGAGCCTTTTGCGGCAAAATTTTCAGGGATTTGTAAACGGTTGAACGGCCGTTGCTTCCCTTGATTTTGGGACCGCAGGCAAAAGAAACTTCCGTAACATGGGTTGTCAACGAGCGTTTGGCCCGTTCATTCTTGGTCTTATCATTATGCTCTCCATGAGAAGGAATAAAAATAAACCGCATGTTGTCCGGTGTAACGCCACCCACAGTCAGAGGCACGCCGTAATCAATGCCGTTTAAATTTGATCCGATCAGTTGTGTGCCGGCAACGGCCATGACATCTTTATGGCTAATTCTCCGGTCAAAGAGATTGACAAAGAAACGACTGATTTTTCTGTATTGAGCATAAAATCTGCTGTTTTGTCCTTTTCCGGTCCTTTCGAGATGCATTTCCTCAGCTGCGTCCTTCACGGCATCGCGAATCCATCGATATTGAGTCGATGGATCGGCATTTCCTATTTCCTCCGTCAGATACGTTCGCACAATGCCCAAGCCGCGGTATCCTTTTTGAACATCAACCTGCCGCTTGGAATTTTGATCACCCTGCGCGATATAATCCGTGGCCCAGGTGATCCCCATTTCCAGACTCAGCAGGGCTATTTCAACGGATGAATTCGAAACGTTCTGGCCGATCTCCAGAGCGATTTTATTTCTGAGCTTCAGGATATTGCTGCCGGTGACATCGATCTGGCTTCCAATCGGGAAAAGATCAGATTCACCCAGGCAATTTAATCTCAGCCAGCCTTTTTTATCCGGCAGGGTGCCGCTGTCCCACAAATGGAACTTGTAGACAGCCGGAAAAGTCCTTGTGCTCTGTCTTAAAAATGATGCATTGCCCAGAATCAGATGATTATGGATAAGATGCGTGTACAGCGCAAGCGGCACGCCGTCGATGACGTGATTATAGACCAGACTCATGATCCGGTATGACCGATTTTGTTTGTCATAGGTGATTTCAATTAAGACCGGTTTGCAATAATCCCAATCCAGCGAAAAATCTATATCATAACCCGCCACCATATTATCTTCCGCACACAGACAGCCTTCCTTGACCTGTACATCCGCATTGATCAGCATATCGCCGTAATGTTTGAGCGCGAGATCCACAGCCTCGATAGCTCTATGGCGCATGGCCATGGCGCTTTCGAAATCAGGCGAACTTCCCCTGACTTCAAGACCAAAGCCGAAATGCTTGGCGTATTTTGATCGTAAGAATTCCCACGCGGTGGTTGTTTTATCCAGACCGAGCTTGGTTGTGATGTAATCTCTCGGCGTGGCCACGATTCCTCCAAGATGAATTGCTCCTACTATTGCGTTCATATCGGTCTCCTTTTCCTTTGGATGGTTGAGTCTTTCAATGTCATTGCACTCATCCTTAATGTCTCTTGACCATCTCTATACACCCGCCGGGCTTTCAGGAACCTTTCGTGTGTATTACAATTTTGCAAGGTTAGGAGTTGGAGGAAAGGGAATACTGCGCTTACAACGCTTCATCACTTTGGGAATCGCCGGCCATCGGCATGAAGCGTTTATGATCAAAAAAGGGTATTCGCTTTTGAAATTTGAGTCTCACAATAAGACAGCAACGGGTTTGCTGCGAAGGGGATGATTCTTCAGGATGTCAATCGTTTTCCGTTTCTCTATCCGTGATGTTTCCGTTTGTGGCGTTGATATATACCATCTCGGATGCATTGTTCCCGCGTTTGGTGACGATGACCTGATAATAGAGGACATGATCTTTTAATTTGGCTTTTGCCAGAACGGTCCTGCCGCCGGTTTCCTTTTCTGCGACAGCGATGGCTCGCGCCAGAGATATTTTAGCATCGGCAAAAGCTTCCTTTTTACTGATGTGCAAAAAATGCAGCAGGCCGAACCAATCATCGAGCTGAGCGAGCACTTTGCCGGATGTGACATCCACAAAATAAGCCTTCATGATGTGGTCCTTGACGGTCATCAATTCGAACACCAAGGGTCCTTTTCTCAGATGCAGCGGCTTTCTCCTGGGTTCGACCTCTGCCATAACTACTCTGCCGCCCGATGCCGATTCGATATTGCTGATGGCCTGGAAAAGACTGATTCGCGATTTTTCAAGGGCGCTGCGCTGCGCCTGCCGCGGCTCGTCATACGCGATGACCCGGGCCGGTAAGGCCAGGATAACCATCGCCACAACAACAAGCGCGCATATCGTACTCTTCATTTTTGTTTTCATTCATCACCGCCGTATCGTTTCATTCCCTGGCCTACCTATAAGCCAGCATAACTTACACCCACATTTCCTGAACATTACAACTTTGAAAGGTTCACACGCGCCGTTGAAAAACACGCTTGGCCTATTACACTGCCGTATCAGTATCGGCAAGGGGTGTTTTTGCCGGTCTTACGGGCGTGCGCTGCGGCAGAGTCAGGGTAAAGACCGCGCCCCGGCCGGGCAGATTCTGAACGTTAATTGCGCCATGGTGGGCTGTGGTAATGGCCTTCACCAGGCACAGCCCCAGGCCCAAGCCACGCTGCGACCGGCTTTTATCGCCGCGGTACAGCCGATCAAAGATGCGCGGCATGTCGGCCGGACTGATGCCTCCGCCGGTATCACTCACGGAAATGAAGATATTCGTTTCATTGCTGCCGGCATCAAGGGTGATACACCCGCCTGCAGGCGTATATTTAATGGCATTATCCATCAGATTGGCGATGGCTTGTCGCAGGCGTGTAGCATCGGCATGGACCGTCAAATGAGCGGGTATGTTCATTTCCAGCCGGATATTCTTGTCTTCCGCGTCATAAAGGTAGATGTCTGCAATGGCGGAGATGAGTTCCTTCAGGTCGATTTCTTGGAGATCAAGCGTCATGACACCTGTTTCCGCTTCGGAGATATCCATGAGCGCGTTGAGCATATTCAGAATATTCCCGGATTCTTCGGCACAATCCAGCAAAGCCTCCTGCAAGGCGGCCTTATCCGGTTCGCGCTGCATAACGGACTCAATGGAAAATCGCATACGGGTCAAGGGCGTCCTGAGGTCATGCGCCACATTATCAAGCGCTTCCCGCATGCCGTTCGTCAGAGTCGCGATCCAGTCCAGCATGGCATTGAATTGCCGGGCAAGCTCTCTTAATTCCGTATGGGTGTCACCCAGCGGCACTCGGGCATCCATCCGGCCGGCACGAACACTCTGGGTCGCCAGAGTTAATTCCCGCACCGGTTTGAGCGCCTGACGCGCGAGGAAAACACCGATCAGAATACCGAACAGAATCACCGGCCCCAGGATGATAAGAAAAACACCGGCGTAATATCCCAGATATTGTGCGCGGGCACGAGTGGAGTATCCCACTTGCAGGATCGTGCCATCAAGGAGCAGCCGTCCCGTAACATCAATATTATCGCCGCCTGTCAGCCCTTCCAGGGTCCTGGAGAGACGCGGTTTTTTCAGCAGAGTCCATTGGTCCTCCACAAACGGTAAAGGCGTTTGTATACGTTTTATCTGTGCTGCATTCCAGGTTTGCGGCAGTGTTTGGCTAAGGATGAAGCCGTTCTTCCCCGCGACACGGATAAAAAACCCGTTTTGTTCGTTCTGATAGCGGGTGCGTTCCAACTCCTGCACGAGGCGGGGGATTCCACTATGCTCTATGATATTGGTATAGGTGTTGATCTTTTCGGAAACGATCTGATGATCCTTGGTGCGCATCGTATTCCACAGCGCGACATAGCCTATGCCGAAAAGGAGCAGGGAGCTGAACACGAAGAACAGCGCATACCAGAGGGTGAGCCGGAAGGTGATTTTGCGTCTGAGCTGTTTAAGATATTTTAAGAACATACCCGACACCCCGCAGCGTATGGAGAATCTTGGTGTCGAAGTCGCGGTCAATCTTCCCCCGCACCCGGCAAACCAGGACATCCACGGCATTCGTCTGTGGATCGAAATCATAGCCCCAGACATGTTCCAGGAGAGCAGTCTTCGAGACCACTTTGCCGGCATTGAGCAAAAGGTATTGGAGCAGTTCGAACTCCTTGGGCATGAGATCGATCACCTTATCCCCGCGCCTGACCGTGCGGGTCAGCAGGTCCATGCTCAGATCACCGAAGGAGAGGCGTGTGGGTTCGGCGCTGCCGCTGGAACGGCGAATCAGGGCTTGCACGCGTGCCAGGAGTTCCGAAAATGAAAACGGTTTGGTCAGATAATCGTCCGCGCCGGTCTGCAGGCCCTTGATGCGGTCATCCACCGTGCCCTTAGCGCTCAAGACCAGGACCGGGGTTTTAATGAGGCGGTTGCGCATCTTTTCTATGATGCTCAGACCGTCCAGACCGGGTAACATGATGTCGATAACGGCCACATCATACGGTTCTGCCAGCAGCAGGTCCAGACCGTCGACGCCATTTTCGGCATGGTCAACCGCAAAACCGGCTTCTCGCAAGCCGCGTCTGACAAAGTTCGCGATCTTGCGATCGTCCTCAATCAGCAATAAGCGCATGTTCTAATTCCTTCTGATCTGTCGTTTGGGACAAAATCACTGCGTTCTCTTTACCTGTTTGCCGACATTCTATCAAGCACATAAAACGCGACATGGGCTTACGGTGCAAAAAATATTTTTTTAAAAAAGATATATTATCTGACGTTATTTAGAAAGGTAATGGCTAATGGCAGTGAACGATGAGAACTTCCGTTTTGTGGCCGGGGGTAGGAAATACTATCTTTTCCTGATTTATCCTGTGTCGCAAAAAATGATATCAGCGGCCGGCAGTTGTGGTTTGAACGTTGTAACCGGCCGCTGAAAGCTCAGGTATTATCTGTTATGTTTTTTGGCGGACTCTTCATCACAATGATATCCAACGGGCATGCCCGGGAACACAGACCGCAGCCGATACAGGCCTTGGGATACTTTAAATAGGGCCAGGCATCCACACCCTTTTCCCGCGGCAAATCCGACATGGCCAGACAACCCGCGGGGCAGGCATCTACGCAGATAGAACAGGCCATGCAGGTCTCCAGGATGAAATCGGGCTTGAGCCATTCCGATCGTTTGATCATCAAGCATTCGGAACCTCCGGCATCGAGCAGGGCGGATTGCGGGCATATTCTCCCGCAAGCTCCACAGTCGATGCACAAAGCGCCGTCAATCGCATGGAGTTTCTTTTTTTCGCCAGAAATGGCGCCGGATGGACAAATCCGGGCGCAGGCGCCGCAACCATTACATTTTTCCGTGATCGTGTAAGGCATATTTAACCTCTTATTTAATTTCCAGCTTTCGCAGGGTTTCTTCTTTGGGCTTGCCGGTATCTCTGTCCCATCCAAACTGCTCCCAGTAATCAAAGGCAAGTTTTTCCACATCGACGAACCTTCCTTTATTGGCGCCTTCCTTCTGGGGAGGATTACCTTGGGCACGGCTGCTGATGAAATTGTTTTTCGGTTCAATGCCATGCCGGACATTGAAATTTTGTTTCATCGTCTGAATCCGTTCGCCTATGGTCATGTATTCATCGGGCGTTAACGTCCAACCCGTTGCCGCATTGAGCCAATCGAAAGTTGGTATTTTTTTTGATCCTAGAAAAAGACCGAAGAGACACATGCCTGCTGCATTGCCCACATTCATGAACTTACTGCATGCGGCAGAGGCTTGGGCCTTTTCCTTGTTGATCTTGTATTTGCTTCCCTTCATAAAAAGAGGGGTTGGTTTGGGCAATCCCTTAACGCTTTTCCAGAGTTGAAACATTTCGTAATACAGATGGGCGCCAATGGTGTGACGTCCCGGTGTCGGTTCCACACTATAATGAACGTTGAAGCCCGGATCATTGCGGCCGTCATGCATGGCCGGTTCCTGTCCTCCGGCATGGACGGTCAAGGCTTCCGCCCCTTTGCCGATTTTTTTAGCGGCGATCTTTGAACCGTCGGCTAGCAGATCACCGATGCCCTCTCTTTTGATCATTTTTTTGATAAGGGTTACCATTGCCTCTGTATTGCCCCATTTTAATTCCAGACCGTCGGTATCTTTGATGGTCAGAATGCCCTTTTCGTAACATTCAATGGCAAAAGCCGCCGTCGCACCCGCAGAAATGGTATCCATGCCGGCCCTGTTCAGAATCTCGTTTAAATAAAAAACACTGTCCAGATCCTCATTCATGCAAAGGCCGCTTAGGGCCAGAACGCTTTCATATTCAGGTTTGTGGGTGTGGGAATACTTTCCCTTCATGGCGCAGATACCGCCGCATCCCAATGGACAGGAATAACAATGGTACTTCACAATTTCCGCGTCTTTGACGAGATCCGGACTGATTTTATTGGATTTCTTCAGAGGGAAATCTTTATTGGATCCATCCCAGTTTTTCAGAGGAGAATCGCCCATCTCGATGGACATCTGATTCATGCCTCCTGTGCCCCACTCCCTCAGAATGGTCTTGTATAAGAGACCGTCTTGGGGAAAAAGAGCAGGGGTCACACGCAGGAATGTTCCCATCAGGGCCATTCCTATTCCCGGAAGCAGGTTGAGGGGTATGGGAAAGTTGACCCACTTGTTGCAGTGCCGGCTTAAGCGTTTCATTTCCGCCGGATCGTGCGCGACGATGCGTTGCACGCCGTCCAGGACGACCGCCTTGAGTTTTTTGACTCCCATGACAGCACCCAGACCCGATCGGGCGGCGATTCTGCCCTTGTCGGTGCATACGCCGGAAATCAGAGATACTTTCTCACCAGCAGTGCCTATAACGGCCACATGCGCTTTGGGGCCGTGTAGTTTTTCGAGTTTTTCTTCTGCTTCGATGGCGTCAAGTCCCCAAATCCCTTCGGCGTCTTTCAGCGTGGCCTTACTGTTTTTTACATACAGATAAACCGGCTTATCGCTGATGCCTTTAACAAAAATGGCATCATAGCCGCAGCGCTTGATGGCCGGAGAAAAGGTGCCGCCACAATTCGCGTCGCCCCAACCTCCGGTTAGAGGGGATTTGCCGACCAGCGTCCACCGTCCGGAGAATAAACTGCCCGTGCCCGTGAGAAATCCCGAACAAAAACCGAGAATGTTTTCCGGTCCCAAGGGATCAGCACCGGCCGGTATACGATTGTAAAGAATGTATGCACCCAAGCCCATCCCGGACAGATACTGCTTATAGACTTCGTCGGGTATCACTTCCTCTGTCATGGTCTGATTGGATAAATCCACCATGAGAATTTTGCCCATGTAAGGTTTGTTCATGACACAACTCCCTTTCGTTTTTCAGCCTTTTTTCACTTTACTCCGGTCCAGCGGTTTCCCTTCCCAGGCCGCTTCCAGAACCATCAGATTATCTTCGTAATCCGTATCTTCGGGATTATAAATGGATGCGCCGTCAGACAGTGCCGCTTTGGCGATCTCGGGTAGAATTTCACGGGGAACGAGCGGTTTGCCATCACGGTCCTTTATTTCCTGCAGGCATCGGGGATGCCGGCCCCCTGTAAGGGCATTAAGTTCCTGATTCATTTCCCGGATCAGGGAGGCAACTTTCTGCGCGCGCTCTTGTTTAGGTGTCTTGAGATAAACCGCTTCCCCTGCCATGGGCAGCAGCAGCTCCGCGATGATTTCTTCACGCTTATGCATATTGTATTCGAGGCCGTAAGGCAGAATAGTCGCCATGCATATACCATGGGGAGCGCCGCAGACAGCGCCGGTGGCGTGCCCGAGATTATGCACCAGCCCCACCATGGAATTAGAAAACGAAATGCCGGCGAGACAGGCGGCAATGGCCATGGCCAGTCGACCGTCTTTATCTGAAGGATTTTTTGTCACGGCGGGCAGATATTTAAAGATCATATTGACGGCAGCTAGGGAATGGGCATCACTCAATGGATTCTTCTGAAGACAATAATACCCTTCCACAGCGTGGCTTAAAGCGTCCATTCCCGTCATGGCCGTGATGAAAGGCGGCATGGTCATGGTCATGCGGGAATCAAGAATGGATACATTGGGCAGCAAAAAATAACTGGTAAATGCCATTTTAAGATGCTTTTCATGATCTTTGATGACAGCGACCAGCGTCACTTCTGAACCCGTGCCTGCCGTTGTCGGTACGGCAACAAGAGGTTTCAGACGCCGCTTCAGGGCTCCGGCGCCGCTGAAGGCCATCAGGTCGGTGGCATTTTCGGAAACGACGATATTGACGCCTTTGGCCGTATCCATGACCGATCCACCGCCGACAGCGATGATGGCGTCACAGCCGTTATCCCGGTAAAGACCGGCTAACTGGTTGACCACCCTTAAATCAGAGTCAGGGGGGACGTTGTCCGCGATACCGCCAATGGCAATGCCGTCTTTCAGTGCATTGACGACGATATCCACGAGCCCGGCGGCGGCAACACCTTTATCGGTAATAATCAGAGGCTTTTTTGATCCCATGTCGGCCAGCAGAGCCGGTATTTTTTCCAGTGCGTCGTGTCCCGCAACAATCTTTACCCGACAGCAAAATTCATAATAATCCGGTAGTATCATCACTTGCATCCTTTCTGTTCATGACTTGACAGAGCTGCTGCCGGCACGATCGATAACCGTGCGCAGGTAAGCCCCGTCGGGTTCCTGATTGATTACGTCAAATATATCATCCATCAGGTACCGGGGAATTCCCGCCTCCTGAATGGTGCGCGGCATTTTGCCCTTCAGCGCGCCGTAAAGTTCATTCATAAATTTATTCAGAGTGTCTAATGCCCTGTCCGCTCTTTTATCCTCAGGCGTGGAAGCATATTCATCTTCGGTGGTTAAAGGACGAAGCAGAACAGATACAAGGCGGCTGTCCTGCTTCATGTAATCGGAAAGCACCGTGTTCAGACACATTCCGATTACGACGCCCGGATGAACGTGGACAACGTTCTGAAAGATCTGGCCCAACCGGTAGAGGACATTCCGGTCGGTGTTGGAGATGACGCATCCCGACATGGCTGCGGCATTGGCTATGGCGAGCGCAGCCTTTTTATTCCCGCAATGATTGATGGCGCCAGCGAGATTTTCCCGAATGAAACGCAGCGCGGCTAAAGCGTAAGCATCCATGAACGGATTTGCATCCGGCGCAGCGCATGCCTCCAGCGTGCGGCCCAACGCGGCAAGTCCCGCTTCGGCAATTGTCTTTCCATCTTTTACTTTGGTCAGCCGGGGATCAAGCACAACAAGGTCAGGCATCAACGACATGGAAACAAAGGTTTTTTTGTTTAACACGGCATATTTCGATGTTTCCATGCCGGTTACAGACGCTGTCGGAACGAATACAAAAGGTCCCAGGGGATCAGGAATGGCCGTTTTCTCCGAGAGCTGACGCGCATCAGTCGTTTTCAGCGCGGCAGCCAGATTCACTATCTTGGCCACGTCAACAATAACACCGCCACCCAGCGCGATAATGGAATCGTACTGACCTTTGAAGAAAAAATCTCTGATTTGTTCAACAACATTCAGATCTGCCGTATTCCTTATGTCGTCAAAAAGGCCTAGGGTCATTCCGGAATCACCGAAAGCATGGGTCAATGTCCGGATCGAATTGCGTCCCGCCAAATCACGGCCGGTTATAATCAGGGGTTTGAAAGCATTAAGGCTGGCCAGTTCGACCGGAAGATGTTCCAGCGCCTTGTTCCCTGAATTGGTCTTGAACGGACAGGTAAATGCAAAACCGTTAGTAAGATTCATTTTTCATTCCTTTCATTAAATACCCAACAAGGTACGTGTATAGACGCCGACTCGCCCTGCAAGCTTGCGGCCGAACGACCACCATGACGGATAACGTTTCACGGCCAGAGAGGCGATGATCTTGGGCAGTAGATAAACTTCAACGATATCGAGAATCCGGATAACCGAGAGGGAGTAAGGGACTTCGCCGTCAACCATCAGACGATTGCGGGTTGTCGCCACCGCCGTACTTTCCTGAAAAGATAAGATTGTAAAGGCAGCATCGATACTTTTGATAATCAGACGGAGGTGAATAGGCCGGCACTGAAGATCGCCGCCGAAATATTTTACCTTACCCTTTTCCTTGCCGACAACCATCCAGGGGCCGTTGGGAAGGCAACCCAGCGTAAATGTAAATTCATCGGGAAGTGTATCGAACAGATTTTTTACTTCTTTATCGGTTTTTGCCGCCGCCTGGATGGCCCGGCCTGTAAACCACAGAAAGACAGCCACGTAGATTTTTTTCAGAGGTTTTCCTCCCGCATGAATTTCCTGCATGTTTAAATCCTCCCATCACTTTCGGTTGAAAAAAAGCGGTATGCTGTTCGCAAGAAATATGATTCCACACCATTCAACGGGGCGCTTTTAATACGCATTTTAACGGACATAAACCAGCGCCTTTTCTGCTGCATCAGTTAGAATCACTTTGATTGTTTAATCATTAAATCAATATTGCTGATAAAAACGTGTGGAAGTATAAGAAGTCGGTTCCTTTGTGTCAAGAGAATTTTGGGAGAATTTTGGGCAAAGAAAGATTTTGTGTGCCAGGGTGAGTGCCCTCCGTTACTTTTCCCCATTTGCGCAGGATGAAGGGGTGCCGAGTTTGACAGTATCAAAGCCGTAATAGCTGCCGAGACACGCATTGCGAAAGTTTTTTGGATCGCTGGTGATATCCGTGGCAAAAAGGGTTCGAGGCGGTCTCGAAATGCTTGCCAGAGTAATTTCCTTATCGCCACGCTTCATGGCGGCATCGATTTGAGCAAAGCGGGCTTGCATCTCCTTTGTGTATCGATAACCTCGATAGGTGTCCTTGTAGCCTTCGAAAACATTCGGTGCTCCCAGCATGCTCACAAGGAGCAGCATCATTGCCGCAAGCATCAAGCGCTTGCCATGATTGCTTATGTTGTCTGCCGCAAGAAAATTTCCCAGGATCAGAAATGATGGATACCAGCCCAGCAGGAAGAAAAGAAAAACAACGCTTTCCGCCCGCTCCGGAAGAGGATAACGGTTAATCAAAAATCCGATGGCGTTGAGGACGAAAATTCCACAAATCCAGAATACAGGCACGGCTAAAAAAGATCTGCGGAACATTCCCTCTTTATATAAAATATTTTGGGCAGTTTCGGCCGTAAAAATAAGCATGACAAAAGCCGAAGCCCATAGGCCGGGATTGGAAAGCCAGTAAAGAATGCGCAGCATAACCCAGGGGATGTACAGAAGGACAGCCATCCAGGGAGTCGGGCGTATCATGGAATCACCATCAATAGTTGAAAAGCGCTGAAAGTTTCCCGGAGCAAGAACACTGATGAATGTGAAAACGATGCCGATCAAAAGAAGTGTCAGCCAGAACAATCGTGATTGACGGCGTTCCCTTACCGAATACCATGTTCCACAAGCGATGAGCATAACGGTCAGAATCATCGATACTTCATTGCTGCCGATTGCAGCTACAGTCAAGCCTGCTGACAAAAGCAAAATCAAAGCCCTTAATGATTGGTCATCACTTGCCGTTTCACGCCGGATGCAAAGGGCAATGAAAAGAATCGAGAAAACATTTCCAATCTGATAGGTGAAGCTGCCGGCCAGCCAATAGAAGGTCTGTGCCGGATCAGGAACTCCGGCAATAAAAAGGATCGTTGCGATGGCTCCCGTAAGAAAGGGGAAACGGAAAGGGCAGACGTGTCGGCTGATTGTCCAGGCCAGAAAACTGAAACTGAGCCAGGTCGAAACCAGCACAACAATTGCCGCATAAGGATAAACCGCAACAATATTGTCGTATCCGCCCAACAGGCTCATGGTGAAAACCGTCGCATATCTTCCCGACGAGCCAAAATACGACAGCGACAGGATGTCGAAAATACCAAGCTTCCGGAATGTGGCGGCAATGCAGAAGTCGTCCGCCGACGGCCAGGCAAAGAAGGATAGGCCGATGAACATAACCAGCAATCCAAATGCCGCCAGTCTCAGCCCCGGTAACACGTATTTGCGCAAAGGGCGTATTGTTTTGTCCAGACTGAAATATTCGAATTTCCCCATTATTGCCCTCTATAACTTAATTTTGGATTTGAACACAAAAAGAGAAATACGGGAGGTGATATATCGGCGCGCGGACATTTTGATGATCAGGTGTCTGCTTTTCCATAAGGCATTCATGCACTAAAATTGCAATGGTACTGCAAGAAACTCCGGATTATTGATGTCAAAGTTTGAGGCATTGTTTTCAGTTCCGGGACTTCGATTATTTCTGAAAAACACCTGCAGGGATGAATTTGCGGAATCATAGATCACGATCTGTTGTGTGATATGCGTCATGATGCCTGCGTGATCACTCAAATCAATATGGGTGCCGTAATAGGTCGCAATTTTTTTCATCTCTTCAGCAGTGACCAGATTATTTGAAGATAAATAGGCACCCAATTGATCTTGAATCGACTGCCAGCGAATCGTGTTTGCCGAGTTGCCGGTGAAGTTATCAAAATTATCCTTTAACAAAAAAGCGTTAACCGCAGCGATGGCATCTGAAAATTCCCACGTTATCCCTGCATTCAATTCAGAATTATCATCACGGAGGATACGTCTGCCATTTAAATCATTTTCCAATACGCTGACCGTCCTGCCGTCCCCGATGACGATAAGATGATTATACGTATATTTTCGTTGAGAGAGGTAACGGGCGACGGCGTAAATAGTATGATAGTTTTCCAGAGCATAGCGCAGATCAAAATGATAGGCGTAATAGGTGTCGGAAGATAAGTCCGGATACGGTTCGCCGGTGGGAGCATCGAGCGTGGCCACAAAGATACCATGTTTGTTCAGGCCGGTTGAAACGGATAACGATAAAAGAGAATTGCCGATATTCACAATCTTTTTTCTGCCTTTGTTGATATAAAATACCGCGCCGTGAGGAGCGCCCGACCAGTCCAGCAATCGGCCGATGATCGGCTTATGGGTGGCGGACACTGAATGATAGGCGGCAATAACCGAACATTGGCTGGATCTGTGTACCTCTCCAATCAGACTGAAATAAAATACTTCATCAACGGATAACACGCCGTCATTTTTGTCGTTATGGGTTCCTCCATCAAATTTGCTGGCTAATCCGTTGATAAAATCCCGGTACTCTTGAGGAATCTGATTCTTGATCAGTTGAATGCGAGTCATGATCTTATCATATTCGGCATCCGGCAAAGCTGACAAGTAATTCACAAAGCCAGTCTCCAGAGCAGGGTATTGAGATACCAGCTTTTCTCCGTATAACTGCCCCATATGATAATCCGTATCCCAATGGTAATTCAGGATGACTTCATAATAGCCCCTTTTTTCTTCGCCGATATAGCGGACATCAACACTACCCTTATACAATTTGCTCATAATATCGGTCAGGTTGAAGGAACTGATGCTTGCTGAATCGTCGATGTTGTCATCTGTGGCGTCAGGGGGGTCTGTTTCTTCCGTGTTTTTTTCATTGTCTGCGGAAGAACCGCTCTTGTCCCCAGAATCAGAACATCCAACAAAAAATAAGAGTGAAAAAATAACCACAACAATCAGAAAGGTTTTGTATGTCCGGAAGAGTGTTTTTTTCATGGTGTTCCGCCTCCTTGATATAGAATTGTTTTGCAAACCTCGGTGGAGTTTCTGCTTCACTATATTTTAGTGCAAACGAAAAAATAGAAAATCATCATTATCGTCTGATCAGCTCATCACCTTGGTTGCAGCAGATTTGTTTCCGGAAATATGATTTTTTAGCAATCTAAAATTTGTGTAAAATATCATGATCGGATTCATCCAATGGAATTACTCTTCGGGGATCCGGTTGCAGTCCAGACAAAGCTTTGCCGCCTTTTTTTACGGTTTTGCCATTTTGCCGTATCTGCTCACGTTGACTTTCTCGCGGCAGAGATCTTATAAAATCTCCTGAAGCCGTCAACTTGAAACCGGCCACCATGCTACGCATTTCTTCGGATTGTGAAGACATTTCCTGGGCAGCGCTTGCTGATTCTTCAGCATTTGCCGCGTTTTGCTGAGTCAATTGATTCAGCTGTTCGACTGCCTTATTTACCTGACTGATTCCTTGATCCTGCTGATCTGATGCCGCCGCGATTTCCGATACGACCTGACTGACCTTTGTAACACGCATAGTAATATCCTGGAAATTCGTTAATACCTCAGTGTTGATGAGAACTCCGTTTTCTGAGTTCTTCACCGCTTCTTCAATCAGATTGGCCGTGTTCTTGGCTGCCTCGGCACTACGCTGTGCCAGATTCCTTACTTCTTCAGCCACAACGGCAAATCCCTTGCCGGCGTCACCGGCACGGGCCGCTTCGACTGCCGCGTTCAAGGCCAGCAAATTGGTCTGGAAGGCGATCTCGTCAATGGTTTTCACGATCCTGGCCGTGGCATCTGATGAAGTCTTGATCTTGTTAATAGCCGAAGACATCCGTTTCATGCTTTCAACACCTTTCTGGGCACTATCGCGAGCCGCTTCGGCTACATCACTGGCTTCTCTGGCGTTTAGGGTATTTTGTTTGGTCATGGAGGACATTTCCTGCAGACTACCTGAGACTTCTTCCAATGAACTGGCCTGTTCACTTGCTCCTTGTGACAACGACTGTCCGCCGGTGCTTACCTGCACACTTGCTGATGCGACCTGATCCGCACCGATAGCCACTTGTTGAAGGGCCTTGTCCAGATTATCCACTGCCAGATTGAGTGATTCTTTGATTCTTGCATGATCACCCTTATATTCACCAATCACCCGTGCTGTCATATCCTTACCGGCCAGTTTTTCAAGAACATCAGACGCCTCGTTGATCGGTCCCATGACTTCATCCAGTGTTCTGTTGACACCCTGAACTATTTCCTGATAAGCACCTTTAAACATTTTGGCGTTACCACGCACATCCAGTTTCCCTTCCATTGCCGATTTAGTCAAAAATTCCATTTCATTCACCATATTGGTAATGGTCTCCACCATTTTTTTCAGAGCCGGACCGATCTCATCCCGGTCGTCAATGATGGTTGATGTAATATTGATGTTACCTTCAGATATCTGTTGCATATTGAAAACGACATTTTTCTGAAGATGATCGGCGAATTCATCCATGGAATTGGCCAAGAGACCCACCTCGTCCATACGCTTTCCCATATTCAAACGCGTAGACAAATGGCCTTTTCCGATTTCAGTAACCATCAACAAACCCTTTTTCAGCGGTGCCGCAATTGAACGAGAAAGAAACACACCGAGCAATATCGCAATTACGCCGCCGATGATCATCAGAGACATAAATATGCTTTTTGCCCTGATGGCAGAGAGCCGCGTTTTCTCGGCTGAGTTCACGGCTTGTGAAGCAATGATAGACACCAGTTGGTCCAAACCGTTAGCGGTCAACTTCAGGCTACCCAGCGCGTCTAATTCGGCTTTGTCTGCTGCCTTGTCCCATTTTTGAAAATTCGCGTCTTCTTCGGATATTCCTGCTTGCACTAATCTCAGTTTATTATTCAGAGCTTCCATCGCTTTATCATGATTTTTTTTCCATGTTCTGAAACTAACTACGAATTCATTCCACAACAACTTCTCATTTTCCCCCTTGGGTAAATTCTCATACTCGGCCCAGTTCTTTTCCAATCTTTCCCATGATACACTTATCTGCTTAAACAAGTCTTTGCGAATTTGTTCATTATCAAACATGATGCCCAGAGCCAGACCCCTTTCACAAGCCACAATATAACTAATCTCTTTATCAATGCTTCTGAGATTATTGACGGCGGTTAGTTCGACATTACTGATCTGGTTGAGTTTGTTTCCTAGGGCGGACAGATTGAAGAGGGCGTAAAACCCTATGGCCTGTGACATCACGATGATAAAAATCACGCCGCCAACGATCTTTGTTCCTATTTTGACATTGTTAAGCATAGTTCTTGCCCCTTTATGCTTTTTCCTGTGATTTTGATTTCATTCAGTCCCTGATTTTCAGATATCAAAAATATTGTAGGTTGGATTTATTGACATCTGTAAAATTCTCACTGAATTCTAACGACAGTTACATGAACTTCTTTTTTAAGGTTAAATAATTGAATGAAAGGTTGTTAATATCATTAGCAATTTTTTTAAAATATCCTATATTTTAAAAAATAAGTCAATGATTATTCTTTAATCTGGATTATTCTTTAATCGCAATTGGTTCGTGACTTTAATCTCTTCGGGTACAATTCCCCGCCGCTTGCAGAGGGGTTGTTCATTTCAGAATCAACCGGTTGAAATTCAGACTTAAATCCGGATGGCATCAATTGGTAATTAAAAGTAGAGTACCCGTTCCATAATCAAGAGGGAAGTTTCATCAGGAATGGAGCCGTTCTGAATCAACCTTGTTTTACCTTTCAATATCTGGTAGTTGAATGCAGGGATTTGTTGAAATGGAAGATATTCTGACCGTATCACAACTTAATAATAATATTAAATTTCTTCTTGAGGAAACGCTTGATTTTGTTCTGGTGGAAGGCGAGGTTTCCAATCTGCGGCGGCCGCAATCCGGACATGTTTATTTCACATTGAAAGATGAACAAAGCCAGATTCGGGCGGTTTTTTTTCGTCAGTTCGGCGTTTATCAGAGACGCAATCATTTTGAACTGGAAGAAGGTCTGAAAGTTTTGTGCCGGGCACGTTTGAATGTTTACCTGCCGCGCGGCGAATATCAACTGGTTGTCGAGTCGGTGGAGCCGCTGGGAGTGGGTGCGCTGCAAAAGGCGTTTGAGCAGCTCAAGGCAAAACTGTTTGCGGAAGGATTATTTGATGCGTGTCATAAGAAATCACTTCCCTTTCTTCCCGAAAGAATCGCTGTGGTGACGTCGCCGACCGGGGCGGTCATCCGGGATATTCTGAACATCACGAAACGGCGTTTCCCGTCGGTTGACGTGTTGATTGCTCCGGTGCGCGTGCAGGGCAATGAAGCGGTGGATGAAATCATCCGGGCTTTGCGCAATGTGCATGCCTACGGCGGTGTAGATGTCATTATCATTGCCCGGGGCGGCGGTTCGCTGGAAGATATCGCTCCTTTCAATGATGAGGCGCTGGCGCGGGAAATTTTCAGGTCCACGATACCGATTGTATCTGCCGTAGGCCACGAAACGGATTTTACGATTTGCGATTTTGTGGCGGATCTGAGGGCGCCCACGCCGTCTGCCGCCGCGGAACTGATTGTTCCGCAACGATTAGAATTGTTATCAAAAATCAATACGCTCCAACAGCGGACAATGTCCGGTTTTTTCCGTCAGTTGGATGACTATCGGGAGCAGCTTGCCGATTTGCAGGTAAGATTAAAGGATCCGCGCCGGTTTGTGGCTGATCTGAAAATAGGCGTGGACGAGCTCAGGGAAAGACTGACCGGCGCCTTGCAACATAAAAAGCAAAATATTTATCATGAACTGCGTCAACTGGAATTGCGTCTGTTGCATCAGAGCCCGGTGCTGAAAATCAGAGAGAAGAAATTTCTATTGCAGAATCTGCAAAAAGAATTATCAAATAACATACTGATTCGTTTGACAGCCGCCAGAGAAAGACTTATGAAAAATTCAGCCCTTCTGGAGTCGATCAGTCCTCTGGCAGTTTTGCAGAGGGGTTACAGCATCACCCGTCGTGTTGACAGCGCGATGATTGTGCGACAGACCGATGATTTGAGTGTCGGAGACAATGTGAATGTACTCTTGGCAAGGGGTAATTTTAACGCTAAAATAGAAAAAATATTTTAATGAAGGTACATATCCCGTTCATGGGGGTTAGGGGTGAATGATGGCAAAGGAGAAATTTGAAGACGCGCTGGAAAAACTCGAAGATATCGTCCGGAAAATGGAAGCAGGTGATATGCCCCTGGATGATGCCCTGAAATCTTTTGAAGAGGGGATCAAGCTGATCCGTTTTTGTTCATCGAAACTGGAAGAGACGGAACGGCGCGTCGAGGTGCTTCTGGAAAAGGAAAATTCCTTGCAGTTAAAAAAGTTTCAGGGAGAAGACGATGAATCAAGATGATGACTTATTCTTAAAAGCTTACCTGGAGGACAGGCAAGGTATTGTGGAGGAAGCGCTGCAGCGTTATATTCCGGGGAACGGGATTCCCGCCGAAATATATGAAGCGATACGTTACAGTGTTTTCAACGGCGGGAAACGGATCCGGCCGATTCTCTGTCTCGCGGCGGCGGAAGCTGTCGGCGGAGACCTGGCGCCGGCCATGCCCGTGGCCTGTGCGCTGGAATTAATTCATTCATACTCTCTGATTCATGACGATTTACCGTCCATGGATAACGACGATTTCCGACGCGGCAAACCGACGTGTCACAAGGTTTTCGGGGAAAATATCGCCATTCTGGCGGGAGACGCGCTGCTGACCGAAGCCTTTTTCCTGTTATCCCGTTCTGAAAAGGTCATGTTTTCAGCCGAGAAGCGCCTGGCGGTGATTCAGGAAATCGCTTACGCTGCCGGCATCGGCGGCATGGTTGGCGGACAGGCGCTGGATGTCATTTCAGAAAAATCAGGCGCTGACGAACAGACGCTTCAGGAAATCCATCGGCGCAAGACGGGAGCGCTGATTATCGCCGCCGTAAAATCAGGCGCACTCATTTCCAACGCGGGCAAAGATAAAATGCAGGCTCTGACCGAATACGGCATCCATGTGGGACTGGCCTTTCAGATTGCGGATGACATTCTGAATGTCGAGGGAGACAGCGCTTTAATGGGCAAGGGCACCGGCAGTGATGCTTCCCGCAACAAACTGACCTATCCGTCTGTGCTGGGGATGCCGGCGGCGAAAGAAAAGTTATCTCAACACATTGAAGCGGCTGCGGCCAGTCTTGCGGGGTTTGATGAGCGGGCGATGCCGCTGATGGTCATGGCCCGTTTTATAAAAGAAAGAAAATCGTAAAGATATACCGGGAAGGATGTTGTTTTGGTAAAGCAGCCGGAAAAAGTCAATTACAGTGTTCTGCAAAATGTCAACCTGCCTGCGGACATCCGTGGTTTGAATATTGCTCAGCTTAATACACTGTCACAGGAAATCAGGGAATTAATCATCCATACGGTTGCCTTCCGGGGCGGACACCTGGCCTCATCCCTGGGCGCCGTGGAGTTGACCCTGGCGCTGCATTATGTTTTTAACACCCCTCAGGATAAAATCATCTGGGATGTCGGGCATCAGGCGTATGCGCATAAAATCATTACCGGTCGCAAGGATGACTTTGCCGGGTTGCGCACAAAAAACGGGATCAGCGGTTTTCCTCGCCGGGAAGAAAGTCCCTACGATGTCTTCAATGTCGGACACAGCGGAACCTCTATTTCCGCCGCCACGGGATTCATCGAAGCCGGTTGTTTGAAAGGATTGAATCATAAGGTCATTGCGGTCATTGGCGACGGTTCCATGACCGCTGGCAT
>Ga0116185_1001859_pt1 | contig 20356 bp, 9 predicted proteins | sample AD_JPNNA7_MetaG_FD_89754 | JGI IMG/M metagenome (GOLD analysis project Ga0116185, IMG submission 89754) | Active sludge microbial communities of municipal wastewater-treating anaerobic digesters from Japan - AD_JPNNA7_MetaG | ecosystem: Engineered > Bioreactor > Anaerobic > Digestate | place... | reverse complement strand
GTAATAGCTAATATTCAAGATATTATTTCGGCATTTTATTATGCTAGAACGCTTGATTTTACCGATGCCAAAGAAGGTCAAACCTATGATGTGCCTTTTTTCTTAGATGATTCCGTATATACATCAAAAATTGTTTATCAAGGAAAAGAAGTTCTAACTATTGGTTTAGGAAAATTTACGTGTTTAAAATTTAAACCGATGGTAGCAACAGGCAATGTTTTTAGCGATCCATACCCGATGGTGTTTTGGATTACCGACGATAAAAATCATCTTCCGGTATTGGTAGAATCGAAAATATTGGTTGGTTCCGTAAAACTGGAATTAATTAAATATTCAGGATTAGCAAACCCACTGACTGCTAAAATAAAATAGATATATATCTACTACGTTTACTTCTTGCATTCTTCTCGTGCTTAAATGGAGAATAATACCGAAAGCATATATGTAATGGTCCAATAAATGAACCATAACATATATGTCATCGGTATAACCATTGTAAAATTTAAAATATCCGTTGGACTATTTTAAATTTACAATTGGTATAATAATATCATATATTTTATTTTTTTCATTTTCTTACAATTCTTTTTCAAATGTTTACTAAATTGCACTTTAAATAAATAGATATGAGAACGAAACTAGCTATTATTTTCAGCATTTTTACCTTATTCGGATTTGCAGGTAATATTTCTAATAACCTATCAATTCCATTAAACAAAAAAGATCTTCCAAATAGTTCATTGGTTTTTAAAAATGAATATGAAAAAGAATGGAAAAAAGTAGATTCTCTAATTGATTTAAGGTTATCGGAATCAGCACTCAAGGTCGTACTCAAAATCTATAAAACCGCTAAACAAGAAAATAATGCCACCCAGTTTATTAAAGCAATTATGTATAAAATGAAACTGGAGAATGAATATCAAGAAGATTCTTACGAAAGAAGTATTAAAAATCTGGAAACAGAATTAAAAGATGCTACATATCCGGTTAAACCGATTTTACATTCGGTATTAGCTGAAATGTACTGGCGTTATTACAGTATGAATCGCTATGAATGGCTTGAACGGACAGAAACAATTGATTTTACAGACGATGATATAAAAACATGGGATCTTAAAAAACTACTTAAAAAAGTAATAACCCATTATATTTCCTCTTTGGAAGAAACAGATTTGTTAAAAAGTACAAAATTAGATGACTATGATGATATTATTTTAAAAGATACAGAAACTCGATTCCTAAGACCTACTTTATACGATTTTATTGCACATCGTGCAGTCGACTTTTTTATAAATGATGAATCGGAGTTAACAAAACCAATTTATAAATTTAATATTAATAGCGAGGATTATTTTAAATCTTCCAATGAATTTGTGAAACTTTCTATTATTAACAAAGATTCATTATCCTTAAAATACTACGCTACAAAAATATTACAAGAATTAATTGCTTTTCATTTAACAGATGATGACCCTTCTGCATTGATAGATGTGGAGATAAAAAGATTAAAATTTATTAAATCCAATGCATCCATAGAAAAGAAAGATAGTTTATATTTAAATGCGTTACTTGAACTGGAAAAAAGATTTAATAAGAATGAATCATCTACAGAAGTAACTTACGAAATTGCCGATTATTATTTTAACAAAGGAAATAATTACACGCCTTCCGTATCAGAAGAAAACAAATGGATGATTAAAAATGCCTTCGAAAAATGTAATGAAGCAATTAAAGCGTTTCCTAATTCTTATGGCGGGAAAAAATGTAATAGTTTATTATTCACAATTACGCAAAAATCTATTCGAATGACTGTCGAAGAGGGTAATGCACCCGAAAAACCTTTTCGTTCGTTATTCCAGTATAAAAATGTTTCCACCGTTACATTTCGTATTATAAAAATTACCCACGATGAAAATGAAAAATTGATTAAAAAATATTACGGAGAAGAGCTTATAAAACAATATGTAAAAAAACCGGTATTAAAAGAATGGGATGTTACATTTCCAAACGACGGAGATTATCAGGAACATGCTGCCGAAATTAAAATTGATGCACTTCCTTATGGTTTCTATGTTATATTGGCATCGAATACGTCCACGTTTTCATTGAATAAACAGTTAATTACGTATTCCGATTTTTGGGTTACTGATTTATCTTTTATAAAACGGACAAACGAAGATGGAACTTTCGATTTTTATGTGCTAGACAGAGAAACAGGTAAACCAATAAAAGGAGTAATAGCACAACCCTTTATTATTAAATACAATAATAATACAAGTGAACTAGAAAAAATAAAAGAAGATAAATATATTACCGATACAGACGGATATTTTAAATTATTAAATAAAAATACTGGGTATAATCATATAAATATTGAGTTTTCTAATGAAAAAGATTTTTTTGTTCCACAAAATTCTTTTTATCAATATTCATACAATAGAGATATAAATGCATATCAGGAAAAAACATATTTTTTTACCGACAGAGCCATATATAGACCCGGGCAGACGATCTATTTTAAAGGAATTCTTTTACAAACAGATTCTACCGGAAAGAAATACGAAATAAAACCAAACACAAAAACAATGGTTATTTTGAATGATGTAAATAATCAAAAAGTTTCTGAGATAGAATTAACTTCCAACGAATATGGTACGTTTACCGGAACATTTACCGCTCCTGCTGAAATTACAGGCATGGTTACCATTGCAAATCCAAGCGGTATGAAAGATGTATTAGTAGAAGAATATAAACGTCCGAAATTTGAAGTGAAATTTAATCCGGTAAAAGGGAGTTATAAACTTAATGAGTTGCTCACAATTAAAGGAACTGCAACTGCCTATGCCGGAAACGTAATTGATCAAGCACAAGTTCAATACCGAGTAGTTCGGAATGCTTCATTTCCTCGTTGGTGGTTTTGGTGGAGAGGGCATTATCCTATTTCAGATGAAATAGAAATTACCAATGGAGTTACCACTACTAATGAGAATGGAGAATTTGATATTACATTTAAAGCAATTCCCGATTTAAGTATTGAAAAAAAATCTAATCCTACATACACCTTTACTGTTTATGCCGATGTAACCGATTTAAATGGAGAAACACATTCGGCACAGGAAGCAATATCGGTTGGGTATGAATCAATAAAATTAGCTATTAATCTTCCTTCTGAACTGGAAAAATCGCATAAAGGAGAGTTTGAAATTTCTGTTACTAACCTGAATGGAGAGAAAGATACCGCAAAAAAAGGTACTATAAAAATATTTAAACTCAAACAAGCTCAAAAAGTATTCAGGAAACGTGAATGGCAGAAACCCGATAAATTTCTAATGACACAAGAAGAATACTATACTTTGTTTCCGTATGATATATATGATGATGAAGATAATATGTATAAATGGGAAAAGGAAGAAAATGTTTTTGAAATGATTTTTGAATCACCCCAAGATTCACTCGTTAAAATTAAAAATCTAAAAAAATGGAAGCTCGGATCCTATGTACTCGAAGCAAAAGCGTTTGACAAATACGGGGAAGAGGTAACATATTTTTCTTATTTCACGGTTTATGATAAAAACGAAAATCCTACTCCTGCTAATACAGCAAGTTATTTTAATATGGTAAAAAGTTATGCCGAACCAGGCGATAGCATCTCATTTATTTTAGCTACAAGAGATACAGATACCCGTTTTCATTATGAAATAGAATACGACGGAAAAATAATAATGAAAGAATGGGTTAAATTGAATAATGAACAAAAACAGATATATATCCCGATAAAAGAAGAATACAGAGGCGGACTGGCTCTTCATGTTTTTAATGTTAAACATAATAGGTGTAATATTTACAAAGAAACGGTAAGAGTTCCATATACCAACAAAGAGCTGGATATAGCATTTGAAACATTTAGAGATAAGCTGTTACCCGGACAACAAGAAGAATGGAAAATAAAGATTAAAGGAAATAATGGAGAGAAAGTACTTGCCGAAATGTTAGCGGCTATGTACGATGCTTCATTGGATTCTTATGCTCCCAATGCATGGTATTTCGATATATATAATTCGTTGTATTCCTACTTATCATGGGATAAATACTATAGTTATAAAACAAAAGTGTCGAATACCATTTCTTTCTATAAGGAAGATAGAGCTTATATAGGATACCGAAAATATGAAAGCCTAAATTGGTTTGGATTTTATTATGGCAATCGTTACAAGAGTTTGTATGCCTTAGACGAAGCAGCTCCTGTAATGAGTATTGCCAATGGAGAAGTTTCAAAGTCAGTTAATTTTAATGCACCGGAAGTTGAATATACAGATACTATATTAGAAGAAGTAGGTGGTATGGGAATGGGCGGAGGAGAAAATATTACAAACGAACTTTCTGGAATTACGGCTCGTTCTAATTTTAATGAAACTGCCTTTTTTTATCCGCAGCTTCAAACTAATGAAAACGGAGAAGTCGTTATTTCTTTTGTTATTCCGGAAGCATTAACTAAATGGAAAATGATGGGTTTGGCTACAACCAAAGATTTAAAAGTAGGACAGATTGAAAAAACGCTGCTTACACAAAAAGAATTGATGATTGTACCTAATGCACCTAGATTCTTTAGAGAGGGTGATAAAATTACATTCACGGCAAAAGTGTCAAATCTCACCGAAAATGAATTAAATGGAAATGCGCAGTTATTTTTATACGATGCTATAAGTATGAAAGAAATTGATGGAATATGTAAGAACACAAATGCACTTAAAACCTGCTTGGTTAAAAAAGGAGAGAGTGTTTCTGTTTCTTGGGATTTTGAAATACCGGAAGAGCTAAGTGCCATTAAATATAAAGTAGTTGCGAAAGCAGGAAATTTTACCGATGGAGAAGAAATGACAATACCAGTTTTAAATAATAGCATCTTGGTAACGGAAACATTGCCTTTACAAGTAAACGGGAAAGAAACAAAAGAATTTACTTTTGAGAAATTGCTCCATTCAAAATCATCTACTACAATTAAAAATCATAAACTTACGTTAGAATATACTTCTAACCCGGCATGGTATGCTATTCAGGCTTTGCCCTATTTGCTGGAGTATCCATACGATTGTGCTGAACAGGTTTTTAGTCGTTACTTTGCTAACAGCATAGCTTCTCATATTGTTAATTCTTATCCTAAGATTAAGTCTGTGTTCGAAAGTTGGAAAAATTTAACACCTAATACGCTTTTATCGAACCTCGAAAAAAATCAGGAGTTAAAATCATTACTTTTAGAAGAAACCCCATGGGTAATGGACGCACAAAACGAGAACGAGCGTAAACAAAGAATATCCTTACTTTTCGATCTTAATAAAATGAGTTATGAGTTACATAAGGCATTAAAACAATTGGAAAAAATGCAATTATCAAATGGAGGATGGCCATGGTTTGGAGGGGTAAAAGACGATCGATATATTTCGCAATATATTATTACCGGGTTCGGACATTTGGATAATTTACAGGTAAAAGATATACGAGAAGATGAAACATCTTGGTTCATGGTAAAAAAAGGGGTACAATATTTAGATAATAAAATGCGAGAAGACTATGAAGACATAAAGAAATATTCAAAAAAAGAAGAAATTAATAAAAATCATTTAAGCGCATTAAACATACAATACCTTTATGCCCGTAGTTATTTTATAAACGATATTGCCATTGATAAAAAAAATAAAGAAGCCTTCGATTATTTTTCTATGCAAGCAAAAACCTATTGGAATCAACAAAATAGGTATTTACAGGGAATGATTGCATTGGCATTACATAGGTTAGGAGAGAAAAAGGAACCGATAGCCATTATAAAATCATTAAAAGAAAACGCCTTGGTAAGTGAAGAAATGGGAATGTATTGGAAAGAAATGTCGTCCGGATATTATTGGTATCAGTCACACATAGAAAAACAAGCATTATTAATTGAAGCATTCGATGAGGTTGCAGATGATACCGCTTCGGTAGAAAAAATGAAAACATGGTTACTAAAACAAAAACAAACACAAAATTGGAAAACCAGTAAAGCGACCACTGAAGCTTGTTATTCTTTGTTGTTAAGAGGAACCAATTGGTTAGCAAGTGATCAGTTGGTTGAGATAACGCTAGGAAAAGAAAAAATAAATCCGTTAAAAATGGAAGATTTGAAAATTGAAGCAGGTACCGGATATTTTAAAACTTCTTGGAGTGGAGAAAATATTTCTTCTGAAATGGGGAATGTTAAAATCAAAAAATCGGATGCAGGTGTTTCTTGGGGCGCTTTATATTGGCAATACTTCGAAAACCTTGATAAAATTACAGAAGCAGAGACACCATTAAAGCTTGAAAAGAAATTATTTGTTACGAAAACCTCCGATACCGGTCCGCTTATTCAATTAATAACAGATACAACCAATTTAAAAGTAGGCGATAAAATAAAAGTTCGGATTGAGCTTACAGTTGACCGCGACATGGAGTATGTTCACATGAAAGATATGCGCGCTTCGGGTTTCGAACCGATTAATGTAATATCTCAATATAAATTTCAGGATGGATTAGGATATTATGAAAGCACGCGCGATGCGGCAACCAATTTCTTTTTTTCCTATTTACCCAAAGGGACCTATGTTTTTGAATACCCATTATGGGTAACGCATAAAGGAGACTTCAGCAATGGTATTACCACTATACAATGTATGTATGCACCTGAATTTTCATCTCATTCGGAAGGAAAAAGAGTGAATGTGAAGGAATAAAAGTTTAAAATAAATGCCATAAAATTATTAACAAAGAAATTTCGAGTTTCTTAAAAAAGAAAAATTTAGTATATTGCACATAATTTTATATTAGAAATAATGAGTTTAAAGCATACTATAAGTATAGAGGATTTTGGAGAAAAACAATTTCAAATTAAACTTATTGAAGAGGTTGAGGACAAAGCTATTTTAACACACTACCTGAATAATTTTAAAAATGGAATCAAAAAGCATTACCAAAAAGAGGCTTTAAATACACTTAAACAGTTTATAAAATATAAACAAAAGGAAAGTGAGATATCAATTGTTGCTGAAGATGCTTTACAACAACTTTTATTTGAAGTAGAAAATGTTCCATTTCCAACACCTAAAAATTATACTTTTAAATTTATTGATTTATTTGCTGGTATTGGCGGTTTTAGGTTAGCATTACAAAATATTGGAGGGAAGTGTATTTATACAAGCGAGTGGAATAATGATGCTAAAAAAACATACAAAGAAAATTTTGGAGAAATTCCATTTGGCGATATAACAAAGGAAAGAAATAAGAACTATATTCCTGATAATTTTGATATTTTGTGTGCTGGCTTCCCTTGTCAAGCATTTTCAATTGCAGGTTATCAAAAAGGGTTTGCAGATATAAGAGGAACTTTGTTTTTTGATATTGAGCAAATTGTAGAAAAGCACAAACCCAAGGTTGTGTTTTTAGAAAATGTAAAAAATCTTATTTCCCACAACAACGGAAATACTTTTAAAACTATTGTCGATATTTTAGAAACGAAACTAAAGTATAAAGTATTTTATAAAGTATTAAACTCTGCTACACATGCCAATATTCCTCAAAATCGAGAAAGGATTTTCATAGTTGCTTTTGATCCAAAGCAAGTTAAAAACTATTCTAAATTTGAATTTCCAAAACCTATAAAACTTACTAAAACAATACACGATTGTTTGGAAAACGGTAAACAATCAGATAATTATTATTATTCCAGGATCCATCCATATTATCCTGAACTTGAAAAAACAATAATTTCAAAGGATACAGTTTATCAATGGCGTAGAGTTTATGCAAGAGAAAACAAAAGTAATCTCTGCCCAACTTTAACAGCAAATATGGGAGCAGGAGGACACAATGTCCCATTGATTAAAGATAATTTTGGAATTAGAAAATTAACTCCAAAAGAATGTTTTGCATTTCAAGGTTATCCAATTGAAAAATACATTTTACCTCCTATTGCAAATAGTAAACTTTATATGCAAGCAGGAAATTCTGTTACAACAACTTTAATTGAAAGAATTGCAACTCAGATAAAAAATGTATTATGAAGTCGTTTGTAGAAATAGACAAAGAAAATAAGGGAGATTATTTAAAACTGCTTTCAGCAGTCTCAAAATTGTCTGGTTTATTTAGTGAAAGTTCTATTCCTTTTATAAATTATCGTGTTGCTGAAAATATTTTTTGCAGAAGTTTTAAAGCAAATAACTTAAGTCGTTCGGACACGGCTTTTGATGCCAATTATAATTCTATTGGTATTGGGTTAAAAACATTTACTTGTAATTCAAATACCAGTACAGAAAAAGTTGCCGAATTCAACTCTCTTTCAAGAGTTTTAAATGCTTTTAAGGGTAAAGAACTTGCAATGAAGTTAGGTGAATTTAGAAATGATAGAATAAATTTAGCTAACAGACTTTACAATATTAAAAGTTCTTTATATCACATTGTTGCTCGTAAAGAAAGGGAGTTATTTCTTTATGAAACAGATTATGATACGATTAATATTTCAAATATTCATTCTATAAAAGATAATAAAGCTAGTTTGCAATTTGAAGATGGTAACAATTTATACTCTTACAATCATTCAAAAAGTACATTATTTAGAAAATTTATCATACCTAAAAATGCATATAGATTACCAATTGAAATAATTGAAGATCCATATACTTTATTACTTGAATTATTTGAAAAAAAGGTTTTTAAGCCTGCAAATGATAAATTAGTTAAAGGTCAAAATTTTGTTGTACTTCCACTTTATGGAATGAGAAAAAATGAGAAATTTATCTTTGAAAAATCAGGATTAAATCAATGGAATGCTGGAGGGAGAACCCGTGATATGGGTGAAATTTATATCCCAATTCCAATAGAAATTCACAAAAAATATAATAATTTTTTTCCTACAAGAGATACGCATTTTAATTTATCAATTCCAACAGGAGAAACATTTACAGCAAAAGTTTGTCAAGATAACTCAAAAGCATTAATGACCGACCCGAATAAGGCAATGTCTGATTGGCTTTTAAGAAAAGTACTTAGATTAAAAGAAGGAGAACTTGCCACAATGGGAAAATTGGATAAACTTGGCTTTGATAGTGTAATTATTATAAAAACAGATAAAAAAAAATTCAAAATAGATATAATGAAAACAGATTCTTATAAAGAATTTTGCAATGAATAATAAAGACATAAATAACCCAACATCAAAAATGCAAAAAAGCTACCAACGGTAGCTTTTTAATTATGATAATTTTTTCTTTACTTCTAATTGTTCAAACCCTTCAATAATATCACCTTCTTTAATATCATTAAAATTATGAATATTTAATCCGCATTCGTAACCGGCATTTACTTCTTTTACGTCATCTTTAAAACGTTTCAGCGAACCCAGTTCACCGGTATAAATAACAATACCATCACGTATCAGTCTAATTTTGGTATTACGGGTAATTTTCCCGTCGAGCACCATACAACCGGCAATAGTACCTACTTTCGTTATTTTAAATACTTCTCTAATTTCGATATTGCTGGTAATTTTTTCTTCAATATCGGGAGATAACATTCCTTCAATGGCCGATTTAAGCTCATTGATAGCATTGTAAATAATAGAATACAAACGAATATCTATTTGTTCTTGTTCAGCCAATTTACGTGCACTTAATGATGGTCGTACTTGGAAACCAATAATAATGGCATTTGATGCAGATGCAAGCAAAACATCGGATTCTGTAATTTGTCCGACAGATTTATGAATTACATTAACAACAACTTGTTCGGTAGATAGTTTTAGTAACGAATCGGTTAGTGCCTCAATAGAGCCATCCACATCCCCTTTAATAATTACATTTAGTTCTTTAAAATCGCCTATAGCAATACGTCTTCCAATTTCATCTAACGTAATATGTTTTTGTGTTCTTAATCCTTGTTCTCGTTGTAGCTGTAAACGTTTGGTTGCAATATTCTTCACTTCATGTTCATCATCCATCATATTAAACTTATCTCCTGCTTGTGGAGCTCCGTTTAATCCGAGTATTAATACAGGAGTTGAAGGGCCGGCTTCTTTAATCGTTGAACCGCGTTCATTAAACATGGCTTTTACTCTACCATACGTACATCCGGCAAGGATCATGTCTCCAATGCGAAGGGTTCCATTCTGAACAAGCACGGTGGCTAAATAACCTCTTCCTTTATCGAGCGATGATTCTATAATAGTTCCGTGTGCATTTTTTTTCGGGTTCGATTTTAGTTCAAGAAGTTCTGCTTCGAGTAATACTTTATCGAGTAAAAGGTTTAAATTTAAATCTTTTTTAGCAGAAATTTCTTGCGATTGGTATTTTCCTCCCCAATCTTCAACAAGAAAATTTAAATTAGCCAATTGTTCCTTTATCTTTTCAGGATTTGCATTTGGTTTGTCAATTTTATTAATAGCAAAAATAATAGGAACTCCTGCTGCAGAAGCATGGTTAATGGCCTCTTTGGTTTGTGGCATTACACTATCATCGGCTGCAACTACAATAATAACAATATCTGTAACTTGAGCACCACGGGCACGCATGGCAGTAAATGCTTCGTGACCAGGGGTATCTAGAAATGTTATTCTTTTCCCATTATCGAGCAATACTTCATAAGCCCCAATATGTTGTGTTATACCACCAGACTCACCGGCAATAACATTGGTGTTGCGGATATGATCGAGTAAAGAAGTCTTCCCATGATCCACATGTCCCATAACAGTTACAATTGGGTGGCGATGTACTAAATCTTCTGGTTTATCGGTGTTTTCACGAATGGCTTCTTGTACATCAACACTTACAAATTCTACTTTATAGCCAAATTCATCTGCAATAATAGTTAGTGTTTCCGCATCCATTCGTTGATTAATAGAAACAAACAAACCTAAATTCATACAAGTAGAAATAATCTGGTTAACAGAAACATTCATCATGGTAGCCAGCTCATTCGCAGTAACAAATTCGGTTACTTTAATTACTTTTTTATCTTCTTCTTGTCTGTCAATTTCTTCTTGTATATGCTGACTAGCTATTTCTCTTTTCTGACGGCGGTATTTTGACGCTTTTGATTTCCCTGAACCGCTTAATCTAGCTAGTGTTTCTTTAATTTGTTTTTGTATTTCCTCGTCCGAAACTTCCGGTTTAACTTGATCTTTTTTAAATAATTTCTTCTCTATAAATTTGGGTTTGCCCTGCGTATTATTACTATTGTTGTTCGTATTCGTATTTGTGCCAGTAGTGGTATTCGCATTTGGGTTCGCTGTATTTACTTTGAAATCTTTTTTAATTCTTTTTCTTTTTTTCTTTTTATTACGTAACTCCTCGTTAGAAGATGCTACCGGCTTTTTTTGAATTTCTTTTTGAACAGGTAGCTCCATTTTTCCAAGAATAGTAGGACCTCCTAATTTAACAAAATCGGTAGGCATAAAATTATCGGGAACTTTTTCTACCGGTTTTTCAACAGGTAAATCAACGGGTGGTTCCGTTTTTGTAATTTCTTCTGCAATAATTTCTTTAGAAGGAATTTCTTTTTCTACTTCAATAAGTGGTTTTTTTATTTCTGCCGTTCTAGCTTTTCTTTCTTCTTCTTTTTCTTCTTTGGTTTTTTTATCCGGTTTTGTTTTCGTATTCATTGAGTCAAGGTCAATTTTTCCAATAACCTTGATTTTAGATTCCTGTTCTTCCGAAATTTTTTCAGGTTCAGGAGTTTTTACTTTTGGAAGAATAACTTCTTCTTGTTTTTCAACAACCGGAATTTCGTTTGAAATTTCAATCTTTTCAGCTGTTATTTCCTCTTCAACAATTTCTTTAGCCGTAATTTTTTTTGAAGATTTTTTTTCTTTTATTTCCGATTTGTCCGCTTTCCCTTTTTTAGTTTTTGTTTCTTCCGTAATCTCTTTCTCTGCCGGTTTTTCTTCTTTCGTTTTATTTGTTTTGGCTTTTTTCTCCAACTTTTCAGAATCTATTTTCCCTAAAATTTTAGGTGTTTTTATTTCTATATCTTCCTTTTCTACTCTGAAAACTTCTTTAGGAGCGGAAGAGGTAGGTTTTATATCTTTTATTAACAATTCTTTCGATTCGGTATCATCCTCTTTTGCTTTAGCAACAGGTTTTGTATCGTCGATAGTAATTGTTTCTTTTTTAGCAAAAGAGATGCCTACTTTTTTAGATTCTTCTTTTACATTTCTTTCTAATTGAAATTCTTTAACCAGAATTTCATAAATGTCGGAAGATATTTTTGTGTTTGGATTCATCTCAATATGATGTCCTTTTTTCGAAAGAAAATCAACAATGGTTTGTAATCCTATATTGAACTCTTTTGCTACCTTGCTAAGCCTTAATACTTGTGGTATGTCTGTCATACTTAAACTTTCTGTTTTATTCTATAATATAAAGGAATATGATGATAAAATTATAATTTAGTTTTTATTCGAATTCCGATTTTAGTATTCTTATTACTTCTTTAATCGTTTCTTCTTCCAAGTCGGTACGCTTCACAAGCTCATCAATACTCAACTCCAGCACACTTTTGGCGGTATCACAACCAATGGTTTTAAATTCTTCAATAATCCATTCGTCAATTTCGTCGCTGAATTCCATTAAGTCAACATCTTCTGTATCTTCTTCTGTATCGCGATAAACATCTATTTCATACCCGCTTAATTTGCCGGCTAGCTTAATGTTAAAGCCTCCTTTACCAATAGCAAGGGAAACTTGATCGGGCTTTAAGTAAACTTCTGCTCTTTTAGTATCATCATGAATTACAATGGATGATATTTTTGCAGGACTTAATGCACGCTGAATATACAAGGAAGGGTTGCTAGTGTAATTAATAACATCAATATTTTCATTCTTTAATTCACGAACAATTCCATGAATACGAGATCCTTTCATCCCCACGCATGCGCCCACAGGGTCAATACGGTCATCGTACGATTCTACAGCTACTTTGGCTCTTTCACCAGGTACACGTACAATATTTTTTATCGTAATTAATCCGTCGAATACTTCCGGAACTTCTGCTTCAAAAAGGCGCTCTAAAAAGACAGGGGAGGTTCTTGATAAAATAATAACGGGTGTATTATTTTTCATGTCGACTTTAGAAACCACTGCTCGTAAAGAATCACCCTTGCGGTAAAAATCGGAAGGAATCTGCTCCGATTTAGGAAGAATGAGTTCTATCCCTTCATCATCGAGGATTAAAATTTCTTTTTTCCACACTTGATATACTTCTCCAGCAATTATTTCACCAATTCTTTCTTTATATTTTTTGTATACATTATCTTTTTCCAGATCCAAAATTTTGGAAGCTAAATTTTGACGAATCGATAGAATTTCTCTTCGACCGAATTTTTCCATATTAAATTCTTCCGAAACATCTTCTCCAATTTCGAAATCGGGTTCTATCTTAACAGCTTCCGAATAAGCAATTTGTTGGTTAGGATCTTCTACCGCTCCATCTTCAACAATAGTACGGTTTCTCCATATTTCCAAGTCTCCTTTGTCAACGTTTACGATAATATCAAAGTTATCGGCCGATCCGAATTTTTTTGTCAGCATACTTCTGAAAACATCTTCCAGAATACGCATCATGGTTGCACGGTCAATGTTTTTAAATTCCTTAAACTCGGAAAAAGATTCTACTAAATTGATATGTTCCATTGGTATATTGAAATTAAATATTTACTACTATTTTCGTTTCTTTTATTTCATCAAAAGTAAAAGAGTGTGTTTTTTTTATGATTTCCTTTTTCTTATTAATTTTTTCGATACTTGTTGTGGTTATTTCAACTCCATTATCCGTAATTTCGTTAAGAACACCGCTTTCTTTCTTTCCGTCTTTCAATAATACGTTTACTTCTCTTCCTTTATTTTTTATATACTGTCTTTTTAATGTTAACGGAAAATCTAGTCCGGCAGAAGAAACTTCCAATTCAAAATCTTCTTTATCACGGTCGAGCATTGATTCAATAAAACGACTAAGTAGAATACAGTTAGAAATAGCAATGCTACTGTCAGCATCAATATAAACCATAATTTTATTTCCCGGCTTAACTTTTATAGAAACCGGAAATTGGTCTGTTCCTTCCAAATGCTTTTCTACTAATTCTTTTATATATTCTTCTTTTATCATTCGAATAGCTGGTTTTATTTCAATGAAAGAGGGGACTATCGCCCCCTCTTTCTATAAAATCGTACGTGATTAATAGTACAAAGGTACTAAATATTTTTAATCTACCAAATAATTTTATGTTATGTTAAAAAGAGACTTTAATTCGTTTAGGCTTATTTTATCAGTGCATCAAATAAAATAGCTATCGGATGGTATGCATTGCGACCGGTTCCGTCTTTTATTTGATGTCGACAACTGGTACCGGGAGCTGCAATTAATACATTTTCGGTGATTTTTCGTATTTCGGGAAATAATACCAACTCCCCTACTTTCATAGATACTTCATAATGCTCTTTTTCGTACCCAAAAGCTCCAGCCATTCCGCAACAACCCGATTTTATTTCTTCTACTTTATAGTTTTCAGGTATTTCAAGCATTTTTTTAGTAGGAACAGTAGACGCAATCGATTTCTGATGACAATGGCCATGTAATTTAATGCTAGCGTTTTCTTTTGAAAATAAATTTTTATCGATTTTCCCTTTTTCAAATTCTTCTGCAATAAATTCATCAATCATCCAGGAATTAGACGCTAAACGAACCGCATCCGGTTTTAAAGCATCATCTACCAGTTCTTTATATTCATCTCTAAATGTTAATATCCCCGAAGGTTCTATTCCTAATAAAGGTGTTTTTTCCGATATTAAGTCTTTAAGCATAAGAACATTGGTATTCGCAATTTTTTTTGCTTTTCGTAATAAACCCTTTGAAAGGTATGTCCTCCCACTTTGAATATGCTTGGGTAATTCAACCTGATACCCTAATTGGGTTAGCAGTTTTACCGCTTTTATGCCTATTTCGGTATCATTATAATTTGTAAATTCATCTGCAAACAAATACACTTTCCCCTTGGTTAATGCCGCCACATTTCGTTGTACCTCAAATTTTTTAAACCAGTTCTGTAATGTAATCTTATATAAGGCAGGAATGCTGCGCTTTGGTGCAAACCCCAATAAAAATTTGGCAATATAAGAAGTAAAAGAATTTGTTACAAAAAAATTAAAGACAGCAGGAACGATGGCTCCTAGACGGTTTATCTGTGTTATATGAGCAATCATCCGAGTACGCAACGAAATGCCATGTTCATCATAATAATGTTGAAGAAATTCGGTTTTGTATTTGGTAATATCAACATTCGAAGGACATTCGGATTTACAGCCTTTACAAGAAAGACAAAGGTCCATTACATCGTAGATTTCTTTATGGTCGAACGGATTTTTTTTAGGAGAATGGGTTAAAAATTCTCTAAGAATGTTGGCTCTTGCTCGTGTAGTGTTGTTTTCGTCTAATGTAGCCATATAACTCGGACACATAATTCCGCCAATAATATTGGTTTTTCTACAGTCGGCCGAGCCATTGCATTTCTCTACTGCACGAAGAATACCTCTGTCGTATGAAAAATCAAAAATAGTAGGGATTTCTCTCTCTATTGTGCTTTGTTCAAAACGCAAGGCAGTATTCATATTGGGAGTATCCGTAATTTTCCCGGGATTAAAAATATGGTTGGGGTCCCACGTATTTTTTATATCTTTTAATAATTGGTAATTATGTTCGCCAATCATAAATGGAATAAATTCTCCTCGGAGTCTTCCATCTCCGTGTTCTCCACTTAATGAACCTTTGTATTTTTTAACTATACGGGCTGTTTCCCAAGCAATGGTGCGAAATAGTTCTACATCTGTGGCATTTTTTAGGTTTAATGCCGGTTTAATGTGTAGTTCACCGGTAGCAATATGAGCATAATATACCGTAGAGAGCCCATAACGCTTAAGCATATCATCTATTTCTTTTATATATGCAGGGAGATATTCAGGATGAACAGCGGTATCTTCAATAAGCGAAACTGGTTTTGCATCTCCGGGATAATTAGAAAGAATCCCCAGTCCTGCTTTTCGCAAATCCCATACTTTTTTCATATCACTTCCTGTAACAAGCGGGAAATGGAATCCATAGCCGGCAGCAATAAGTTCTTCTTCTAAAGCTTTTGCTTTGTCTTCTATGGTTTTAAAATGTTCTTCAGCAAACTCCACAATAAGAATAGCCCCCGGATCTCCTTTTACAAAAAAGCGATTTTTGTTTTGGGTAATATTCTCTTTGGTTAAATCCATAATGGCTTTATCCATTAATTCTATAGAAACCGGTTGGTGTTTAAGTGCAATTAAATTTGTATGCAAGGCTTCTTCTACACTTTTTAGATGTACGCATAAAAGTGCTTTTTCTTTGGGAGGTAATGGAACCAGGTTTAGTTTTATTTCTGTTAGAAATGCGAGTGTTCCTTCAGAACCTGCAAGGAGGTTGCAAAAATTAAATTTGGGACCATTAATAGTAAATGGTTCACAGTCGAGCAATAAATCAATAGCATAGCCGGTATTACGACGTTTTAATTTCTTGTCGGGATATTGTTCTTTAATTTCTTTTTGATTTTTTGAATCGAATAAAATGGAAGATATATTTTTATATATTCTATTCTCTAGCTTATCCCCTTTACATTTAGAGTCAAATTCGAAATGATTTAATTCGGAAAATTCAACTTCTGAGCCGTCCGATAAAATGGCTTTTACTGAGATTACATGGTCGCGGGTACTTCCATAAATAAGAGAATGAGCACCACAGGAGTTATTCCCCACCATCCCTCCAATCATACAACGCGATGAGGTAGACGTTTCAGGACCAAAGAACAAGCCATATTTTGTTAAAATATAATTTAATTCGTCTAACACAACCCCGGGTTGTACACGAACCCATTTTTCTTTTTCGTTTATTTCTAATATTTGAGTAAAATATTTGGAAACATCCATTATAATCCCTTTTCCAACGACTTGTCCGGCTAGTGATGTTCCGGCTGTACGTGGAATAATAGCTGTTTTATTTGCAAGAGCGAATGCAATAATTTTTTTAATGTCTTCTTTATCTTTTGGATAAGCCACGGCAACGGGCATTTCGCGATAAGCGGAAGCATCGGTTGCATACATTATTTTTCGGGCATTATCGGAAAATAGTTCCCCATTTAACTGCGATTGTAAAACCGAAAAGTCTATACGAGTTGAGGTATTCATTGACGACAAAAATAATAATTTTCGAGATTAATACCGAAAGCATATATGTAATAGTCCAATAAATTATACTATAACATATATGTCATCGGCATTACCATTGTAAAATGTAAAAATACTTGTATATTGAAAAATAGGGAGTTATAATACAAAGCAAATAAATAAAATTTAATCTATCGATAAGTTTAAATTATTAAATCAAATTTTATAACTTTGGCTAAAATAAAAAATAAAAAATATCATGGCACAAAAAATATCAGATAAAGTAGCTCCGGGCGTTGTTTCCGGCAACGAATTACAAGAAATTTTTCGTATTGCACGCGAGAACGAATTTGCGATACCCGCGGTGAATGTAGTAGGTACTAATTCTATAAATGGCGTATTGGAAGCCGCCCGAATAGTTAAATCGCCTGTTATTGTTCAGTTTTCTAATGGAGGCTCCTTGTTTTATGCAGGAAAAGGAATTCCAAATGAAAATGAAAAAGGAGCTATTGTAGGAGCTGTTACCGGCGCTATTCATGTACATAAAGTATCCGAATTATATGGAATTCCAGTTATTATGCATACCGATCATGCTGCTAAAAAATTACTTCCTTGGATAGACGGATTGTTAGATGCCGGAGAAAAATTTTATGCTAAACATGGCAAACCCCTTTACAGTTCGCATATGTTAGACCTTTCGGAAGAACCCTTAGAAGAAAATATTGAAATATGTAAAAAATATTTGGAACGCATGCATAAAATAGGCATGACGTTAGAAATAGAATTAGGCGTTACCGGAGGAGAAGAAGATGGTGTTGACAATACCGGTATTGATAATTCGAAACTTTATACACAACCCGAACATGTTGCCTATGCTTATGAAAACCTATTAAAAATAAGTCCTAATTTTACCATAGCCGCCTCTTTTGGCAATGTGCATGGTGTTTATAAACCGGGCAATGTTCATTTACAACCCAAAATATTAAAAAACTCACAAGATTTTATTCAGAAAAAATATAATACCGCAGCTAAGCCGGTCAGTTTTGTTTTCCATGGAGGTTCTGGTTCAGCACAAGAAGAAATAAGAGAAGCCATTTCGTACGGCGTAATTAAAATGAATATTGATACCGACACCCAGTGGGCATATTGGAGCGGTGTAATGAAATTTTACAAGAAAAACGAAGGCTATTTACAAGGACAAATAGGCAATCCCGAAGGAGAAGACAAACCCAATAAAAAATACTACGACCCGCGTGCATGGTTACGTGATGGAGAAAAAGCATTGATAGAACGTTTAAAAGTAGCTTTCGAAGACCTAAACTGTATAAACAGATATTAAAGAAATAGGTTTAACAATATTGATTTATATAGGATTAACATAGTTTGTTCTAAAAACTTAATTTTTATTTTTTTTCTTTATTCAAGTCGCTATATGTTGAAAAAGTATAGCGACTTTGGATAAAAACGGAGAAGTTTTGAAAGAATAACCTTTTTTTCCGGTTATTTTTGGAATTCAAAAAAAGGGAATTAACTCCTTTTTAATCACGTAAAATTTCCATTTATAAACAAAAACATACCATCCACAAACAAAACCATACAATCTATAAAGAACCGCTTTGATTATAAATAATAATTATTTACTTTAGGGGTGAAAAACTAAATAATGTTATTATGAAATCAAAAATCATATTACTATTATTTTTAATTTTAACTATACAAAATGGATTTTCTCAATCATGGAGTCCGTTTGTTTTTAATCAAAATAGTTATTATAAGCAACAATATGCAGATTCTGCAAAGATTGAAAATTTCTTTCTTGATTCGACTTTAATAGCAGGAAATATATCAACTTCCTATTTTAATAGTAAAACAAGCTTAAAACAAGAATGCTATAATAATATAAAAGAAAATTACATTTTCAAGCCATTTAAAAATCCTAATAAAATTGATAGTTTGATTAACACACATGATTCTGTTTTATATGTTGCAAATTATTTAAACAAACAAGATACATTCATTTTTAAACCCTATTCAAAGCTCAATGATGAATGGTTTACCAATGGAATTACTATAAAATGCTCGAACTTAGGAGTATTAAATATTCTCGGGAATACAGATTCTATAAAGATATTTTCATGTATTGGAAACAATTTCGATGGGATAGAATTTATTCTTTCAAAAACACATGGATTTATCAAATTTTTACCATTTGATAATTTTATAAAACAGTCTATTTCTAGTAGTTCACCACAATATTTTGAATTAATTGGGTATTCAAAAAATAATTTAAATATAGGATACACATCACCGGATTTTAGTAATTATTTTCATCTTCAAAACGGAGATAAATTATATTGGCTTGAAATTATTAACCCTAGCATTATTACAGAACCTAAATCAACAACTTATCATGTTGATTCTATAACGGCTTCCTATATATCGCCCGATTCAGTGCATTATGATTATAAAAGAATAAGCTATAATGAAAATGGTGCTGTTATACAAACGGGGAATTATGCAAATTATCATTTAAGAAAAGACGAAGGAGTAATAGTAAAAAATCATACGAGCTGGTTTGGATTAAAGTATAAAAGCACATTCCCAAACGAAATATTTTTCCTTAGTTCTCTTTATTATAAAATTGAAAATAACGATACCGTTACATATGCTCAATATGATTTGGATGGTTTAACAATTGATACTTCAAGTTGTTCAACGGGTGAAATTTTTGATTACGGCCTATCGGTTAAATTTTCGACAAGAGAAGGGAAAATATATCAGGGTAACTATGCTTGGGGCGAACATTCAATAACACTTAGAGGAGCTATCATTGATGGACTTAATTATGGAAATACCAACATTCCAACAGGAATGGCAGATTATAAATTGAATAAAATCAAAGTTTCTCCCAATCCATTTATAGATTACATTACTATCGATTTTCCAAATAACATGATTTCTCAAATAGAAATATATAATGTTATAGGTAACTTAATTTTAAAACAAAACACAAATACAAATAAAATTTATTTAAATGGATTAACCTCCGGTATATATATATTAAAAATTATTGATGTAAATGGTAGGATAAAACAAACAAAAATTATTAAATAATTTAAAATCAG
>Ga0116185_1001857_pt1 | contig 20362 bp, 16 predicted proteins | sample AD_JPNNA7_MetaG_FD_89754 | JGI IMG/M metagenome (GOLD analysis project Ga0116185, IMG submission 89754) | Active sludge microbial communities of municipal wastewater-treating anaerobic digesters from Japan - AD_JPNNA7_MetaG | ecosystem: Engineered > Bioreactor > Anaerobic > Digestate | place... | reverse complement strand
CCTGTTGGCCTTTGCTGTAAACGTTTCAATCCACGCGCCCGCGAGGGGCGCGACGAGCTAATCGCTCGCACTTGATCGCTGGGTTTCGTTTCAATCCACGCGCCCGCGAGGGGCGCGACCTGAAAACTGCAAAAGTGGTGTCCAGGACTACCTGTTTCAATCCACGCGCCCGCGAGGGGCGCGACGCCAGGGACATGCCTGATTGCGGTGGCGGTGTATGGGTTTCAATCCACGCGCCCGCGAGGGGCGCGACAAGCGCCGGATTTTACCAAAACAATAGACATTTAGTTTCAATCCACGCGCCCGCGAGGGGCGCGACTTATTCATGGGTCATTACGGCATTAAAAGGTGACGTTTCAATCCACGCGCCCGCGAGGGGCGCGACTGACGTGGACGGGTTTGATTTAGACATCGCCGGTGTTTCAATCCACGCGCCCGCGAGGGGCGCGACTTGTCTGTTTTGGCCTACTTGCAACAGTCTGGTTGGGTTTCAATCCACGCGCCCGCGAGGGGCGCGACTTGGAGCGGTTGGATAAGCCGGAGGCTGTTATTGTTTCAATCCACGCGCCCGCGAGGGGCGCGACAAGACCTGCTCAAACTCCGAAGCATATACAGGCAGGTTTCAATCCACGCGCCCGCGAGGGGCGCGACAACGACTGACGTATTTCGACGAGCATGATTTCACGTTTCAATCCACGCGCCCGCGAGGGGCGCGACTGGTATAAATGCCGTGCCTGCGGAGAGCGAATAGTTTCAATCCACGCGCCCGCGAGGGGCGCGACACGTAAAAAATCGATTTACGCGGGGGATATAGAAGTTTCAATCCACGCGCCCGCGAGGGGCGCGACGAATGTTTTGGCGTATTTGTCCACCGACGCACGTGTTTCAATCCACGCGCCCGCGAGGGGCGCGACGCAAGAATGGGCGTTGCCCCCGGGCCGCAGAAATGTTTCAATCCACGCGCCCGCGAGGGGCGCGACTAAAGAGGCTTGTGAGTATTTGCGGATACCACTGTTTCAATCCACGCGCCCGCGAGGGGCGCGACTTTAATGGTCATCAGGTGCTTTCCACCAGATATGTGTTTCAATCCACGCGCCCGCGAGGGGCGCGACCCAACGACTGACGTATTTCGACGAGCATGATTTCACGTTTCAATCCACGCGCCCGCGAGGGGCGCGACGTCGGCCCGGTATCTTGCCGTTGCCTCCGTAACGGTTTCAATCCACGCGCCCGCGAGGGGCGCGACCTGATAGTAGCCACAAGCTGTTCACCGAGTGAAGCGTTTCAATCCACGCGCCCGCGAGGGGCGCGACAAAAATAAAGCGAGAAGAACGCCGCAATGCCATCGTTTCAATCCACGCGCCCGCGAGGGGCGCGACTCTCTGATTTCCGGAGTGAGAATTACCAACTCCTGTTTCAATCCACGCGCCCGCGAGGGGCGCGACTGGCCCGCAAGCGGACAGACAGCTATGGACGCCGGTTTCAATCCACGCGCCCGCGAGGGGCGCGACGGGACATGCCTGATTGCGGTGCCCGAACAGAACCTGTTTCAATCCACGCGCCCGCGAGGGGCGCGACAGGGCATTATGAGAGAGGTTATTTTATGGGGTACGTTTCAATCCACGCGCCCGCGAGGGGCGCGACTTTTGATATGACAAGAGCTGATCACATAATCATTGTTTCAATCCACGCGCCCGCGAGGGGCGCGACTCATCCAACAGTGATGTGTCTGAGATTTGCGTGATGTTTCAATCCACGCGCCCGCGAGGGGCGCGACTCCGCCTGGCGAGTTTATATGCAGGTCGATCTGCGTTTCAATCCACGCGCCCGCGAGGGGCGCGACTCACCTGCGTATCCTCATCGACCGCAAACACTATGTTTCAATCCACGCGCCCGCGAGGGGCGCGACGTCCACGCTGCGGGGCGGAGGTCCTGCTCGAGCATGTTTCAATCCACGCGCCCGCGAGGGGCGCGACTGTTTAGAGCTAATTCTTTATAAACATTGTCTTCATTACATATACTGCGCGATGCTCTGTTTTTTATAGGGTCACTTGATTCAATTTTCAAAGAACGATCTTATATTGCTAATTATTTCCGCTGTTTACGTTTTCCGCGAACCTCCAGGGAAAAGTTTGTTCGTTCATGGTTCGCGCAATCTCCAAATTGACATTCAAAGTTCTCTATCAACGACATCACATACTAAATAAACATTACACGATAAGCGGCCCCTCCTGATCGATTGGTTTTTTTGCGCCCACGTGCTCCACACGCCTTTTCCAGTTCGAGCCCAAAAAGTAAAAGCGCAAACTATCCATCGCGGGATCAATTTCTTTAATTAAGCGGTCCCTAAAAACAGTCCACTGTGCAGGATCAACGATGCATTCAAAAACGGAATATTGAACCCGTTGACCATAGTCCTGACATGTTTTAGCCACACGGCGTAAACGCTTCGGCCCTCTTTCATCCTGCATGGCGACATCATAACTCACAAGAACCAGCATTATTGAAATCACCTCGCAAATTTCTTAAGTCCAAATAAGACCATCATCCCTGCCTTCGCCCGTAAAGGGGCAAAGGAGATACCGGAAGTGAGCATTTACTTCCAGATAAACGGGGGGTATCCGTCCAAATCGCCCCGCAAACAGCGTGCCAGCAAAAGTGCCTGAACATGAAAGAGCATGCCAATGGACACTTTCTCTTCCAGAAACGGATGCAAAATTTCTTCTTGTTTTCTTTCCTGATAGGCAACAAGCAACACCTTGCGGGTTTCGTCATTCATAACGACGGAGCCTGCCTCAGTCTGTTTAAATCCTTTGTGCTGCACCTGACGCAGATTTATGAGCGACAAAACGAGACGATCCGCAAAAAACGGGCGAAACTCTTCCATTAAATCCAACGCAAGGCCTGGTCGGCCCGGCCGATCACGATGCAGGAAGCCGACGGCCGGGTCCAGACCGACCGATTCCAGCGCGCTACGGCAGTCATGCACGAGTAAGGTATAAATAAAGGAAAGAAGGCAATTGACGTTGTCCATCGGGGGACGTCTGTTGCGCTCCTGAAATGAAAATTCGTCTTTCTGCGCCACGATCAAGTGGTCAAACACACTGAAATATGTATGTGCCGCATGCCCCTCCAAACCACGGACCTCATTGAGCGTCTGATTTAACTCCAGTGATTTGAGCGTACGGTTCAGGTTGTCAAGAGCCAGACGCAAAGCTTCCTCGTCTATTTTCCCTGAATGATCCCGCAGGGCCCTTTGAAGCACGGTCCGACAATTAGCAACCTTGCCGGTAACGAAGGCTTTTGCCAATTTGCCCGACAAGTCCTCATTGTCGGCACTTCGATACTGCTCACGGCGCAGAAGAACATTACCGGACACTGGGCCCTGCACCCTTGCAAGAAAACGCCCATGTTGATTCAGAAAACTTATACAGATGCCGTTTTCAGTGCAAAACCCCATCAAAAAAGGGCTGCATGATACATTACCGAAGCATACAATACCACCGATCGTATGTATGGGAATACGTAGGCGCACCTCCTGGTCAATTTTGACCGCCACTGTCTCTCCTTCCTTGGCCAAATAGGCGCCCTGCGTCGTTACATACAATGTATTGAGGAGTTTTTTCATTCTTTATCCAACACTCGCTTCAAATAATTTTCAACTGATCGCTTCTTCTGAATCGTTTGGGGCATGCATTCAGCAATGAGCGAACAGTTTTCACACCGCCTGCCATAAACCGGCCCTGGCGTCCGGCCTGATTCAAGCAGTGCATGAGTTTTCTCAGCGGTATCTTGCGTTTCCCACCGCAGTGCATCATCAAAAGCGACATCCAGACGTTTTCTGGTCTTGCCATAAAAAATAGCACCTGCCGGAATACGCACATTGCGCATTTCTTCCAGACAAATGGCCTGTGCGCAAAGCTGTATTTTATCGCTGTTATCCGGCTTGGCTTTTCCCCGTTTATATTCTACGGGAAAAGCCAGCCAGTTTCCATCCGTCTGACGATGGTATTCAATGACATCGGCCTTGCCAATTAGTCCGAGCGAGAAAGAGCGCAAAGCGACGCCGCGCTCTATATAAAGATCCCCTCTCGATTCATCGCCTTCTTCATGAACATGCTCATGCATAAGACGTCCCTGGGCGGTGAGAAGATTTTCAGACCACATCTGCTCAACATGGATCAGCGCACATTGCCGCGGACAAAAGGCGTAATGCTGCAGGGCGGAAAGTTGGATGAAGTCGTCTTCACTATACATATCACCGGCTATTACCTAATTATTTACCTAATTTACTAGTTATTACCTAATTTATGTTTTGCGCCATTTTGACGACCGTCCCCGGCTTAGACACCTTACATCGCCTTCGGCCTGCATATCTTTCAGGACACGGCGGATCATATCCACACTTACACCCGGCAGCTTTCTTTGCAAATCAGCCACGCTGAAATCGCCCGAAAATCCGTCAACTGCTTTTTTTACAAGCAATGTTTTTTCACCTCTGGGTTGCGGCATCTGCCTCATTCTTTCTTCAAATTCTTTATAAGCGCTCCTAATGATGAAACAAACAAAATTTATGTAGTGCCAGGGATTATGCTTCCCTTCGTGCCAGCCTTCTGAACTCAGTTTCAGCGTTTCGTAATACCTTTCTTTATTCTGCTCAATAAGGCGTTCCAGACTGACGTATCTGCCTACCTCAATTCCGGCATGATAGCATTGCAGAAGCATCAACAATCGTGAGACCCTACCGTTACCGTCGCGGAAGGGGTGAATGCAAAGAAAATCAAGATTGAACGCTGCCAGCGCAACGACCTGATGTATCATTTCTTTCTGGACAAATTCACTCCATGAATTGGTGAGCCCATCCATAAACAAATCAGTTTTTTTTGCCGGCACCGTTTTAAATCTGATACTTGATGTTCCGTCCATCCGCTTCTCAATGATGTCACTGTCCTTTTCCTTATACTTGCCCGCGTCCCAGATTTCACCACGGGTAAGCGAATGCAGTTTTTTACATGTCGTTTCAGTAATTGGTAATCGGGGGCCCTGCAAATGGATTAGGTTCAACGCTTCTCGATAACCGCGCACTTCTTCCTCCGATCGGTCATGAAGAAGCGTTTTTCCGAAAATGATGGTGCCGATGCGCTTTTGCTCCACCTCGATCCCTTCGATGCGGTTAGACGAAACAGCACTCTCAATCAGGGCATGCTCTTTGAGCGACTTCAGCCTCTGCGGCGACTGCTTTGTGTAAAGCTCCTGCTTGCCCTTGGATTCGCTGATATCGGCCAAGTACCAGGATGTTGTTGCGGGAATTGATTCCAATCCCGCAATAAACTTTTTCAAGGTCATCATACGTTTGTTAACTCCTTGCCCCGGTAAGGTTACCCACCCGATGCCCGCCATACGGCGGGATCAGGGCAGAGTGTTTTATGAGCAGTTATATTTTTATTTCCGCAGTTACACCCGCGGGAACTTTTGACGGGTCAAATTCTAGCGCGTAATCTGAAAAAGACCTCGCTGGTTTGCTTGTATCTTTACGCACAAGTTTGACCATATCAAACAATTGATGCGCAGGGGCATTACCAAGTGCTGTTGCATGCTTAAAAACGATTAATTTGCGGGTAGCCATCAAACCACGCGCGGCTGAACGATCGTGTTCAAACATATCAACGAGTGCTTTCCAAAAAATATCCAAATCATCTTTGTTAAAACCTGTCTGGGCGGCAAGATGCGGTGAAATAAACCCGTGTGCCACATAGATACCATAAGGGACAGTATGCTTTCGCCCCATAGTGCGATTATCCCCGGACTGCTTTTCCTCCTCTGCCTCCGTAGCTACCGCCATTCGAGTAATGGAATGTTCCAATGTAACAATCGGATCAACAGACCGTGCAAAAGTCATTTGTACTGGTCCGCGTACCTGGCCGCAGTTTGGTGCCGATTTCAATGACATGACGGCGCCGAATGTGCGGATATCGTAGTAGTCTTGGCACATCTTGCCTTTTCCCTTTTCTGTTTCTTCGGCTGTCGGCTTCTTAGGTTTCGCGTCTTTGAGGGTGTTTTTGATGAAACTGGCAAGCTCTTTGGTTAATTGTTGTTCCTTGATCCACTGTTGGATGGCCTTCTTATCGGCATCAGCTGCCACAACTAACATTTGTTGTTCTTCAATATCAGTGTCTTCAATTGAAAGTCCATCAGGTAAATCTATCTCTTCAAAGGTTGTTTTTAAATCAGCAGGAATTTCCTTTTGGGAAATCTGCCCTGTCGGGATGCCTAAATCGCTGAATGCTTTGAAATGTGCACGGCCTAAAACAGCTTTCTCTTTTATGTAAATATCGTATCCCTTTTCAGCTTTTCCATCTTCGTTGGTTTTTGTAAGTTGTATGAAATTTCTAATTTTCCGTTTAAGACAAACATCCGTTACCAAGCCTTTTCCGGTTTCCGGATCGACACGCGGCAGGTTGCCAGCGTCGGGATCACCATTAGGGTTGCCATCCTGCACGTCAAAAATAAGAACGAAATCATAACGATTTTTAATTTGATTATTCATATCTATGCTCCTTTCCTTTGATAGTTAGATTTATTTGTTAGTTTTCTTCGTCCACAAATCCTGGCTTTGATGATAATAACCTAATGCAAAGCGCCCTTGATTTTCCAAGGTTAAATGCGCAGGAAAGTCTTTTATTGGACACATGATTTCTCCCAGCATTTGTTTGCGTATTTTAAAAAGTCCCGGGCTATTTTTTTCCAGTTTTGAGAGATGATGACTAGACAGTCGTATTAAGGTTGCAAAAACAGTAATTGGCGTGCTGGATGCCGCACTGAAAAATCTGTCTCGTATAGTTGCATTAAGGCCAGGATTTGCTTCCATTTGAATTTTTTCCAGCACGGCAAAAAGCCGACCAAGCCGGTAGCCAATGTTTGTATTTTCCGGGTCAAGGCACATAGTAATCTCCTTTTCATTATTTTGATTATTAAAACGTAATGCGCGATTTAAACATGCTTTGATTAACGCGGCACGCTCATAAGGTACGTTGGGCTCCGGTTTACCGGTTTTTTTATTTTTCTTTGCCTGTTCTGCATAATTTCGCCGAATCGCTGCCTGAAGCAATGTTACTGGATACGGCAACCCTTGTAAAATCGACCGCATTACTTCGCCAGCAAGATTGGGCGGTATATTTTCGTATTTATTTTGTGCGGCAATTGAACGGAGTAATCTGTCCATCGGTAAGGCTGAATCAATCTTGGCACTATGCGTAATGGAAAGATCATCTATATGCTGTTTGAACCGTGTCCCCATTTCAACAACCGTTGCAACATGCCAAAAACGCACGGCGATGCGCGCAGCATTTGGAGAAAGGCCAAGCACATAAAACCGCTGATTTTCATCAGGTACGACATAGGTGCCGTTCCATATGGACGCATACAGAGCTTTAACTGCTTCAGTATTTCGGTCAGGATCATCTTTGGGTGGTTCTGAAAAGAAGTAAAAAGTATCTTTTTCTAAAGCAGATGATTTTTCCGACCAGAAAACGGCAGTGGCATCGCCAACACGGATTCTCTGTTCCTTTGACTTAAGAAGCGTATTTAATCCTGTCGTGTAAGCGAATTCAGCAGATTTACTTACGGGTGCATTAAGGCATTGTTCTTTGCCATACGAGTCGTAACCCGAATTCTTTTGAAAGGCTACAAGGCTCTTTGTATCTTTATCAATGGGTGTACGGCCATGTATTCTAGCAATTTCTTTATATTCACCAGTTATCAAGCAATTCGCAAATATTTTATCGGATCTTTGTTCGTTTTCAACATTTTCAATTTTCTCATCCTCCAATACAGTTGAACGAACGTGATCTTGAATTATTTTTCGACATGGTATTGGTTCGACATCGTCAACCAAACCAAAAGTCATATTGCATGATCGCATCCTCAAGCATTCAGACCAGACGGGATGCTTTTTAACGTCTGAGATACCGCCCTTCTCATAGAATAACTTTATTGCTTTAACACCTTCGTCTTGTTGCAAATTATCAGGTAAAGTTTTTAATGCATTTAACCATGTTTCATGTTGTTTAATTGATTTTGGATCAGATTCTGGGACGCCAAACAAATAGCCAATATGATCCCAAAGAAGGAAGGTTGTTTGATAGCTCGTTCCACCCGAGCGGGGTTTTGACCTTGGTAACATAAACTGTTTACGTGTCCCGGGCTCTTCTTTCGTTGACTTTAAATTGACAAACTCGCCGTTTGGTTTAATTACAACAATAAAAGGAATTTCTTTCTTTTCAAAACCTTCCGGTGCTATATCACTCGCTGGATCAGCCGCTTTTCGATCATAATATTCTTTTAGTGCCTGCAGAATCATCTTCGCACCTCCTTACTTTCCGGTGGCGGTACAAAGATAACACCGTTTTCTATTTTTGCCCGGAAAAACATCGGTTTGATATCCTTTGGATCGGAATAATCGAGATCGTAGAGCATCCAGCCAAGATCGCGGGTTTCAGGAACAGGTGTTGATAGTTCACTATCAGGATCAATCAGACAAACATCGGCGGCAAATTCCCGGCAGCCAAGATAGGGATGATGGAAATGCTGCCCTTTCCTTGCCCGCCTTTCAAACATGGCGGCATATTTGGCCTCGGTTTCATCCTTGCGCACGTCTGACTTTTTCAGATCGGTTATTTTTTCTTCATCAATAAACCATTCCGGCACAGGGTTGAGCACGCTGCCTCGTTTTTCCGGCGGAATAAATGTGAAATCCGCGTGAAGACGATATTTCACGTCGCGCAGGAAGAGCCCAGCCCTTTGCTGGCGATCAACTTCTATAAATATTCCATTCGATTTAGGCGAAGCGACCTTGCCAACCTCATTGCGACGCACAGAAATCCATCTTATCGGCGCAAGCAATTCGATTTTCTTAACTTGCCAGCAGATGGCCGGTTTCCAGAGAATGGCGTCGAAAATAGCGCGGGCCGCGGAGGGTGTTATGACATCATAACTTACGCGCTCAACTTTCATTTCCGGTCGGGTGAAGCAAGCGTAATCACCACTTACTTCAAGACAAAAACCTTTCATTTTTATCCTCCTTTCCATTTGTATTAAATGCACAAATCACTTGGATCATAATTATCACTGAAGATGTCCAAGCCGACTTGCGGATTATATAGATGTGTATCCACTTGTACAAGAATACCGTCTTGAATTTCTTCAATCCGGCCTTCAAATTGCAGACATTTTCCAACTTCAGGTCTTACGCTCACGGTATAACGCTGAAGCGCGCGCATGAGTTCACGATTAGGACCGACAAAGCGTAGTTTTTCAATCAGTTTGTCATTGTTATTGAAACGCACAATAATCGTAACAGTTTCATCTTTAATCAACTGGAATTCCTGACTGGCAGTGCGAAATTGCACATTGCCGTCCGGATTTACGTTTTTTACAAGTCTATCCCGCCACCATGCTTCGCCATTATCATTGATGCTCGCATTATAATGCTCTGAATAGCGTTGGAAAGCATCCAGTGTTTCAGGCAAAAAGCCGGGGATCGCCATTAATTCCCTGGTCGTATCTTCGCCCTTACGGAGAAGACCGGGGGGTGCAGGTTGTGGGGCTACAAAGACTTTCACGATTCCCGGTTCAGGTTTTATACCTTCACGGTTACAGCGGCCTGCGGCTTGATTGATTGAATCAAGCCCAGCGATAGCACGATAAACAACAGGAAAGTCGATATCAACGCCGGCTTCCACCAATTGCGTGCTAATCACACGCAATGTTGAGCCCTGCTTTATCCGTTTCTTAATTTCAGTGATAATTTGTGATCTATGTTCGCCACACATCAAGGCAGATAAATGGATTGTATCTTCCGGCATTTCTCTCCATAACTCATAGCAATCGCGTCGAGTATTTACAATGCAAAGTACTTGCTCGTGCTTTGTTAGTTCAGATGCAAGGGAAGGCCAGTCATTTGGTTGTTTCATGTCCCGCGGGAAAATGATGTTGGTCCTTTTAAGTTTTTCATAAAGCTTCTTAGGGTCTGGGATAATTTCGACCGGCTTATAGCACAGATTCGGTAATGAGGGTTGTGTTGCAGTTGAAAGAAGGAATGTTACATTGTAATCGGTTACCAGACGGTTGATCGCCTCAACACAGGGATGAAGAAGTTCTGGCGGTAGTAACTGTGCTTCATCTAGAATTACTACGCTATTGATTATATTATGAAGTTTGCGACATCGTCCTGGTCTGGCAGAGTACAGTGATTCAAAAAATTGCACACTCGTTGTAACAATAATCCGTGCATCCCAATTTTCAGCGGCCAAGGTATGTTGGGGCGTTTCATTTTCAGGTGCAATATTACTATGATGTTCAACAACATTTTCTTTGCCAAAGTATTTTCTAAGTTCATCGGCTGTTTGTTCAATAATGCTTGTATATGGTATGACGTAGATAATTCTGTCTTTATAATGATCGGGATTTGTGGCGTGATGCAACGCAAAAGCTGTTCCTGATAATGTTTTCCCACCACCAGTTGGAACAGATAGGGAGTATAAACCGGGTGCTTGTTTTGCTATTGTGCAGCATGTTGTAAAAATCTCGGAGCGTATACGATTTACATATGTATCCTCTGCTTCCGTCATCATTTCTTTCATCTTTTTGTCAAACTTTGGTTTAAGCTCAATTAGTGTGGGGAATGATGGACGTTGTTCATGCTTCTGTCTATCCATAAATAATTCAGTATCCAAAAAGTCTGCATCAACGAGGCATGAATAAAGCATCCGAACCCACATATGATAAGCAAAGGCATGACCGTCCTGACACTGCATGGCAAATGCCGGTGGCTTTAAATTAACGGATGTCTTTTCTAGATATCGTGTTGCATACTCTTTTACCCGATCGGCAATTTGTTTTTCCTCTGACAAACGATGCAACATCGATGCTCGTCCGCCATGATAATCCGGCAGGCCAGCATGATGTCCGATAACCAGATAAGCCAATGTTTTGCCAATGATGTTTGTAAAACGCTCATAAGCAAGAATGCCTCCAGCACCTGAATGATTCGGATGCGAGTCTTTGTCATTATCGTCAGCATCTGAATGATTGATTCCACGAACTTTTTTCAGATATGATTGGAAGGCTGGATTTGCCTTGCCCAGATCATGAATTATTCCTGCATAAAATGCCCAGTCGGCAGAGTGAAAAGTTTCAGCAAATGATTTAGCGCGTGATGCCGTACCTGTTAAATGTTCGTCGAGGGACTGCATTCTTCCATCTTCAGATATGTGTGCTATATGTTCCATTTTCTTTCCGATCGATTTGATATAGTTGCACAGAGTCTGCTATACAACCTGCTTCGTCTGCATATCTCTCATCCCCATTGCCTCATTGCAAGCTCTCTCAATTCGCGCCGCAGCATTTTTTGTATTTTCTGCCGCTGCCGCAGGGGCAAGGGTCGTTCCGGCCGACTTTCGGCCCACTCCGTACAGTTGTTTCACGGGAAGATTCCCGCAGAGCGGCGACAAAGGCCTCGCGCATTACTTTCGCGTGATCGCGGAGAATGTCCACGCAGTCGGGTAGAGCATTTATAATAATCATATAGATTTCTTCATCGCTTTTAGGTTGTTCTCCGGGTTCGAGTTCAAACAAGTCGCTTCTTTCTTCTTCAAAAGCGATCGCACTTATTATGGCGCACGCATCCCTGACCTCAAGGATCTCCTCCGGGATATCACCTTCCGAATCCTCATAGGTCAGCCCCCAGTTATGAGGCCTGAGCATCAGCCCTTCGAACAGTCCGTGTGCCCAGTCCTCGACATCGACAAGCATTTTCCCCGTCAATTTATCATAATCAAAGGGAAAATAAAGTTTGTCATTGTTGGAAGCGGTTATGAAACGATTGTAAATTTCCATCAGATAGCCGAAGCCGTCTTGTGCGTCCTTTTCGTTTTCAAACAGCGGTCCGTCGCTCGCGAATACGACTGTGAGCCATTCACTGGGCATGACAGGCTCAGGCGTCAGAGCCAGACCAAAGAAAAAGCCGTGCAGTTGGGCGGGATTAAAACTACAATCGGGATCTGTGACCTTTGACAAAATGCCTTTAAGTTTCCTGCCTTCGCCTGCTGTAAACATTTTCATCATTTCACCGTTAAACCTTTCCTGATTTCGGATTTTTTATTGATGTTCTGATAACTATATATGCTCTGGAGTTCTTCATTCTGAAAATTGGCACAGAGGTATTGAAATATCTGGTTTGGCCGGTGTGCGTTTTGTGAATCATTACACATGTATCATTCCTTTGGCTTTTTTATAAACGCTACCCCACGGAACACAAATGATGAATCGAAGATGCGCCATGATTATATGCGCTGCGGAAAAATAATCAATTGTTTTATGGAATTGAAGGTTTCACGAGGAGGTCGGCAAAGGATATGTGCGTGGATAAGCGACTTTCTTTAGCGCCGCGTCCTTCACTGCCCTTTTTTATCCGCATTTTTCAATAGCCTTTCGGGCATCCGCGGGATTTAAAAACAAAGGTTCGTTGAGTTCACCTGTAGCATCCCTGGCTGGGCAGATTCCCGCCAGCCCGGTTTTTCCAACTGCCATGGGAACCCATGATCCGGCACACACGACCACGGGAGCCGATAGAGGGCAACTCCCCTCTTTGAGGCAACCTTCTCATACTGAGTCAACCCGTCACGTGCCAGAATATAGTTGAAGTGCAGCCCCTCAACGGGCTCTCCAGGCCGGTACAGTGGCACCTCCCGATGGAGGTATGTCGCCCCACCGACCCAGGCCATGTCGACAACATCCACGCGAATCCCGCAGATGTCGTCACGCTTTCCTGCCTCCATCAACAGCCGGTTGGCCGCTGCGAAGTCACCCCAGGCGCTGGATTCCGGTCGGTCAAGGTATGCCCCCAGCTTCCCCATGGTGAGAAAAGGCGTTTGTGCCAGTGAAATAAGCCCGAAAGCGACCACCAACAATGCAGGTGCCATCCGGTGGCGCGCCCCTCTCAACGCCACTCCTACACAGGCGGCGGCAAGAGGCAGCGCAGGCACAATAAAGCGAATTTCCTTGTGCGGCGAAATCATGTGCGCAACGACGAAAATGGTAAACAGTGAAGGCAGCACCCAGGCACGACGCCACAGCGCTCCGGCCAGACCAAAAAGCAGTACCAGGGATACAGCAGGCATCGAGCTGAATAGATGATATGGATAAAAATGCCACGGTGCGCTGCCCCATTTTTTAGCTCCGTTTTCAATAATGTTGAACCGCAAATAGACAAAGGCTGAGTGAAACCATCCTCCCCACTTCACATCCGGCAAATGGTGCCATGTGACAGCGTCCAAAGCCCCGTAAATCACCGCCCATGCCCCCAGTCCCAAAAGTGAATACCACAAGGTTCGCCATTGACGACCTGCCGCCAATACCGGCACCACACCCAAAACAAATAGCGCACATTGCAGACGCAACAGCACCGCGATGCCCAGCAGACTCGACGCCAGCAGCACCCGGAGCGGGGCAGGCGATCTGCGTTCGAAAAGCAGTGCCAGGCCCCACACAACCGCCACCAGAGAGGCATTTTCAGACATGGCCCGTGGAGCGAAATACACAGCCAGCGAAGCGAAGGACCAAAGAGCCGCTGATGCCGTCGCACCCTCTTTTGACGCCCCGAAGGCCATGGCCAATCGGTACACGCCCAGGGCGGCCACCACGCCCGCCACGGCAAAGATGATCTTCACCACTCTCACATAGAATTCCGGAGTATCCAGTCCCGAAAGCACACACACTTTGAGAATGGCAGCCACCAAACCGGGCATCGCCCAGGTTCGCGCACCTTCCACGTATTCCCAGGAAAGAAGGCCATAGCCGAAAACCAGGGCATGGGCGGGCTCAAAGGATTGATAGATTTCATCCGGCCAGAAAATCCCGTCATCAAAAGCACCGATGATGCGAGCCGCCAGTCCGATCAAGAGACTGCTCCACAGCAGCATCCGCCAGGAAAATAACCCCGGCACAGAGCTCTTTAGTCCCGACGATTTTGTTCGTTCGTTCATGGCGAAGGCACCATTCTTCAGCTCCGGCACGGGCTGCTTTCTTTGGAGCAATTTTTTATCTCCTTATCAACATCTATCCCGGCCGCATCCCCGAGTCGTTTTTGCGGCGCTGTTTATCAGCATAAAATCGCTTCTGTTCACGGAGAATAAAAAACATATTTTATGGGGCAATAGTATTATGCTGCTTGTCAAGGAAATTAAGACCTTCCCATATTTGTTTTATTTTTAGAGCTTTCTTAACAAATGGAAATACACAAAAATAATCAAACCATAGTTCAATTTAAAACAAACAGGTGCATTTACCCTCTAATTCTGATTCAAACCGGCTTATCACTAATTATATTAGTTACATACAATAGATTCGGCGCGCCGAATTGCTTATATAGATACAGAAAATATGGGTGCATTATGGGTGCAAAACTGACCTAATTTGCGCTAAGTTGCGGAGATCAAAAAAAAGGTTCCCAGCGTAATTGCCTAAGAACCTTGATTTTATTGGTGGGCCGTGCGGGGATTGAACCCGCGGCCAACGGATTAAAAGTCCGCTGCTCTACCTCTGAGCTAACGGCCCGCTCGCCAGGAGCTGTTTAAGAACAAGGCTCTCTAACAGCTCGCCGGATACCTGTCAAGCGGAAACTGAAAGTTTTCAGTTTTCAAACGGATTTTCCAGTTCGATGGTTTCTTCGCGTCCTGCGCCGACGGAAACCAGCGCGATTTTCGTGCCGGATAGTTCTTCCAGACGCGTCAGATACTTCCGGGCGTTCTCGGGAAGTTCTTCGATAGTCAAGGCCTGGGATATCTGTTCCTGCCAGCCGGCAAACTCCTCATAAACAGGCTCACAGGATGCCAATGCACGAAGGCTGGCCGGCACCGCGTCTGTAAGGAGTTTCCCTTCACAGCGGTAGGCGGTGCAGATTTTGATGGTCTCGAGGCCCGTCAGGACGTCAAGTTTGGTTACGGCAAGTCTCGTGATGCCGGAGAGGCGAACGGACTGACGGACCAAAACCATGTCCAGCCAGCCGCAGCGACGTTCCCTTCCGGTTGTCGCGCCGAATTCCTGACCGACCCGCTGCATGTGGGCACCGACTTCATCTTTGAGCTCGGTGGGAAATGGCCCCTCTCCCACGCGTGTGGTGTAGGCTTTGACAATGCCCACCACGGCGGATATCGTTCCCGGCCCGACACCGCTGCCGCAGGTGGCATTACCTGAAACGGTATTGGAAGAAGTGACGTACGGGTAAGTGCCGTGGTCTATGTCAAGATGCCCGCCCTGCGCTCCTTCAAAAAGAATTTTTTTCCCTTTTTTGATTTCCCGATCAAGAACCACCGAAGTGTCGGTTACAAAGGGCTTGATTTTCAAGGCCAGACCCAGATATTCCGCCGCTATCTTTTGTTCATTGAGAGGCTTCGTTCCGAAAAAATTCTTCAACAGAAAATTCTTTTCTTCCAGCGCATGGTGCAGTTTTTCTCTGAACAGTGCCTCGTCAAATAAATCTCCCACGCGGATACCGATCCTGGCCGCCTTGTCTTCATACGCCGGGCCGATGCCACGACCGGTGGTGCCGATTTTTTTGCCGGTTGCACGGGCTTCCCGCGCCTGATCCAGAGCACGGTGATAAGGCATGATCATATGCGCTTTTTCGCTGATGAAGAGCCTGGTGTTGGCGGGCATCTGACCGCCTGCCGTCAGCTCCTCCATTTCCTGAATAAAAACCAGCGGATCAAATACCACGCCGTTGCCGATGACGCAGGTTTTGTTGTCATGAAGAATGCCGGACGGGATCAGATGCAAAATCGTTTTTTTACCTTTGACGACCAGTGTGTGCCCGGCGTTGTTGCCGCCCTGAAAGCGCACAACGACATCAGCCTTCCCCGTGTAAAGATCAACGATCTTTCCTTTACCCTCGTCACCCCACTGGGTGCCTATCACTGCAACATTAGCCATGAGTCATTCTTCCTGCCTTTTCATCCTGTAACGCAAAACGGGCCACAGTGTTTTTCGCAACCTGTACGGCTGATGCCGAAGATTGCTCATATCGCTTAAAACGGCCGGGACTGCTCAGTCAGAGCCCCGGCCGTTATCTTCAGAAATAATTTATCTGACAGCGAACTCGCAATATTAACTGCTTAAAGGCCTTTCACCTTCTCGTTGAACACCTTTTCCAGCTCGGCCAGCGCCACCTTGAGATCTGCCTCCTCGACGGTCGGACCGCACCAGAAACGGTAGCCTGCCGGAGCATCCTTGTAGGAGTTTATGTCATGGGCGACATTTTTCTTGCTCAGATCAGAGGCGATACTTTTGAGGAATTTGCTTTTCGCGTCTGCGTCAAGCGCGGCAACCTTCGGGTGAATAACCGACAGGCACACGGAGGTGTTGGAACGTGTTTTCGGGTCGGCAGCCAGAAATTCAATCCAGTCTGTCCTGGCGACCCATTCCTCCACCGCTTTCAGATTCGCTTTGCTTCTGGCAATCAGGCCGTCAAGACCTATTTTATCCGCCCAGGATAGTGCATCCAGATAGTCTTCCACGCAAATCATGGAAGGTGTATTGATGACGTCACCGTCAAAAATCGCCTTGTTGATTTTGTCGCCTTTTTTCAGGCGGAAAATTTTCGGCATGGGCCAGGGAGGCGTGTAGGATTCCAGGCGTGCCACAGCGCGGGGACTCATGATCATCATGCCGTGGGCCGCTTCACCACCGAGGCATTTCTGCCACGAATAGGTCAAAACGTCGATTTTACTCCAGTCGATTTCATTGGCAAAAGCATAGCTTGTGGCATCACACAGGGACAGGCCTTCGCGGTCGGCGGGAATCCAATCCCAGTCAGGAATGCGCACGCCGCTGGTGGTGCCGTTGGAGACAAAAACCACGTCGCCCTTCCAGTCCACTTTGGAAAGGTCGGGAATTTTACCGTAATCCGCCTTGATGATCGTCGGGTTCAGTTTGAGCTGCTTGCCGACATCGGTGGCCCAGCCGTCTGAGAAGCTCTCCCAGACCAGCACGGTGACGGGTTTGGGACCCAGAAGCGACCACATCGCGCACTCAAAGGCACCGGTATCGGAGGCCGGCAAAATACCCACAAGGTAATCTGACGGGATATTCAAAATTTTGCGTGTGTCGTTTATTGCCTTGACAATTCTTTCTTTACCCAGCGCGGAACGGTGCGAACGTCCTACCGGGGCGCTTTTTAACGCCTCAATGCTCCACGCCGGCCTTTTGCTGCAGGGACCGGAACTGAAATTTGGGTTTTGCATAAATAACCATCCTTAAAAATAAAGTTACTGAAAATATCGCCGAAGTCATACCAGCATCATTTCCTTTTCTCAAGGAATTTCCAAGCGGGCACCTCTGACGGCTTTCGCCGCCGCGCGCAAATATCAGGTCAACCGGGTCGAGACAATAACAATTTTTGACTTAAGTCAATTACTATGTTGTAAATCAATGTATGATTGCACGCCAGATGCAGATTGGCAAAAAATAAAAAGACCGTTTGACCAAAAGGAGGGGAACATGACACAAAAAGTAACGCAAATTGGTGATTTAACAAAGGCATTTACACTTGCTGAGCTGGCGTTGTATCAGGATCATTCGGTGGTAAGCCGGGAAATCATCCGGAAGCCCTCCGGAAACATGACCATTTTTGCCTTCGACCAGGACGAAGGCTTAAGTGAGCATACTGCCCCGTTTGACGCACTGGTATATATTTTGGAGGGAGAGGCGGAAATAAGCATCGATAAAAATCCCCATGTCGTGAAATCAGGGGAGATGATTATCATGCCGGCCGGAAAGCCGCACGCGCTGCGGGCATTAACGAAGTTCAAAATGCTCTTGACACTTTTTAAATAAACACCAGGGAGGAAATTATGAAATTTGAAATCACGCCCGCCGTTGATTGGGTGGGAAAAATCGACTGGGAACTCTTGAAATTTCACGGCGAGGAATACTCAACACACCGCGGCTCGTCCTACAATGCTTATCTGGTAAGGGATGAAAAAATTGCGCTCATTGACACGGTCTGGCGTCCCTTCGCCAAAGAGTTTGTCGATAATCTGGCCAAAGAGATTGACTTGAACAAAATCGACTACATTATCGCCAACCATGCCGAAATTGACCATTCGGGGGCCCTTCCAGAATTGATGAGCCGCATTCCCGACAAACCAATTTACTGCACGGCGAATGGGGTTAAATCCATCAAGGGACATTTTCACAAGGATTGGAATTTTCAGGTCGTCAAGACGGGTGACAAATTATCACTGGGGAAAAAAGATCTTGTTTTCGTGGAAGCAATGATGCTGCACTGGCCGGATTCCATGATGACCTACCTCACCGGTGACGCGATTTTGTTCTCCAATGACGCATTCGGCCAGCATTTCGCGACCGAACATATGTACAATGATCTTGTCGTGCAATCGGAGCTGTACGAGGAGGCCACCAAATATTATGCCAACATCCTCACTCCCTTTTCGCCGCTGGTGACAAAAAAAATCAACGAAGTGGTGGCGCTGGGTCTGCCGCTGAATTTCATCTGCCCCAGTCACGGCGTCATCTGGCGCGACAACCCCCTGCAGATCGTCCACAAATATCTGGAATGGGCAAATGATTACCAGGAAAACCAGATTACGATTATCTATGACACCATGTGGGACGGCACACGCGTACTTGCCGAAAATATCGCCAAAGGAATCAAACAGGCAGACGATAAAGTCACGGTCAAGCTATACAACATCGCCCGCAAAGACATCAACGATGTCGTGACGGAGGTATTCAAATCCAAGGCGATCCTGCTTGGTTCACCCACGATCAACAGGGGCATCTTAAACACGATGGGCGCTTTCATCGACATGGTCACCGGCCTGAAATTCAAAAACAAAAAGGCGGCGGCTTTCGGCTGTTACGGCTGGAGCGGAGAGAGCGTAAAAGTTCTCTCAGATCGTCTGGCTGCAGCCGGATTTACTATGGTTAACGACGGCATGAAAGCTCTTTGGCAGCCGGATAACGATGCGCTTGCCGAGGCATTTTCGTACGGACAGAAATTCGCCGGCGAAGTCAGGGGCAACTAACAAAACTCTCCGACATACAAACTGTGTTGGCGGGCGGCTTACCGCCCGCCTCTCAGCTTTCTTGGCTACTATCATTCACTACAAGCTCTGCACTTTATTTCCCGTTCGTGGTGCGCCTGTCGAAGCACACTTCGCTGTGAACACTACAACCCGTTCGTGCTTGGTTCTAATGCCCGTTCGTGCTGAGACTGTCGAAGCATGAACGGGCAGGCTCGAGAGTCCCGCCCACTTCGACAGGCTCAGGGCGAGCGGAGATTGAAAATAATATACCTATCAACCATCAACTATCCACCACAGCGCCATGAGCAACAAGCCATAAGCTATGAGCTACCCCCCATGCCCGGCGCGGCCACAACGAAGGATAAAAATAATGTTCCTGCTCGCTACTGTCCCAACGTTAATTGAATAAATACATATGGTTGCCGACTTCTATATTTTCCGATGCTATCTCAATATCCTCAAGCGCCTGTAAAAGCGGTATTTTCTCGAAAAGCGTTACGCTGACAATTTGTAATAATCGTGCAGAGGCTTTGGTCCAGTTTCAACTGCTTCTTGATAATCGCCGACAGAACATAAATCGAGATGGCAATCCAGATTTGTGTTTTTACCGCGAAGAAAAATATTTCAAATCGATAAATAACTTTTTATTGCTTTTTCTCATTGTTTTCTATATTTCACGTCGTCTGTCAGCTCAAACTTTGGGACAGTTGTGACAGTACATAGGAATTGATCAAATCTTATAAGAGGCTTACGTTTTGTCAACAACGGCAAAAAGCAAAATTTTATTTCTTTTGATCGTTCCTGCTATTCTGTATATTATATCCCTGAATATCACGCCGCTTCTTGATCCAGATGAAACCCGATATAGTGAAATAGCAGACTCCATGAATGATACCGGGGATTACGTGACTCCTCGGCTCAATCATGTCGTTTATCTGGAAAAGCCTCCCTTGACCTTCTGGGCAACGGTGCTAGCTTTCAAAGCATTTGGCAAAAATGAATTCTCCGCTCGCTTATTTGCCGGTCTTTGTGCTTGGGGATGCATCCTATTAACCTTTGCTATGGGTTCATATTTATACGACGAAAAAACAGGCCTTTACTCCGCAGGTGTGCTGAGCACGTTCCTGTATATTTACGTTTTGGGGCGCATGAATATTCTGGACATCCCTTTAACCTTTTTTGTCGGCTTGGCTACGTGGGCAGGTTATCGTTACATGGTCGGGGAAAGATCGGTGAAAAGCTGGCTCTATCTTCTATAT
>Ga0116185_1001854_pt1 | contig 20371 bp, 18 predicted proteins | sample AD_JPNNA7_MetaG_FD_89754 | JGI IMG/M metagenome (GOLD analysis project Ga0116185, IMG submission 89754) | Active sludge microbial communities of municipal wastewater-treating anaerobic digesters from Japan - AD_JPNNA7_MetaG | ecosystem: Engineered > Bioreactor > Anaerobic > Digestate | place... | reverse complement strand
TTCTAATGTGTAGTTTACTCATATTGACCAGCTTAGTGCGACTAACAGTTTAAAAAGTAACGTTTTTAAGCCATAATCAAAACTTTTTTGCCTCTTTTTTTAATTGTCACAAGTCAGGAAATAATTTGCGATGCTGATTTACATCATCTGGGAATGCCGGATATGGTAAAAAAAAGTGAGCTGCTGCGCAGGGAATTAGATTCTAAAGGCATTAAGAAAACTAATGAAGTTGAATGGCTGAAAATTTCATTTGACTTCATAAACAATCATAATTTTTTTACTGCTTCTGCAGAAAAAGTTTATGGTCCTCAAAAGAAAATCAATCAAAAGAAGATTGAAGAAAAATTAAAGAGCATACACTCAGAAAAATAAAATCTGATTTTCCCTATACAAGGGAAAACCAGATTAAAATACTTTTCGCACAACCAAAAATCAGTTTAATAGATTTCATTGATAGTTTATAAAATTGCTAAAGTAGTTACTATTAAAATTATTCTTCGGTTATTTTACTGTTCTCTAAAAGTACATTGTAAAAATAGCCTGAACCAAAGTCTTTATCTTTAATAACCTTTCCTTCAGCAATTACAACTGAACCAACTTTGGCAGTTTGATTTGAAGTTACTAATAAATCGTGTGTTTCATCCGAGCCCGTTCCATCTTGAATGTGAATCCAATTAGTGCCCATAATATTTTCATTAACCTTTACAACTTTACCTTTTACTTTAACTGTTTTAAACTCAAGTTCATTTTTCATCTTATAAATTTGTTCAACTGTATATCCATCTTTCAGTTTGGGGATGTTAATTGATTCATCTTTCCCGGCGGCAATATTTTGATGAGGTGATTTTAAATCGGTATTGTTTTCACTTTTTCTTGCATCATCAACAAATAAAATTCTATCAAATGTTCTGCCCAAAGTTTCGCTTTTAAAATTCTGCATTTCCATTGCTTTTGAAAACATTACATATTCACCGGGGTTTATATCCATTTTATTAACAGCAATCCAATATGAATTATTATTTTCATTTACTTTAAGATAACTGTAAGTTGATGCATCAATCTTTTCTTCAACAAGTACATTATGCACGCTTGTTTGCATAATATTTTGATCATCCATAACAGGCATTTTGTTTTCAGGTTCTTCTTTACTGCCACAGGAAATAAAAAGTATTGAAAAAGTTAAAAGAAAGAAGCCCATTAATAATTTGTTCATTAGTTCTCCATTTTAGTTAAAAATTTCCTGTAAAAATAAGAAACATTATCAAAGTAAACATCAGGAAAAATAATTACACAAAAAATAATCTTCATGATAAAAGAAAGTAAAAGATTTATTTTCTTTCTATCGGTAATAATCTTACTATTTACTTAGGGCGGGTTTTAAATTTTCTAATAGAATTGGATCTCTTGAATAAACATCATCACGATAATTAAAGAACCCATCTTCATCAACCCAGGTTGTATAATAGTTGATGAATAAAGGGATTTTTTTTGTAAGCTTTACTTCTGTCGTTACACCGTAACTGCTTCCTTTTCTAAGCGAATCACGCAAACTTGCAAACTTACTTTTTATTTCCGGATCATCGACTTTTTGTCCTATTTCAATTTTTAAAAAATCCAGATTCCATTTTGAATTATCCTTCAACAAATAATCAGCAAGCTGCATAGGTTTTTCTACTCTTACGCAGCCGTGGCTTACTGCACGATTTACATAGCCAAATGGAGCTCTTGTTGGCGTATCGTGTAAATAAATACCAAACGGATTTGTAAACATAAATTTAATTTTACCAAGCGCATTTCCGGCACCGGGATCCTGAATTAATGTATAACTATTTGATGAAGCAAGATCTTTTGCGTTTAATTCATCCAGACTGATTCGCTGTCCTGCTTTATAAACCCTAAAATTTCTTTTTTTCAAATAACTTGAATCACTTCTTAATCCGTTAACAATTTCTTCTTTAATTATACTTTTGGGAACAGACCATGTTGGATTTAAAACAAAATAAGATAATTGACCATACATCGTTACGGTTTGCCAATTGTTTTTTCTTCCTGCACAAGCTTTAATTTCAAATAATGATTTTTGATTTTCAATTGCCATTACTTTAAAATCCGGAATGTTAACAAGAATATATTTTGTAGTATCACTATAATCCGACCATCTTAATCTTTCTAAATTTAATTTTATCTTTTCAACATATTGTTTAGGTGTTATGTTTAATCTTTCAATTGTCCCTTTCCCGATTACACCATCATCAACAAGTCCGTTTATTCTTTGAAAAGTTTTTATTGAATTAACTAAAACAGAATCATAAACTACTGGGTCTTTTGTTTTATAAGTCAAAGTATCCAATAAACCTAATATTATCAGCTTTTTATAAACCTCTGTTATCTTATCAGAGCTTTGACCGGCTTCTATTTTTTTATCAGTAAAAATGATAGGCTGCCAATCAACAGATTCGATTTTTCTAAATCTTACCAAAGTGTTTTGCAGATCTTTATAAATTTTACTTTTAGGTTGGATGTTTTCCAGATATAAAAGAATATTATTTTGATTAACAGGCTCTAAAAACTTTGTATTTAACGAATCATTAACCGGAAGAAAATGTGTTTTTTCATAAAGCATACGGGGGTTCAAAACTCCGTGTCTCATATCAGAAGAATACTTTATTATTGCATCAATTAATAACACTTCTAACCGCGATAATTGCTTAAGTCTTTGCTCTGGTTGCAATCCGTTTTTAAAAGACGACGCAAACAGATTTTTAATTGTACTGTAATTATATCGCTCGGGATTTAAGCCGTGCTTTTCAGCATTTCCGATAATTGCTATTAAAGAATCAAGCATCGGTTTGGAAGCTAATGTTTTAATTAGCAATGCATTATAATTTTTTGCGGCATAAAATGATTTTAACGAATCTAAGGATTCAATTTTAATATTTCCTAAAGTGCTCCAGGCATTATTATTCAGAGCATCTTTTAAATTTATCTCATACAACTTTAGATCGAAACCAAGCTGTTCATCGATACTTTTTTCTGGTACTTTTTCTTCGCAGCCTAGAAAAAGAAAACAAAAAAGTAACAAAGTAATAACTACTGCAAATTGTTTGCTCTTATTGCTCATATTATTGGTTATAAAAAATGATTTTATTTAAGGATCAATTATTAAATGATTAACTAAAATATTAAAGTGAATCTTAAAAACCTTATCGTAACATAGGTTTTAACAATTATTAAGCCACGAATATTCTATAAACAATTTGATAGAAGTAAACCGAATTTTGTAACTAAATAAAATAGAAAAAATAAATAAGTTTAATTGCAAAAAGAATTTAATAAGTGAAATATCCTTTCACTAGTCTTTTGGTCATATTTGTCCAAAACAGTTTCTAATTAAAACTTTTTCTCTTTCTCTGATTTATCTTGGAAAGCAATGAATTTCATACCTTATCTTCAAAAAAATATCTAAAATAGTTGGTATTAAAAATTATCTTTTTCTATTTTAGCCCTGCGTGATAAAAGACCTTTGTTTCGATAATAACATTTCGATAAGTCATACTTCCAAATAGACTCGATGGGATAAAGATTTAATAACATAAAATGTATTATTTGGGTTTAATTTGAGAATTGTAATTCATCTTAACTGTAAAGCTGAAACATCAATACCAATAAACTATAACTATCAACTTAGCTCGGCTATTTATAACCTGCTGCGTTTTGGCTCGCCTGAGTTTTCTGATTTTCTGCATGATAAAGGTTATCGTTTAGCAGGCAGAAAATATAAGCTCTTTACATTTGCACTTCGTTTTGAAAAAACAGCAATTGAAAACAATCACTTAGTTCTTAAATCACCAAAAGCCACTCTTTATATAACTTCCCCAATGATAGATCCCTTTATTAAGAACTTTATCATTGGCACATTCGAGAATAAGGTAATTCAGATTAGTGACAAACTAAAAGTGATTGATTTCAAAATAATTAGTGCTGAGTTAATTCCTGAGCCTGAGTTTACGGACAAAATGAAATTCTTATTTCTGTCACCAATGGTTCTTTCAACAATTAGAGAATACAAAGGAAAACTTCAGCAGTATTATTTACGCCCGGATGATATAGACGATATCAATAGAATTTTGACAAAAAATCTGCTTAATAAAAAAGCGTTAATTCAAGGCAACCAAACTCTAAATAGTTATTGCAGTTTAAAATGGGATGAAGAATTTTTAAGCAGGAATAAAAGAGTAACAAAAAAAATTACAATCAACGAACACGGGAGAGTTCCGGTTGATTTGATAGGAATACTTGCTCCATTTACAATTGAAGGCGATCCGGAGTTGATTAAAATTGGTTACGAGTGCGGCTTTGGTGAAAAAAATTCAATGGGTTTTGGCTTAGCGGATGTGGTAAATAGTCATTAGAAATTAGACATTGGTCATTAGTCATTTGTCAATGGTCATTTGTCATTGGATATTGCTCAATAATTATGGTTAGAGCAAAGATAGAAAAAAACATTGTGGAAATGTTGTGAAGATTGAAAACTTATATCTTAAAAAATATATTTGAATTAAAAATAAAATGGAATACCTGATGAACGAACTTGATTCATTATATATAGCCTCTCTTTTACACGATATTGGCAAGTTTATTGAGCGTGCAAAAGATAATAGAATTCAGCAAGAAGCCTTATCTTATTATGAACAAAAAATAGTTTCAAAAAACTATGCTCATAAAAGATATTCAGCTTGGTTAATTGACAAATTTAAAAAAGAAAAAGATTTCTTAAAGGATGAAACTATAAAGACACTCGTATTATGGCATCATCGAGGCGATGATCAAAATTGTGATGATTATGAGTCAATAAACAGAAAAGGTGTGTTACTAAAATTATTAAGGATTGCCGATGATCTTGCTTCTTCTGAAAGAAGAGAAAATCCTGAATTGGAAGCAGTTGATTATTATTTAGCAAAAATTCACTCACCTTTTCAGAGTATTCAATTAGAGTTGAACAATGAACTAAAACAATTAACTGGGAAATACTATTTAAATAAAGAAAAACTTGCATTAGACAAGAAGTATGGTTTTCCTAATAATCTTAATGTTGATAAAACTAATTGCTATCAGGAATTAGTAAAAGATTTCTTAAATGAATTCAAATATGTCGAAAATGATGAATCTCTTCTGTATTTAATTGAGAAATACTTAACTAATGTCCCAGCGCAAACTCCAGTTGAAATTAATGGTAAAGAAATGCTTTTTAAGCCAGACATCAATCTTTTTGATCATTCAAGAAGCGTTGCTGCAATTGCTGTTTGTCTTTTTTTGGAATATAAATTTGGAAGCTGGCAGGCGAAAGACAAACAAATTTTAACAAATGATTATTACCAACAAGATTTGGAAGAGCCAATAATATTAATTAATGGTAATCTAACAGGAATTCAAAATTTTATTTTTGATGTTAAAAGCGAAAAGGCAGCTCAAAAATTAAAAGGGAAATCATTTTTTATACAGTTATTGGCTGATGTTTGTGTTAAGTATTTATTAGAAAAACTCGAATTAAAACCAGCAAATTTGTTATACAATGGAGGCGGAAACTTCTTCATTTTAGCTCCAGCTTATAAAGAGAAACAATTAAATAAAGTAACTGAGCAAATTATTACTATGCTAAAAAGTCTTGACATTTATTTAGCCTTTGGATTGGTTAAGGTTGGACTAGAGGATTTTTCTGACTTTAGCAGGGTTTTCAGTAATGTTACGAAAGAAGCTAATAAAAACAAACAACAAAAATTCAAACAGCTTAATTGGGAAACTGTTTTTAATCCAACCTCACAAAAGCTTAACGAGGATGAATTTTATAAAAGATTAACTGAAGAATTAGTATGTGATGAAATACTAATTAGAAATTATAGAGAAAACGAAATACTTTCTGAATATCAAAAACCATTTATAACATTAAATTACGCCGTTGAGTTCCACCCTGAAACAACCGGCATTAGCTCAGAATCGATAATTTTTAATTCTACTGATTTTGCCCGAACACACAAAGGGTTTCGTTTTGCTGTTAAAGATTTACCACTTTGGAATAAAAAGAATATTGAAATGTTTGAAAAATTAAATGAAGAGTATAATCATAAGTTTGAAACCAAAGGCGATGAAAAGTTGTATCCGAATTCAATTATATCTTTTGAAAGGCTATCTCAATACTCTTATTTTGAAACTGGTACCCAGAAACTTGGAGTACTAAAAATGGATATTGATAACTTAGGTAAATTGTTTAGTGAAGGATTACCCAAAGAATTTGAATACAAAACTAAAGAAGGACAAATAAAAAGAGAAAGCTATAGAACTATTTCAAGAATTGCTTCTCTTTCTCGAGCGATTAAATGGTTCTTTGAAGGTTATATAAATTTACTAATAAATCTCCCTGAGTATAAAGATCGTTTATATGTCGTCTTCTCCGGGGGTGATGATTTCTTTGTTGTTGGCAGTTGGAATAAGGTCTTCAGTTTCGCTGAAAAAGTTAGAAATGAATTCTGTGAATTTGTATGCAATCACACTGCAATTACACTTTCGGCTACTTTACTTGTAGTGGATGAGAAATATCCCGTTTCACGATTTGCAGCAATTGCTGAGGAAAGATTGCATAAAGCTAAGTACCAAAGTAAAAGTAAAAACTCTATTAGTGTTTTTGATATTGTTGTATCTTGGGATGATTTTCATAAAGCTAAATTGTTAAAGGAAAAACTTGTTGGTTTAGTTAATGAAACAGGGAAAAGAGCAGTTATTGAAAAAATAAGAAAGAGTACAAAAGGGTTTGAAAAAATCAAATCACAGGCAGAACTTGGGAAAGTAGAGATGATAAAAGTATGGAGGCTGGCTTATTACTTAAGGGAAATGTTTAATCCTAAGGAAAAGGATGAGAAAATGATGTCAATAAAAGATAAAGTTGAGGAAATCGTAAAGCAGTACGAAGTATTGATTTTTGAAGCTTTAAAAGGAGAATCAACAAGTATTAAAATATTTCCCATCGCAGCTAGATGGGCAGAGTTTGAAACAAAAAATCTATTAAATAAGGAGATGAAAAATGACTAGACATCAGTATCAGGACTATTCGAGTAAACCTAAGGGAGGTTATAATCAAAAGGGTGAAAAGAAAACCAAAACTGAGGGTGAGGAGGAGCGTTTTAATAACGAACTTACAACTCAATTTGGTTCAAATTATCAATCTTATTTCAAAAATCCAGATCAATTAGAATACAATAGCTATATTAATAAATTAAAAGATTTTATATCTTCTCTTTTACAAAAAAGTGATAACATAACAACATCACAACTAAGAAATGTTTTTTCACTAGCAAAAAAAGCACGAGCCAAAGAACAGTTACAAATTATTAGACCTAAGCTTGCTTATGTTTATGGGAGGTCTGATAAAGATGAACTAAAAAAATTACTTTTTTTCTTAGATCATCAAATAACAAATGTAAACTCTAACGATGATGTTAAAAAATTTCAGGATTTTTTTGAATCAATAATTGCATATCATAAATACTATGGAGGAAAAGACTAATGAAACTTATTAGTAAAATTTTTATAACAGGACAAATTGAATTATTAACCGGTTTGCACATTGGCGGTTCAAAAACTGCGCTTGACATCGGAGGGATTGATCTTAATGTAATCAAAACTTCGGAAGGTGTACCTTTCATACCAGGAAGCTCGTTAAAGGGAAAACTTCGTTCTCAACTAGCGAAAGAAGTCGGCAGTAAATCTGTTGAAACGGATAGTGAAATAATGAAGGAATTATTTGGTGAACCGCCGACTACACAGAATGGACAAAAAGGAAAAGTTACGCGGCTGCTGGTTCGCGATGCGTTTATTAATCCCGATATAAAAACAAAACTGGAAAATAGAGAAGGAGAGTTTTCAGAGCTTGAGTTTGATTATACCGAAACGAAATGGGAAAATACAATAGATAGAAAAAGCGGCACTGCACAACATCCACGCCAACTTGAAAGAGTTCCTGCGGGGACAATATTTGATTTTGAATTAGTATATAATGAATTCGACGATAATAAAACTGAGGAACATATTAAAGAAATTAAAAAAGCAATGCGTCTTTTAGAAGATGACTATATTGGTGGTAGTGGCTCAAGAGGATATGGAAAGATAAAATTTAATAATATAAAATTCGAAACTAAAGATATTCCGAATTATTCTGATAAAAATGAACGCGTTTTATCAATCTATAAGTGGTAAACGTATGCAATCTATAATATTAAAATGTAAACCTGGTGCACAATTTCATATAGGGGAAGGTTCTCTTGTTGATGTTAGCCATATTATCCATTCTGATACTCTCTTCTCTGCTATTGCTAACATCTATGAGATGGTTTATAAAGAAGGCGAGGAGTTTGTACGACTTGTGGATGAAAATCAAATTACAATATCTTCTGCATTTCCCTTACTTGAAAATATAAAATCTGGTAGTTTTATTTATTTCCTTCCGAAGCCAAAGATTTATTTTGAGCAATCAGTAGTGCTTGGTAAAAAAGAGAAGAAAATAAAATTTATTTCGTTAAATGCATTTAATAAAATTTCTGAAGGTTTTGATTCCACATCACTTTCTTCAAAGTTTGATTTAAGTGAGCTACACATTTTTGCTGATGAATATGCTCTATTAAAAGACGAATTGCAAATTTCAAAACAGATAAAATCTCCTTTCATTAAAGAACAGATCTTTCCGAAAACAGCTGTGCATAAGGAAAATAGAGAGGATGCTTTCTATTTTCAAACTGAAATTCAACTTATTCCGTTCTACGATGAAGACAGTAAAATTTGTTATAAACCTCACTTTTATTTTCTATTAAATGAATCACTAAACGAATCGGAGAAGAAGAAATTTATAACTTGTTTAAGAGTTTTAGCTGATGAAGGTATCGGTGGTGATAGGGGAAGTGGTAAAGGATTTATTGAAGAAGTAATCATAAAGGAAATAGAAGGAATTGCTGGCAATCAAACAAATTATTCGATGATACTTTCTTTGGCTAATCCTTCTTCACAATCAGAATTTGATAATATCATCCAGTATGATTTAATTAAAAGAGGAGGTGGTTCAATTGGAGTTGAAGGACAACCGGAAAGCCACCGTAAACAAGTCAGAATGATTACTGAAGGCAGTATAATAAATTCTAATATTACTGGTAGAGTTGTGGATGTATCGCCTTCTGTCAATCATTATAAACATAAAGTTTATCGTAATGGTAAAGCATATTTAATATCTATGGGTCGCAAAAATGAAGAGTGAAAAATACTTATCAGAAATAATCAAGTTTAAAACACTTACACCTATTTTTATTGCCCAAAATCAAGCCAATGATCTTTCGCCGTATTCTGATTTTGTTCAAGAGGAAAATCAAATTATTTATCTTGATGAGCAAAAATTTGAGAAAGCTTTATTTTCAAAACAAGGTTTGCTAGATGAATATGTGAAGTCTATTCGTAATAAAATTGATAAAAGTAAAACTCAATCTACCTTTGATCTTAAATCGTTTCTTGAAAAAAACTTCGATACTGTGAATGATTTTATAAAATTTAAAGTTCCGGTTGATCAAGATTTAAAGCATCAAAAAATCAAGCGTTTTATTAATACTTCGGGCAGACCATATATACCTGGCAGCACAATTAAGGGAGCTTTGAGAACTGCTATTATTTATAATTGGCTGATGAATTCTGATTCTGGAAAAAAAGTTATTAATTCTCTGATTAGTAAAGTACAAGAAATTTTTAATAAAATTGAAAAACTAGATCAAGAGAAAAAAAACAGTCAAATAACTAAGGACAAAATAAAAAGTATAGATAAGGGATTAAAGAATCTACGTTCCCGGAAAAATATTGATAAGGAACTTAACAATATCTATGATGAGCAAAAACTTTTTGGTAAAATAGATAAAGAAAATAAAAGCGGTTTAGACTCTAGATTTATTCAGGTCACTGATTCAGAACCTTTTAAAATGGAAAATATTTCTGTATTAAAACTCCAGAGAATCAAACTAAGAGATAATTTTGAAGTATCTCCCTTGCCAAGCGAGACTTTGAATCCGAATATTATCAATACTTTTACATTGAAACTTGAAAAAAGTTTTATTCAGCCTGAATTAACTGTATTTAATTCGCTTGATATTAAAAATATATTTAAAGTATTAAATGAATTTTCACTGGCTTCGATTATTTATGAATTAGAATCATTCAATTCTTTTCATAACATTGAGATAAAGAATGATAAGGGAAATAAAACTGATTACTCGAACATTATTGAGTTTTATAACGAGTTAAAAACCATTATTGAACAAAATAGAAATGAGTTTTGTGTGCTTCGGCTTGGAAGTGGTAAAACATATTTTGATAACTCAATAGGATTGGTATTATATAAATCTAATAAGGAAGCATTTAAGCAATATCGTTCTTTACTTGAGCTTGGTAAGAACCCGCAAACTAAAAAACTTGTCGAAGGTAGATTCCCAACAACTAGAACTATTGTTGAAGCAACAAAATTGCCTATTGGCTGGATAGCTTTATCAAATGACGGGGATCTTTTAAATTTTGAACTTTATAAAACAAAAATAAAAAAGAACGAGTCAATATCTTTTCAACCAAAAACCAGTACTTCCACACCAATTCCCAATAAAGATTTTATTATTGCTGAGATAATTAACGATAAATCAAAACCTCCTAGAGTAAAAATTATTGAAGGAGATTACACTGGAAAAGAGACTATTCTTTCAGGTGTTCGTTTAGAAGGATTTGGATTAAAAAATGGCTCGAAAGTATATGTTCAGTTACTGGTTGAAAAAAAGAATTTAATAAAAGCAGATTATAAAGGGAAAGTAGAATAGTTTTAGCACAATTCGGTATGCCGTTTACATTAAAATTTAATTTAGGTAGCACAGATTAGCAATCTGTGCCTCAACAAAAGTATTTAATAAAATAGCACAGATTACTAATCTGTGCTACATAATTATTATGAATACACATTTTCATCGTAGAAATTTACCGCACCTATATTTTAATGACGGTATTTATTTTATTACAGCACGGCTGGTAAACTCAATACCTCTTGAAAAACTCGAACTGTTAAAAAAAATGAATCGTGAAAATGTTAATGAAAAAGACAAAAGGCTTTTCAAAAAATATGATGCGTTAATTGATTCAGGTGAATTTGGAGAAAATTATTTAAACATTAAACCGTGCGCTGAGATTGTTAAAAACTGTTTGCATTATCCCGATGGTAAAGACTATAAACTGATCTGTTACTGCATTATGCCTAATCATTTTCATTTAGTATTTGAACTGTTGGAAAACAATAAAGGTATTTCTAAGATACTGCAGTCAATAAAGAGAAAAGCGGCTCGTGAATGCAACAAAATTCTGAATAGAAAAGGAAAGTTCTGGCAGGATGAAAGTTTCGATCGATGGGTTCGTGATAATAAGGAATTGTATTTTGTGATTAGGTATGTTTTGTTAAATCCCGTTAAAGCGGGTCTGGTTGAAAATCTGAGTGAGTGGGAATATACTTACTGTCGTAAAGGTTATGATGTTATTTAGTTGGTTTAAAATCCGTAGCACAGATTACTAATCTGTGCTACTGTGCTACAATTATTAAACGGATATAAATATGTCTGAAAACAAATCAAAAAAAGTTTTAATTATGACCGTCGGCACCGGTGCTAATGGAGCGGATATTGCACACGGATTGTTTTTTTCCATCAAAGATTCTAATCCGAATATTCTCATTCTTATCGGATCAGTAAAAAGCTTTGAAACTACTTTACCTCATATAAAGAATTTAATTGCTGAAGAAGAAATTGATTTAGAACTTGTTGAAATGTTAATTGAAGAAGTTAATGATCTTGAGTTTTTACATTTTAATTTTTCTGAAATAATTAATCAATTATTAAAGCAAGGATATTCACTTAACAAAATCAGTGTTGATTATACCAGCGGAACGAAAGCAATGTCAGCAGCTTTAGTTAGTGCTGCAATAGAAAACAAGGTTGGGTCTCTCTCTTATGTTTATGGTGAACGCGGTGAAGGAGGAAGAGTAAAATCCGGTACTGAAAGAAGAAACACACTTTCTCCGAATAAATTTTATTCAAAAAATATATTTGAAAAAGCTATAGAACTTTTCAATAACTTCCGCTACATAAATTCTATAGAGCTTTTAACTAATCACGAATTTCATCCAGATTTTCAAGAGAAAGCTGTGTTGCTGACAAAACTTTCAAAAATGTTTGATGCTTGGGATAAATTTAATTTCTCAGGTGCCTTCGAAATTTTAAGATCTATTTCATCAGAAGAACTAAGGGTATTTAATCTTAAAGGCAAATTTGAAAAAGACTATATGCCAGCTTTGGCTAAGCTAAAAGAAAAAAATCTCTCTTTTGAAAAAATTCTTGATTTAATTGAAAATGCCGGCAGACGCGCAAAAGAAGGTAAATATGACGATGCTGTTGCTAGACTGTACAGATCTCTTGAAATGATAGGACAAATTGAATTTGAAAAAGAATTTAATTGCAGCACTTCAGATGTTAAAATTGAAAACATTCCTTTGGAGTTAACCGAAGAAATAAAACAAAAATATTTCGATTTTAAAGACGGGAAAATCAAACTCCCGCTTTACGCAGCATTTGATTTGTTAAACAAAAAAGAGAATCCGGCAGGGACCAAGTTTTATAATAATTTTGAAAAGATTAAAAAAGTCCTGCACCTTAGAAATAATTCAATTCTTGCTCACGGAATGAAAGCATTAACTGAAAATGAATTTATTGCAGCATTAGAATTAATAAATTTATTTACTGAAGAGATTATAAAATCAACTGATGTAATAACATTTCCGGAGATTAAATGATACAAATTTGTCTGGTATCCCGTCAGCCAATGCCGAATGTTATTCCGGTGTTTATGTATAGACCGGAGAAAGTATATCTATTAACAACAGAAGATGAAAAGAGATGCGGTAATAATCTTAAACAATTGTTTGAATCAAAAAACATTTTAGTTGAAATCGAAAATGAAAATATTAAACCCTACAATCCTGATTCAGTTAAAACGGCATTGACTGGAATTATCAGGAAAGAAAACAGGGAATCAATCTCAATTAATTTAACAGGCGGAACAAAAGTTATGTCTATTGCGGCTTTTGAGTTTTCTAAACAGAATGGGATACCAGCTTTCTATTGTGATACAATGGACAGGCAAATTTTACATTTACTTCCAAAAGAAATTGTTGAGGAATTTTCAGTTTCACTTACAATTAAAGAGTATTTGCTCTCTTACGGATATGAAATTACTGAGCAAAAAGAGCTTGCAGAGATAGAAAAATATTATCCTTTATTTGAATTCATCGAATCAAATCTTCTAATGAAATCATTTTTGAAGTTTAATGAAGAGATAAAGAAAAAACTTGCTCAATCAAATCCAAAGTTTTCAGTTAAAAGCCCTGATAGAAATTTTATCTTTCATAAACAATTTGGTTCTTATCGTCTAGAATTTGGAAATAATGAACGAACTAGTTTTACTGTTAAAGAATCAGATTTTAAAAGCGGGGATTGGCTTGAATATTATGTTTATTTTAAGTTAAGAAAATTGGAAAATGCTGAACTAATATCAGGTGTAAAAATACTTTCTGATAACCAGGTGCAAAATGAAGTTGATGTAATTGCATTAAAAGATGAAAAACTGTTTTTGATTTCCTGTAAATCCGGAAGGACAGATAATCAGTTTGACCTCTTTCAGTTGGAAACAATTAGAAGTATTGCAAGTGGGACTTTTGGTAATGGTATTTTTGTCTCTGCTCATAAATCTTCTGAAGCTTTTATAAAGAGGGCTGAAGAACTTTCTTTAAAAGTTATAAATATAGCAAAGGGGGACAACATAAAATTATGAAAACTAAAAACATCCTCATCTGTGTCTCGGGACTCACTCCGCAAATTGTAACCGAAACATTTTTCTGTCTGGCTGTAAAGGAAAAAACGCCAATTGATGAGATTTACATCCTGACTACTAAACGGGGGAAAGATGTAATCCTGGGTATTGATAAAGCGCCGCACACTCCAAAGTCACCTTTGAAAAAAGAACTCAAAAAACTTTGTGATAAATACAAACTCAAAATGCCTACATTCGAAAACAACGATACTCACATTATTACTGCTAAAGAAGAATCAATTGAGCTTTCAGATGTAAGGACAGATAAGCACAATATTCTTTTTCCGAATAAGACCTGTGAGTATATTAAAAATATTTCTTCACGAAACAATACCACTCTTTTCTGCTCAATTTCAGGAGGCAGAAAAACAATGAGCGTCCATCTTGCATTTGCATTAACTTTATTCGGACGTGAGAACGATAAATTACTTCATGTTCTTACCAGTGAAGAAAATGAGTTTAAAGGATTTTACCCACAAAATAAAAATGAAGCCAAACAGCTTGAGCTTTCTGAAATCCCTTATATTCGATTAAGATCAGTTTTAGGTGATGAAATAAATAATCTTAAAAGCTATTATGATTTTGTTGATCGAACTCAGAAGCAGTTAAAAGCTCTAACCGATAAAACTAAAATTATTCTGAAAGCAGATACAAAAGAAGTAAAATTTGGATTGAATTCTGTTCAGCTTGAGCCACAAGAATTTGCCATTTATTTTAAATTGTTGGAGATGAAGCAAGAAGGAAAAGAAAAGCATTTTATAGGGTATTTAGCAGATATAAATTTTGCAAATATTGTTTATAGTTTTATGCGCGAAAGATATCCCTACTATTATTTTGATGAAAAGAAGAAGAAAGCTTGGTGGAAAAAAGGTTTTGGACAAGAAGCAATCCGCTCAAAACGTTCCAAAATTAACAAATGTTTAATGCCGCTTTTTGATGATGAAGTTACTGCAAACCAATTTTTGATAAGTAGCGAAAGAGAGTACGGCAACACAAGATATTTCATAAGAACCGACAAAGACAAAATCAGATTATCATACGAGTAGCACAGAATAGCATTCTGTGCAAAATAAAAACAATAACCGTAGCACAGATTACTAATCTGTGCTACGATAAATCAAATTGCACAGAATGCTAATCTGTGCTACACCTATCTAACACAACATTTCCGCAACATTGTTTTTGTTTTTTCACCCTCTATCTCACTTTATTTTTCATTTGTAAATTTAATAAAGGTAAAACAATGAGAGATCCTAAAACAGAAGTTATAAGTTATCGGGGCGGCGATGGAAGCAGCATTTATGATGCTGTTGAAATTGTTGGCGTTAATTCTTTTACTTCGGGAATTTTAGCTGAGTTTGCGTTTATTGAAAGTGCATTGAATGATAATGAATTTGAAGCTGGTGAAGGTATAACTGTATTATTTCCGAATAATGCTATTCATCGTATAACAGTAATAACAAAAGATTTTAAGATAAAAAGGTTCTTCTTTGATGTAACTGGATTTCAGCATTTTGTGGAATATGAAAATTATGAAGTGGTTAAAGATTTTCATTACATCCATGGATGAGCGGGAAAAAAAATATTGGTTAAAAAATAAATATTAAAAGAAAGAAGGAAGTTATGTTTTTAGTTATCGGTACTTTTTTATTGGCTTTAGGTCTAATTACAGTTTTTCACAATATATTCTTTAAGAGACTGCCAAAAACTATTAGTTATATCTTGTTGTTTATTATAACAAGCTTACTGTTCTTTACAAAAACTGTTCACGGTATTTGGCTTGGACTTACAATTTTAATCTTTGGTTTTTTATGGGTTAAATTCTTTGTTAAAAGAAAAGTTGCTGTAAAAAATAATAATTCTATTTAAGGGGCTCATAGCAGTGAAGGGCGATTGGGGGGAGAAATGCCCTTCCTCCTGCTGTGAAAATATAACCGATTATTTGTTAACAATAAGTTTTAATATGAAAAATAACATTTACATATTTTCTAATACAGTGCTATCAAGAAAAGATAATTCCTTAATGCTTCAAACCGAAATTGATTCTGAAGCACTGAATAAAATTGATATTTACGAAAGCGAAGAAGAGTATGTTCTTTTACCTGTGTCGAAATCTTTAACCGACGGAAAAACAAAACACATTCCTGCAGAGTCTGTCGAGTCAATTTATGCTTTTGGTGAGATAAGATTTAATACACAATTATTTAAATGTTTGAATAACTATGGTATTCCGCTTCATATATTTAATTATTATGGCAGCTATGTAGGTAGTTTTATCCCTGAAAATAAAAGTGGCTCCGGAGATATGCAGCTTCTGCAATACAGCGCTTATCTTAATCAATTTAAAAGATTATATATCGCAAAGGCAATTATCGAATCTTCACTTAAAAATATACTTGGAATACTAAAAGCTTATACTTATACCGGTATTGATCTTGACGAGCAAATAAATTTAATCTCATCAAATCTTGAGCAAATAAGATTCGTAAGCTCTGTTCAGGAAATTATGGGATTTGAAGGACAAATTAGAAACACTTATTACGAAAGCTGGCAGAAAATTTTAAAACAACAAAATGACTTTTATAAAAGAATTAAAAATCCCCCTGCAGGCACAATTAACTCTTTGATTTCATTTGGTAACTCTTTGCTTTATGCTGTCTGCTTTTCCGAAATTTATAGAACCAGACTTAACCCGTTTATCGGATTTATTCACGAAACAGGGGATAACAAACATCCTTTAGTTTATGATTTATCCGAGATATTTAAACCTGTAATTGTTGATAAAGTAATATTTCGAGTGATAAATCTGAACATCATTCAACCGGATGATTTTAAACAAACTGCCAGAGGTTTATACCTTAAAGATGAAGCAAGAAAAAAATTCGTGGAAGAGTTTGAAAAAAGACTTAGTACTGTAATACTGCACAAAAGAATTAATCGTAAACTTTCCTTCAGATCACTGATAAGAATGGAATGTTATAACCTAATTAATTATTTAAACGGAAAATATAAATCTTATGAACCTTATAGAGCCTATTAACAAAGTGTTTTATATAGCAGTATATGACATAACAAATCCTAAAAAATTGCCTAAAGTATTAAAAACTTTTAGGAAGTATATGAACTGGGTTCAAAATTCAGCCTTCGAAGGATATTTAACCGCAAAACAATATCAGTCGTTAAAAGAAAAGTTATCTGCTATCATAAATAAGGAAAAGGACTCAATTATATTTTATTATGCAGAAGAGCAAAAACACATTGGTAAAAAAATTATCGGAACCGAAAAAAATGAAATTACACAATTCTTTTAATTGAAGGTGAGGAGAATATGCTTTTTATAATTTCTACTTCTAAAGAATCATTAAATACAGAAGAAAACTTTTTTTGGAGCAAAGAATATTTTCAGAAAATAAAAAACTTCATTCCCGATAGTGTTACCGAAGTTATAAATATTACATCTGCTATTGCTTACTTTGTTAAATCCAATCAGAAAGATAAAAATGCAATTCAGTTAAAAGTTAAATCATCACAGCTTACTAAAGACTATCTTAAAGTTAAATGCGTGTCCGAAGTACCGCTTAGTTATACTTCCTATCAAATTAAATATGCATTAAAAAAATATTTTAAAGTAAAAAGTATTTTGGACCTTCCGTTTTGTTCTGTGGTTGATGATGCTAAATTTTTTGAAATAATTGAAAACTACAAACTTTATGCGCTGATTGAAGACCTTGAAAAAACTAACAAATGGGATGCAATCTATCAGAAATTTTTGGAATTTAACCCTATTGAAAAAAGTAAAATATGGAACAATGCGGAACTGATTTCAAAGTTTTCATTTGCTGCTGCAAAATTAGCCGAATGTACTGAAAACCTTAAAAGAAAATTTCCCGATAAAAATCAAAAAGAAAAATTTATTGCCGAAAAAAGAAAGCTTAGAAAACTTACAATTAAACTCCGCAACAGGTGTATAGAACTTGAGCCTGAAAATGCTTCGTTTTATTCTAACATTGCATACAGTTTTTACCAATCTGTTACCGAACTAAATACACCGGGCGGAAGAAGAGACGGAAATGTTTTTACAGAATCATTGGAAGCGATTAAATATCTAGATAAATCTTTGGAGCTGGAAGGATCAAGAGTTACAGATTATTATAGAAAAGGATTTATACTAACCGAGTTTTTAGCTAACAACTTGCTCTTCAAAAATGATGATGAAAACAACAGAGTTAAAAAGATTGAAGAAGCACGAAAATATATTCTTTCAGGAATTGAATCCTTTGAACAAGCCGTTTATGCTTTTGAAAATCTGATTGATAATGAATTTGATATAAAAAAATATCGAAAGTATTATATAAAATCACTTTATCATCTTGCACAAAATTATTTACAGTTAAGCAAAGCCGATTTTAATATTCTGAACCTTTTGTATAACCAAAGCCCAGTTAACAAAAATAAAGAAGCAGTTGAACAGAAGATAAGTCTTTTAGAAAAAGCAGAATACTTTATTGATAAATGTATAGAGCAGGATTATAACAGAAACAAAACTGAGATATTTTTAATTGATAAAGTAGCAGTTAATAATTTTATGCCCGGTGTTTATAAAGCATATATAAAAGCTTTGATAAATTTATTTACTTTTATAAACGCAGATAAAAATAAACACTCCGATACAGCAAAAGACTACTTTCAAAAAGCTTTAGAGATCAGCTTTCCCAAAGAAATAGAAAATCAAAACAAGATATTTGTACTCGAAAAGATTGCATTGCAAAACATTATCGAAAACAAATATGATGCTGCTCTTAACCTTTTGGAACCTCTTTACAAAAGTAAAAAACTATTACCTGCCTATGCAGCCTATACTTTAGCTATCATATATTTATTAAAAAACCTGCAGGAAAAAGCAGAAGAACTTATTGAAAAATATATTAAGCTGGGCGATAAGAACTTTAAAAATAAATTTATGAAGCTAAAAGAGTACTGCACTAATAAAATTACCAAACCAACTGTTACTTCAGTAAGCAATGCATAAATAAATAAGTACTAAACTGCATAAAATTTGACTTTTTAAAAGCTTAAAAATAAAAATTATTATGTAAACTATGTTCTAAAAGCCTTAAAATGATAAATTTAAAAAGCCATAAAACAAGCTAAAATCAAAACAATAAACTTGAACCTATGTGTAAAAAAATAAACACCAGTACTGAAAAATAGCAAATGTTTGAAAAACGAGCTGAAAACGCAACTTGAACCTCCCGGGGTTTTTACGAAAAAATAGGTTCAAGAAAAAAAAGATGTTTTAAATGTTTGATTTTTGCATAAAAACACATAATTTAATGCTGAAAATTGAGGGTTTTAATCGAACCATAGTGGAATTGAGACGAGGGAAAAGATTATCTTGTTATCTGCAGGGATACAGTTTTAATCGAACCATAGTGGAATTGAGACTCTATTGCACCACCCCAGAGTGATAGGAAGTTCCAACGTTTTAATCGAACCATAGTGGAATTGAGACTGAAGACTATTAAAACGGTAGTTCGTGTTCGTCAACAGTTTTAATCGAACCATAGTGGAATTGAGACAACCCGATTGGTTCTTCCAATCGAGTTTTGACATATTTGTTTTAATCGAACCATAGTGGAATTGAGACATAATTATTTGTAACAGGATTAAACCCGTTACAATTAGTTTTAATCGAACCATAGTGGAATTGAGACCAAAAATTTATTTTGTATATACTTCTTAAGAAGTAGTTTTAATCGAACCATAGTGGAATTGAGACTAACTTGTTACGAAGTAATTCCATATCCCTCTTTAGTTTTAATCGAACCATAGTGGAATTGAGACCAATGTTATAAACCTTTCCAGATAAGGTTATTTCCGGTTTTAATCGAACCATAGTGGAATTGAGACACTTTTTGCAAAATTACTCCTAACTTGTTACGAAGTGTTTTAATCGAACCATAGTGGAATTGAGACCAATGCTTGTTTCTTTTATATAAACATTACAGAACGGTTTTAATCGAACCATAGTGGAATTGAGACTTGGATATTACCAACAACTTTCTTTTCATATTAGAATTGTTTTAATCGAACCATAGTGGAATTGAGACTCTGTTCCTCATTGAGGATAAAGTCGAATGAGATTGGTTTTAATCGAACCATAGTGGAATTGAGACTTTTTGTTGAGGTTTCTTTTAGAAGCCTCGCTTGAGGTTTTAATCGAACCATAGTGGAATTGAGACCCATATAAATTTTCCCATCTTGCTACAGATGATCCGTTTTAATCGAACCATAGTGGAATTGAGACTTTACACGAGCATTTACGTTTTTTAGAGATTGTTCTAGTTTTAATCGAACCATAGTGGAATTGAGACCATTAAAGGTCTATAATATCGACCTT
>Ga0116185_1001833_pt1 | contig 20497 bp, 17 predicted proteins | sample AD_JPNNA7_MetaG_FD_89754 | JGI IMG/M metagenome (GOLD analysis project Ga0116185, IMG submission 89754) | Active sludge microbial communities of municipal wastewater-treating anaerobic digesters from Japan - AD_JPNNA7_MetaG | ecosystem: Engineered > Bioreactor > Anaerobic > Digestate | place... | reverse complement strand
CAAAATGTTATATGAACAATCACCTTTAGCTCAATAAAGACAGTCATAAGGAAGAATTTTGAAGAAATAATTATTTGTCCGTTAAATTATCTTTGTTTTTATGTCCTATATCGGATTTGAGATTAAATGTAAAGTTAGGAGAAAGCATACTTGATTATATATTTGCAAAGAGCGGATATAATTCATCTATGGGAATTGCTCAGATAAAAATTAATACTGCAATATGGATTGAAGAACAAACACATAATCCGGGAAGTCGGTTTTATCTTGGCAGTGAAATTCAGAATAAAATATTTATAAGCAGAAACAGAGGAGAAATTATAGATAGACTTGAAGATTCTGAAAAAAATATATTTTATGCATCCTGTTATATAGCAATGATAATGAAGTTGTGGCAGCCAATTCTTGAAATTATAGAATCAGGCAGTAATAAAGCAGGAATAATCGCGACAATTTACTCACTTGGGATTATTGATGAGAATGGAAAAGTAAGAGAACCTCACATAAATGCTCGTATGAATAATTTTGGAAAAACTGCACAGGAATTTTATCATTCATTTTTATTGAGAGATGTTTTTAATTAAACTGATTCTGTGCTAATCTAAATTTACCATAAACAATTGCTCATTATTTTAATCTGTTTAATAAGTGCAATTCTATTCATAGTTTCAGTACGATTAAGCTTAAATATAATTTTTTTATAAAGAGTTATTAATTAAAAATCCTTTAATATTAAAAAGCCCGATTTTTTGCATAAATCGGGCTTCCTTTACATTGCAATCCCTTCGTTTTGAGGTTATATTTGTAACTTATTTTTTGAGGAGTTTTGTAGCAAAGAATGATTTTCCACAAAAGTGTATTTTATTATCTGTTTGTATTCGCAATTGTTTTTTCTCATTTAGCTTTTCCACAGGTTATTTTTCGGGATCTTCCAAATTATAAACTTAATTCGTCTGATCAGTTTTTATTTGATATAAGCAGTTCACGAGATATAATTCCTTTAAACGGAACCTGGAAAGTTTATACCGCTGATGATAAGAAAAAAGAAAAAGTAAATGTGATTATTCCATCTGTGTTTGAAGGAAAAGGTGAGTTTGTTTTTGAAAAGAGTTTTAATTTAACCAGCAAACAGATAGACAACAATAAAATTTCTCTTAACTTTTTCGGAATAAATTATTCTGCGGATATTTCTGTAAACAATGCAATCATTTATCGTCATCCGGGAGGTGAGTTTCCTTTTTCACTTCCGATTCCAAGAGATCTGCTAAGGTCTGATAAAGCAAATGTTATTTCAGTAAAACTGTTTTATGAACTGGATGCATTAAACACAATTCCGTTAAAACAAAGATTTTTATTTCCGCAAAATTTGGGCGGTATTATCAGAGATGTATTTCTACACTTAACACCAAATGTTAGTATAACTGATTTTAGTTTTAAAAAAGATATTGATATTAAAACCAACAAAGCACTTATTTCCATACAATCTGTAGTTGATAATAAAGAGTTTCGAAAGATTCCTGATTCACTTGGGGCAAAATCCGATTTTGTGTTGAAGTCGCAGATTCTTTCAAAGGATGGTGCAAGTGTTATAGCTTCGGAACAGAATACATTCAGATTAGATCCGAGTAAACGAATTGAAATTAAAAATAATCTTACAATCAGTTCGCCTGTTTTATGGTCGCCGGATAATCCTTACAGCTATATTATAAGACTGGAATTATATCAGGGCGATCAATTAGTTGATAGAAGTGATAAAAGTATTGCGCTTTACAGTCTTCAGTTATCTGAAAATAATTTTATTCTGAATGGAAAAGATTTATATATATACGGTGTTACTTATTCAGCATCTGATTTTCAATACGGGAGCCTTTCTTCTTACGAAAGAATGGAAAGTGATCTTGCTTTAATTAAACAAGCAGGATTTAACGCGGTAAGATTTTCCCGTGAACTTCCTCATCCATATTATTTAAGATTGTGTGAGAAGCTTGGATTATTAGCATTTGTTGAACTTCCGTTGTCAAACTTACCCGAAGGTTTGGCAGCATCACAAAATTTTGTTGAAAGAAGTAAAAATTATTTATCGGGATTACTTTCTGCGTATAGCGATTATTCTGCTATTGCAGGAGTTGGTTTCGGTTCAGGTTATCTTTTTAGTTCTGATAAGCATCGTGCATTGCTTTCAAATTTGGCTGAACAGGTTAAGAAAAGTAAAAACACAATTACTTATGCTTCATTCTTTGACTTTGGTTATCAGGAAATAAGCAATCTTGATATCTACGGAATTGAATTATTGAACAAGCAGCCAGGTGATGTTCAGTCTGAAGTTGAGAATCTTAAAAATGCAGTTGGTACCGGAAAATTATTTATCGGCGAAGCAACTTATGTTGTTAATATCGGTCAGACAGACGGTTATGTAAATAAATTTTCTTACGAAGCACAGGCAAAATTTTTTGATGATATGTTCAGCTTTTATGAAGAAAATCAACTTACAGGTTTTTTTGTTAATACAATGTATGATATAAGAGGAAATTATCGTTCAATAATTTCCGGATATAATAAAGATAATGTTTATAATATTGGTTTAGTCAGCGAAGACAGAAAACAGGATAGGCTTGCATTTAAGATACTATCTGCAAGGATGAAAAATACTGAAAAGGTAACAATTCCGATCGGCAGCGAAAAAGATGATGCGCCGATGATATTTATTGTTACAGGTTTAGTGCTTGCATTATTAATGGGTGTGCTTGTTAATTCAGGAAGAAAATTCAGGGATGATGCTTCCCGCGCACTTCTTCGTCCGTATAATTTTTTTGCAGATGTCCGCGATCAAAGAATAATTTCTGCATATCATTCTTTGTTTTTAGGAGCTATAATATCACTGGTGATATCCTTAATCCTTGCAAACTTATTTTATTATATAAGAAACAATGTTCTGTTTGAAAGAATTATACTTTCTTTCGGAAGTCAGAATTTAATAGCAGGAATAAGCTATCTTGCCTGGAATCCGGTTAATGCACTGATCTGGTTATTCGTTATTTCTATCAGTATGATGTTCTTACTGACGATTGTAATTACAGCATGCTCCTTTTTCGTCAGGACAAAAGTTTATCTCTCAAGTGTTTTCTTTACTATTGTATGGTCGCTGCTTCCGGTGGTGCTTTTAATTCCGCTTGGTATTGTGCTTTACCGATTGCTCAATACTGGTGCAGGAAATATTTATATCTACATATTTTTGATTTTATTTTCATTATGGATGCTTTACCGTTTGTTGAAAGGCATTTCAGTTATATTTGATGTTAATGCCGGCAGTATCTACTTTTATGGATTGCTTACAATTGCGTTAATTAAATTAATTATATTCATTTATTTTGAAGTTAATAACTCAGTGTTTCAGTATTTAAAATTGGCTTTAAAACAGTTTAATATATTCGGATAAGATTATTGTATTTATCAAAGCTTGAAATATTCGGGTTCAAATCTTTTGCACAAAAAACTCAGATAAATTTTAACCATGGAGTAACTTCAATCGTTGGTCCGAATGGCTGTGGAAAAACCAATGTTGTTGATGCATTAAGATGGTGCCTTGGTGAACAAAAGAGTTCAACGCTGAGAAGCGATAAAATGGAAAATGTTATTTTCAACGGCACTGCTAACCGCAAGCCAATGGGAATGGCAGAAGTATCATTAACTATTGAAAATACAAAAGGCATTCTTCCAACTGAATATACCGATGTTACTATTACCAGAAGAATTTTCAGGTCAGGTGAAAGCGAATATCTTTTAAATAAAAACATCTGTCGTTTAAAGGATATTACAAATCTTTTTATGGATACCGGAATTGGCGCTAATGCATATTCTGTTATAGAATTGAAAATGGTTGAAACAATCCTGAGTAACAAAGCAGAAGAGCGGCGCACAATGTTCGAAGAAGCTGCCGGAGTTAATAAATACAAATTAAGAAGAAGATTAGCTTTACGAAAACTTGATGATGTTAAAGCTGATTTAACCCGTGTTAATGATATTGTATCTGAAGTTGAAAGAAAGGTTTCATCACTTGAAAGACAGGCGAAACGTGCTGATAGACATAATGTTTTAACATCTCAGTTAAGAGAATCGGAAATTGATCTTTCTGAAAGAGAACTTGCCTTATTTACTCTGAGGATTAATGAATCGAGAGTTTTGAAAGATGAGAATTTTAAAAAGAAAATTCAGTTTGAATCTGAGATATCAAAATTTGAAGATGAAATAAAAGATGCCAGTCAAAGACTCATTTCAATCGAGAGCGAGCTTAAAGAAAAAAGAAATGAAATAACACTTCAGACAGAAAAAATATTTAATGTTCAAAACTCTATCTCATTAAATAATGAACGGAAGAATTCTTTAGCTAAAAACAAAGAACGGTTTTTATCTGAGCTTGAGGAATTAAATATTCAGTTAGAAAGTGCTAAAACAATAATTGAAAAAGGAAGTTCTACAATTGCAGATATTGCTGAACAGATTATTCAGAATGAACAGGAAAAGAAAACACTCGATCATAATGTTGAGGTGCAGTTAGGATTTTTAGAACAGAAGAAAAATTTACTCAAAGAACAATCTGATCTGCTGCTTGAAAAGTTTAAAGAAATTACCGGAAGAGAAAACGAGCTTCGTAATACAATTGCTATACTTGAATCTAAACAGGTTAATATTAGAAAGCTGAATGATAAAATTCAGGCGTTAACAAATACTATTGCCAAAACAGTTGGGTTTGTAGAAGAATTAGGTAATGAAAAAGATGATATCCAGGAAAAGATTTCTAATGCTGAAAAAGAATATTTAAAACAGCAGCAGGAAAAAGAAAATATTGAACAGCAGATTTCTAAACTGAAAGAACACGAACTTGAAAAACGAACTCTTATAAAGTCAATTAAAGATAAAATCGTTTTCATTCAGAATCTTATTGATAATCTTGAAGGTGTATCAAAAGGGGCTAAAGCTTTGCTTGATAACAGAAGCTGGTCAAAGAACGGAAGCTCTATACTTGCCGATATTGGTGATTCAGATGAAAGACACCGTTTTGCAGTTGAAGCTGCACTAAAAAATAATCTGAATAATGTGCTTGTGGAATCTTTGGATGAATTAAAAAGAGGAATTGAATATCTAAATAACAATAATATCGGTAAAGCTTCATTTTATTATCCCCATTTTGAAGAGCTTAACGGCAAAGGTTTTCTTAATAAGATTCAGCAGTTTTCTGATAACCGGAAAGCAAAAAAGCTTGAACGTGAATCAGGATTTGTTGTCTGGGCAAGCGATTCAGTTAAGGCAAATGAAAAATGGATGCAGTTTTTCAAAAAGATACTTAAGAATATTTGTATTGTCAGAAATCTTGAAACAGCTTTTGCTTTATTTCCAAGATACTCATCGTTTAGTTTTGCAACATTAAATGGAGATTTCGTATCAAGAGACGGAGTGGTTGAAGCAGGTTCTGCGCCAAGACCGGATGATTCTTTGTTTGGAAGAAAACAGTTTCTGGAAAGCCTGTTGGTTGAATTTCCTAAACGTGAATCTGAGTTAACTTCAATTCAGAATATGATATCAGAAAAAGAAAATCTGCTTAATACAATTGATCTGAAAGTATTATCTGAGCAGGGAAGACTTCTTGTTAATGATCTTTCCAATGTTGAAAAACAACTTGCACAATTTGAATTTGAAAAGAAAAAAGCTGAAGATGAAATAGAAAAAATCCAAAGTGAAATTAAAGAACACGCTGCTGAATCCAATCTTTTAGATAACAAAAAAATAAAACTTGAATCTTTGTTAAATACAGAAATTGCTTTGCGTGATTCCGAAGAAAGAAAGAGACAAACACTTGAAGATGAATACAGGGATTTTGAAAAAGATTATAATCAGATATTGAACCGGAGAAACGAGCTTAATATAAATATAGAAAGATTAGTCGGAGAAAAACGAAATACCGAAAATGCAATTAAGCGTGCTGATGAATCAATCTTATCAATTACAAATTCAATAGCTAAAAGAAAAGATGATATTGAATTTGCTTCAGCCGAGACTGCAAAGATAGAAACAAGCTTGGAAACTTTGCTGAATAAACTGACGGAACTTGATTCAGTTAAAACAACTCTTAATAATCAATTGGGTGAAATTGAATCAAGATATCAGACTTTAAGAGGCGAAGTGAACAATAAAGAATCATCCTTGCGTGTTTTACGCAAAGAGCGTGAAGCAGTTTCCGAAACTATCCATAATATGGATATGACTATCAGGGAACTTGATATTAAAAGCGTTAATCTGATTGATCATATTAAAGAAAATTATTCTTTAACTCTTGAGAAAAAAGATTTCGATGATCTGTTAACCTTCGATTTTAAACAAAGATCTGAAGAGGTATCGGAATTAAAAACTAAAATAAAAAATCTTGGTCCGATTAATCTCGTTGCTCATTCTGAATATGAGGAAGAAAGAGAAAGACTTGAATTCCTTCATAAGCAGAGAGATGATTTAGTAGAATCTGAAAAAGATGTAATAAAAACAATTGAGGAAATCAATAACACGGCTCAAGCACAATTTTCTGAAACATTTGAAAAGATCAGAGGTAATTTTATCAAAATTTTCAGAACACTGTTTGATCCCGGTGATGAAGCAGATTTAAGGATTGAAGAAAGTGCCGATCCGCTTGAAGCAAAAATAGAGATAATAGCAAAACCAAAAGGTAAAAGACCAACATCGATTGAACTTTTATCTGGCGGAGAAAAAACATTAACTGCAATTGCTTTGTTATTTGCAATCTATCTTGTAAAGCCAAGTCCGTTTTGTATTCTTGATGAAATTGATGCACCGCTTGATGATGCAAACATAGATCGCTTTACAAGAATATTAAATGAGTTTAGTGCAAACACACAATTTATTGTGGTTACACATAATAAAAGAACAATGGAAGCAGCAAGTGCATTGTATGGTGTTACTATGCAGGAAGAAGGTGTTTCAAAATTAGTAAGTGTAAAATTTAATGAAGATCTGGATTTTGTTAATAATTAATTTGTATTGAATATATATTGAAGAAAAACACTTTACATATCTTCTTTTACATTTTGGTATTAGCTGTAATAATATTTTTTCCAAATAATATTTGTGCTCAATGGGTTAATGATCCGTCAGCTAATACTAAACTTGTTATTGATCCTGTTGATCCTGTAAACATTACTGCTTACAGTGATTTAGAAGGCGGCGGATATGTTTTCTGGGAAGATAAAAAAGGAATTCAAAGCAAAGATATTTATTACATAAGATTTGATAAACAAGGTGAAGTTCGTTTCAGAGGCGATGGTAAAGCAATTTCTACAAGAACTGGTGTAAAAGAAAATCCGGTTGCAGTTGTCGGACCATTTGGTAACGCTTTGGTTTTATGGAGCGGTAAAGAAAAAAACAATTCGGAATTATTTATTCAGAAATTAAGCAAAACCGGTTTAAGACTCTGGAAAAATGAAGGCATTCAATTAACAGAAACCAGATCAGAAAAATCTGGTTATTCTCTTTGTGTTGATAAAAAAGGAATTATTCACGTTAGTTACGTTATTAAAACAAATACTTCTCCGGCAAAATATACTGTTAAGTATCAATCCTTGGATGTGAACGGAAAATTTTTGAGTGACTCTCTTAAAGGGGATTTATACAGTTCCGGAAACAGAATAACCGATACAGAAATAATTCCGGATAATAAAGGCGGTAAATATATTTTCTGGCTTGAAACTCAAAAAAATAAGATGCTGCTTCGCACTCAGTATATTGATTCAACAGGTTCAAGAAAATGGGGAGTAAAACCATTGAATATTTCCAAGGAAAATAACAGTGTGATTAATTATACTGTTGGAAAACTTGGTAATGGTATTTACACTGCGTTTACTTATCAGGGAACGAATAAAATTATATATCAGAATTTAATTTCTGCAAACGGAGCATTACTCTGGGGAAATGATGGAATATTGTTAACCTATAAAGCAGGCAGTCAGACGAATCCTCAATTTGCATTTATTGATTCAACGGTAGTTGTAAGCTGGACAAATGAATTTGAAAAATCTAAAGATGTTTTTATTCAGAGATTTGATTTAAGCGGAAAAAGACTTTGGGGAAATAACGGAAAACGTATAATTGATATTAAAGGAAATCAGTTCGGGCAAAGAATTGTCCATAATCAAAAGGGAAGTATAATTTTAGCCTGGATTGATAAAAAACCAAATTCAGCAGCAACAAATCTTTTTATTCAGAAAGTAAGTACCGAAGGTAAATTGCTGTGGGATTCTCTGGGTGTAACAATCTCATCATCTAAAGAAATAGAAAAAAGTTATTTAAATCTTATTTCAGATGGTGAAGGCGGGGCAATTGCTGTTTTCAAGGGAACGCTGAACAGGAAAAATGAAATTTACGGACAAAGAATTTTCAGCACCGGAACTTATGCATCACAAATGCTTGGGTTTAATACTGAAGTTATTGATGATTCAGTTAAACTTTGCTGGTATGCTGCAAATGAAAACAATGATGTTGAGTATGATATTTACAGATCAAACACTGAAGATGCTGCTGAAGATCAATGGGAATTTATAGCTTTATTAAAGAAGATAAATCAGTCTGCTAATAACTATTATGAGTTTTATGATACACCGGATGTAAGCGGAATATTTTATTACAAGGTTGCACAAAAGATTAATAATACCAATCCGCGTTATTCTAATATTGAATGTGTTAATTATTTCAGGGATTCGGAGACAATAATTCTTGGACAAAATTCTCCCAATCCATTCTCGGATAGCACAATAATAAATTTTTATTTACCCAAAAGTGAAGAAGTAACTTTTGAATTTTTTAACAGCAACATTGAAACGATTAAAAAAGTTGAAGATGTTGAGTGCCGGACCGGTAAAAATGAAATAACTTTTAAAGCAGAAGATCTGCCTGCCGGGATTTATTTCTACAAACTTAAAGCAGGAAGATTTGTTGATGTAAAAAAAATGATCATTACTGATTAATGAAAAAGCGTGAGATAAAAATATTCGTTGATTTCGATGGCACCATTACACTGCAGGATATTGGTGAAGCAATATTTAATAAGTTTGGAGATGCTCAAAGGGTTGATAAAATAATAACTAATTTGTTAGAGGATAGAATTTCTTCAAAACAATGCTGGGATGAATTGTGTGATTGTGCAGGTGCTGTTAATCCGGATGAACTTGTTGATTTTGTAAACACGATGGAGATAGATCAATCATTTATTTCGTTTAACGAATTTTGCAGTGAAAATAATCTTGAGATAATTGTGTTAAGTGATGGTTTTGATTTTTATATAGATAAAATGTTTGTGAAGTACAAACTGGAAGGATTGAAATATTATTCTAATAATCTGAAGGTAGAGGTGAACGGTCGTTTATCAGCAGGATATCCGCATTATGATGCTGATTCGCCAACAAGTGCAAACTGTAAAAGAAATCATATAATAAACCACAGCAGCGACGAAGATTATACAGTTTATATCGGTGATGGAAATTCAGATAAAGAAGCTGCACAGTATTGTGATTTTATTTTTGCCAAAAAAGATCTTGCACGGTTTTGCTCAATGGAAAGGATAAGCTTTTATCCGTTTAATGATTTTAATGATGTTCAGAATAAACTTGTTGAGTTAATGAATAAGAAGAATTTAAGAAAAAGACATCAGGCTCAATTAAAAAGAAGGTCAGCTTATTTAGCGGAATAAAATATGAGTAGTATTGCAGAAAAAATATTTAAATACAGAAGTTACACTCCGATTCCGTTTTTGATTCTTATGCTGATTTATGCAAATGCTTCTTTAACAAGTGTAATTGTTGGATTAGCAATTGCTTTAGTGGGCGAGTTAATCAGACTTTGGGGAGTCAGCTGGGCAGGCAGTGAAACAAGAACAACCGGTGCTGGTGTTGGCGGAACTTTTCTGGTTATCAGCGGTCCGTTTGCTCATGTTCGTAATCCGCTTTATGTTGGTAATATTTTAATTTATCTCGGATTAGGAATTATGTCGATGGCATTATTTCCATATCTGCAAATTGTTGCAATAATATTTTTCTTCTTTCAGTATTATATGATCGTTAAAGAAGAAGAAAATTTTTTGAAAATTAAGTTTAAAGATGATTATCAGGATTATCTTAAAAATGTCCCAAGATTTGGATGGCGATTAACTCCTTATAAAAATAATTCGGTAACTCAGCCGGAGTTTATTTTATCTAAAGGATTAAAGTCTGAAACGAGATCATTACAGGCTTTTGGAATTGCAGCTTTGTTAATTGTTATTAAATCTTGTTTAAGTTATAACAATATATTGTAATGAATAACAACGTCTTAATAATTGCAGGAGAAGCATCAGGCGATCTTCACGGTGCATCGTTAATTCGTGAGTTAAAAAAATTAGATAGTTCTTTGAAAATATTTGGAATCGGCGGCAATAAAATGCACGCTGAAGGAATGGAACTGATTTATCACATTGATAAGATGGCATTCCTGGGTTTTGTTGAGGTGATTAAACATCTGTCTTTTATAAAAAAAGTTCAGGCAAGATTGCTTGATGAGATAAAAAAGAGAAAAGTTAAACATGTCATTTTAATCGATTATCCGGGCTTTAATCTCAACATTGCTAAAAGGATAAAAAAACTTGAACCAAGACTTAAGCTGATTTATTACATTACTCCGCAGGTTTGGGCTTGGGGAAAAAGAAGAGTAAAAAAAATCAGAAATTATTTTGATAAAGTTCTGGTTGTATTTCCCTTTGAAGAAAAGTTTTTCAAAGAAAAGAATGTTAAGTGCGAATATGTTGGTCACCCATTAATTGAAGAAATTAATAATTATGATTTCATTTCCAGAGATCAGCTTAATGAGAAATTTAATCTTGATCCTGAAAAAGAAATCTTATTGATTTTAGCAGGCAGCCGCAAACAGGAAGTAAAAAGTATTTTCCCTGAAGCAGTAAAAGCAGCAGCAAAGATCTCTGATGAAATGAAAATGCAGATCGTGGTAGCTTGTGCTGAAAATCTTGATGAAAATATTTTTAATGATTTAACAGAACTTAAAAATTTTAAGGTTATTAAAAATCATACTTATGATTTATTAAAGCATGCAAGATTCGGAATTGTAAAATCAGGTACATCAACACTTGAAGCAGGATTGCTGCAATTACCGATGGTTATTGTTTATAAAACAAGCCGGCTTACATATATGATCGGTAAAACATTGGTTAAGATCAGCAATATTGGAATGGCAAATATAATTTTGGAGGAAAAAGTTGTTCCGGAATTAATTCAAAATGATGCAAATGCTGATAAAATATATAATGAAGCTAAAGGCATTTTATCAGATAAAGATTTATACGAAAATATTAAAATAAGATTAGGAAAGATTAAAGAAATTCTTGGTGAGAAAAATGCTCCCCGGAATGCAGCAAATAGTATTTATTTATTAATCAATGAACACAAAGCAAGTTAAACAAAACGCATTAAGATTTTTAGGTAATCTGATTCTAACTCATAGTTTGGATGCTTTGTGCAAAACATTAAAGGTTAGTTATAAGAATAAAAAAACTATTGAGAGTTTGAGAAAGCAGCAACAGAATTATGTTTTAGCTTTTTGGCATGATACAATGCTGCTTCCGTGGTTCTTACATAAAAATGATGGCTTTGCTGCACTTACAAGTAAAAGCAAGGATGGCGATTTACTTGCGAAGCAGTTAAAACACTGGAAGTACAAAGTTGTTCGAGGCAGCAGCAGTAAAGGCGGAGATGTAGCATTGGGTATTATGGTGGATCACGCTAAAAATGGTTATTCAATTGCTATTACACCGGATGGACCAAGAGGACCGGTACATAAATTCAAAGCCGGAGCAGTTATAACAGCAAAAAGAACCGGGGTACCTGTTGTGCTAATGGGAATTGGAATCAAATCGAAAAAGGAATTAAAAAGCTGGGATAAATTTCAGGTTCCAAATCCATTTACAAAAGTAAAAGTAATTTACTCTGAACCTGTTTATGTTGATGGAAAATTGAGTTACGATGCAACTTCAAAAGTTATTGAAGAATGTGAGAAAAAATTAAATGAGCTTCAGCTTGAAGCTGAAAAATTTTAAGAGTTTGATAAAGTTTTTAAAAATATTGCTTTCACCGTTTGTATTTGTTTACAGCGGTGTGATTAAAATCCGAAATTTGTTCTTTGATAAATCTGTTTTAAAATCTGTAAAAGTTGATGCTAAAATTATTTCTGTTGGAAATATTACCGTAGGAGGATCCGGCAAAACTCCTTTTGTTATTTATGTTGCAAACCTGCTTAAGAATTCAGGTTACAATGTTGGAGTTCTAAGTCGCGGATATGGAAGAAGATCAAAAGGTTATAAACTGGTATCTGACGGAAAAGAAATTTTAACTACGGTTGAATTTTGCGGAGATGAGATAATACAAACAGCAACAGAATGTAAAGTGCCTGCTGCTGTTTCGGAAAACCGGGTTAAAGGTGTGAAGAAATTAATAAAGGATACCAACGTAAATACAATTGTTCTTGATGATGCTTTTCAGCACAGATGGATTGCCCGTGATGTTGATCTTGTAATTGTTGATCAGAATTTCCTTAATTATAAATCAGCTCTTACTCATAATCTTTTGCCGCTTGGTGATTTGAGAGAAGGCTTTAATTCACTAAAAAGAGCTGATGTTATAATACTTAACAGAAAATTTTTTGATCGTGAAGAAATGAATCAGGATTTAAAGAAATATTTTTATGGCAAAAAATTATTTACCGCATATTATAAAGCAATCAGCTTTGTGGATGCGATGAAAAAAACTGAGTATTCACTTGAAGAGTTTAAAGGACAGGATAGCCTTGTTGTTTCGGGAATTGCAAATCCGAAATCGTTTCTCGATATACTTGAACAGGTTCATGTTAATACAAAAAACAGATTAATATTCAGTGATCATAAAGATTATTCACTTAAAGAAGTTCAGAAGATCAGAAAACAATTTTATACAACTAATTCTCATTCTGTTGTAACAACAGAAAAGGATGCAGTAAAGCTTTCCAGGTTTAACAGGGAATTAGACGATGTTGAAATATTTTATTTAAAAATAAACTTAAATATAGATGATGAAGAATCATTCAAGCACTATTTATTTAATAAATTAAACAATGCTTCGTAAAAAAAAATCTTATAACGAAGGAAAGGATAATATGGCTCAAAAAAAATATGTTTACTTCTTTGGAGGTAAAAAAGCAGAAGGTAAAGCTGAAATGAAAGCTTTGTTAGGCGGTAAGGGTGCAAACCTTGCTGAAATGGTTAATGTTGGTCTTCCTGTTCCGGCAGGATTTACAATAACAACTGAAGTATGTACAGTGTACTATAAAAACAAGAAAAAATATCCAAAGGAATTAGATAAACAGGTTAAAGAAGCTCTTGTTAAAGTTGAAAAACTGATGGGAGCAAAATTTGGTGATTTTGAAAATCCACTTTTACTTTCAGTTCGCTCCGGTGCACGTGCTTCAATGCCTGGAATGATGGAAACAATTCTTAATGTTGGATTGAATGATCAAACACGTGAAGCATTAATAAAGAAAACCGGTAATCCGAGATTTGTTTATGATTCACACCGTCGGTTAATACAAATGTATTCTGATGTTGTTATGGAAAAAGCTGCGGGTATTGAGCCTGGAGAAGGTAAAGGCGTAAGACAGCAGTTGGAAAAAGAACTTCATAAGATGAAGGAAGAACGAGGCGCACAGTCAGATACTGATTTAACCGCTGATGATTTAAGAGAGCTAATTGAAATCTATAAAGCAAAAGTTCAGGAAGTACTTGGAAAACCATTCCCCGAAAATCCTATGGATCAGCTTTGGGGAGCTATCTCCGCTGTATTCCAAAGCTGGATGGGTAAGCGTGCAATATCTTACAGAAGAATAGAAGGAATACCTGATGATTGGGGAACAGCAGTAAATGTTCAGTCAATGGTATTTGGTAATATGGGCGAAACATCTGCTACAGGTGTTGCTTTTACACGTAATCCTGCAACAGGTGAAAATTATTTTTATGGTGAGTGGTTAACAAATGCGCAGGGTGAAGATGTTGTTGCCGGTATTAGAACTCCAAATCCGATAAATGAAGTTGGAAAAAGTGAACACACCATTCATTTACAATCACTTGAAACCGGAATGCCGGATACTTATAAACAGCTTCATGTGATGCAGCGGAAATTAGAAAAGCATTATCGTGATATGCTTGATATTGAATTTACAATTCAAGAAGGCACTCTTTATATGCTGCAATGCCGTGTTGGAAAAAGAAACGGACCAGCCGCATTAAAAATGGCTCTTGATATGTACAGAGAAAAACTTATCACGAAAGAAGAAGCAATAATGAGAGTTCAGCCATCTCAGCTTGATGAATTATTACATCCGATTATTGATCCAACGGTTGAATTGAATACAAGACCAATTGCTAAAGGATTGCCGGCAGGACCTGGCGGCGCTGCAGGACAGGTTGTGTTCTCAGCTAATGATGCAGTTGCATGGGCAAAAGATGGAAAGAAAGTTATTCTCGTTCGTGATGAAACCAATCCCGAAGATATTGAAGGAATGAGAGCTGCACAGGCTATTTTAACTGCACGCGGCGGAATGACTTCACACGCTGCATTAGTTGCACGCGGATGGGGTAAATGCTGTATTGTTGGTGCCGGTGGAATTAAAATTAATTATGAAGATCGTTCTTTTAATGTTAATGGAGTAACTGTTAAGGAAGGTGATTGGCTTACTTTAAATGGAACTAAAGGTGCCGTTTATTCAGGTGAGTTACCAATGAAAAAATCTGCAGAAGAAAATCAGGACTTCCAGGCATTTATGAAGTTATGTGATGCTGTTAGAAAATTAAAAGTAAGAACAAATGCAGAAACTCCTGAAGATGCTTCAAGAGCAAGAACATTTGGTGCAGAAGGTATCGGACTTTTCAGAACTGAACATATGTTCTATGGTAAAAATTCTGAAGAACCATTGTTTATGCTTCGCAAGATGATTCATTCCAATACTGAGCAGGAAAGAAGAGCTGCATTAGATGAGCTTTTCCCATTTGTTAAAAAAGATGTTAAAGAAACATTAGAAGCTATGGATGGATTTGCAGTAACTTTCAGAACACTTGATCCTCCATTACACGAATTTGTTCCGCACAGACATGATGAAAAAGTAAAACTTGCTGCAAGTTTAGGAATCAGCATGGATGAATTAAATCAAAGAGCAGAGTCATTACACGAAAGCAATCCGATGATGGGGCATCGTGGTGTAAGATTAGGGATTACCTATCCTGAAATTACTGAAATGCAGGTGCGTGCAATTTTTGAAGCATCGGCTGAATTATTAAAAGAAGGAAAGAAACCCTTCCCCGAAATAATGATTCCTGTTACCTGTGATGTTAATGAAATAAATCATCAGAGTGTAATTGTAAAAAGAGTCCATTCAGAAGTTTGCGAAAAATTCGGATTGAAGAAAATTGATCACTTAACCGGAACAATGATCGAGATCCCTCGTGCAGCATTAACTGCTGATAAGATTGCAGAGACAGCACAATTTTTCTCTTTCGGTACGAATGATCTAACACAAATGGGTTATGGATTTTCACGTGATGATATCGGCGGATTCTTACCTGATTATCTTGAAAAGAAAATTCTGCCTGAAGATCCTTTCCAAACGATTGATCAGGAAGCAATTGGTAAACTGATGGAGATTGCTGTTGAAGGCGGAAGAAGAACAAGACCCGATCTTAAAATTGGTATTTGCGGTGAACACGGAGGTGAAGCAAGATCCGTTGAATTCTGTCATAGAATTGGATTGAATTATGTAAGCTGTTCACCTTACAGAGTTCCGATTGCAAGATTAGCTGCTGCGCAGGCTGTTATTAAAGAGGCTAAAAAAGGAAAAGCAGCAAAAGCTGTTAAGAAATCAGCAGCAAAAAAATCAACAAAGAAAGCTGCACCCAAAAAGAAAGTGGTTGCAAAGAAAAAAGTATCTAAAAAGAAATAAACAATTTCATAGATCATTTTGATGAGCGAATTGAAGAGGAATCTGTTGTTCAGATAAATTTTTCATTCGCTCACAATGATTAAGTGAAAATTAAAATAATAAGTTAAAGGTTAAATTAATGAAACTATCAGATTTCAAGTACAATTTACCCAAACCGGCAATCGCAAAATATCCGGTATCACCACGAGATAAATCTAAACTGCTTGTTCTTGATAAAGAAACTGGTGAAATGGAAGACAAAAAGTTTTCGGATATTATTGATTATATGGAAAAGGGCGATGTGCTTGTTGTTAATGAAACAAGAGTATTTCAAGCGAGATTATATGGAAAAAAAGAGAAGACACAGGCTAAAATTGAAGTGTTTCTTTTAAGAGAACTGAACAAAGAAGATTGTATATGGGATGTTATTGTTGATCCTGCCCGCAAAGTCAGGATTGGTAATAAAATTTATTTTGATAACAATCTTTGGTGTGAGGTAATTGATAATACAACTTCGAGAGGAAGAACTGTAAGATTTAATCAGCCGGGCAATGTATTTCAGGCAGTTGAAAAAATCGGTTTCACTCCTCTTCCGCCTTACATTAAAAGAGAGCCTGAGCCAAAAGATAAAGAAACTTATCAGACAGTATATGCAAAAGTTGATGGCGCTGTTGCCGCACCAACTGCCGGATTGCATTTTACTACCAAGCTTCTGGAAAAAATTAAAAAGAAGGGAATTCAAATTGTGCCGGTTATTCTTCACATTGGTCTTGGTACATTCAGATCGGTTGAAGTAGAAGATCTTACCAAGCATAAAATGGATTCCGAGTATTATGAAATTTCGCCTCACTCTGCGGAAGTAATTAATAAAGCAATGATGGCAAAACATAACATAATTGTTGTTGGCACAAGTACCTGCCGCGTTTTGGAAACAAGCACCACTGCTGATGGATTTGTAAAACCGGCAAAAGGCTGGACAGATAAATTTATTTATCCGCCTTATGTATTTAAAGTAACTCAAAAATTAATTACAAATTTCCATGCACCGGAATCAACTCTCTTAATGCTTGTAAGTGCTCTGGGTGATACCGATCATGTTATGAAGGCTTACAAAAAGGCACTTAAGGATAAGTATCGCTTTTTAAGCTACGGCGATGCAATGTTTATAAAATGAGTTGTATAGCAGTTATACCGGCAGGAGGCAAAGGTTTTAGGAGTGGTTTTTCCACTCCTAAACAATATTTAAAAATCAATGGCAAAGAAATAATTGTTTATACACTTCAGACATTTCAAAAAAATAAATTTATAAACAAAATTATTATTGCTGCTGACTCTGCTTATTTTGATAAACTATTAAAACTTGTAAAAAAATATAAACTCTCTAAAGTAAAACTGATTGTTGAAGGCGGAGACAGCAGACAACAATCTGTCTTTAATGCTGTTTATGCGTCTGAAGCCCGGGACAACGACTTAATGATTGTTCACGATGCTGCAAGAGCATTACTGCCAGTCGGTGTTCTCACAAAATCAATTATATCTGCTAAGAGAAATGGTAATGCTTTAGTGTGTATTAAGGCAAAAGATACTTTGATAAAAGGTAAAAAATTTGTTGATGAATATCTGAATCGTGATGAAGTTTATTATGTCCAGACTCCGCAGATATTTAAATATAAAGACCTGCATAAAGCATTATTGAAAGCTGAAAAAGAAAACTTTGTTGGCACGGATGAATCTATGCTTGTTAAAAACACAGGAAGAAAAGTTAATATTGTTGAAGGTTCGGTTTTTAATTTTAAGATAACAACCAAAGAGGATGTAGAACTTTTTAAGAAGCTTACAAAAAAATAAAAGGAATCAGAGCTTACCGGATTAGTAATAATTTAATAAAAACATAAGTCGTTAATCTTCTATTTTGTTAACTCCTTTATAGACTTTTTAACCTTCAAGTCTTTTTCAAAATAATATATGCCTCCCCAAAATCATTAGAAATTTTCTTATTTTAAATCATTAAATCGTTAAAGTTTAATCTTCCTATTATGCCTAAAATCTTTGATAACATAGAAAAATTTTTAACTGAAAACGAGGTTGAATTTCTTGAAGGAAAAGAAATGGGCTTCATTATCAATTATTATATAAAATACTATATTAAAATAGAATTGAAGGAGGATTGAGATGTGGGAAATAGTTATGGCTTTAATAGTTGGTGCTGCAATACCTATTATAATTCAATACATCCAAACAAAAGAAAAAGAAAAATTCAAATTAGTAGCTATTGAGAAAAGATTAGAAGCACACCAACAAGCATTAAAGCAATGGTCAATCCTCCAATCCGTTATACATAAAAAAAATAATGAAGAAAAAACAAAAATTATCTCTGATGTACGTAATTTTTGGTTAAGTAATTCTTTATACCTCGAAAAAGAGACTCGAAAAAAATTCAAGGATGCCATTTGGATCGTTTCGTCATATTCAATGTGGTTAGAAATGTATAGAAAAATGGAACCAGGAAAAGAAAAAGAAGACCATAAAAAATTTTTTACGGATTGTTGGAATGATTTCCATCAGCTTTTTGAAATTATTCAAAAAGAAGTAGAACTTGAACCAATTAAGCCTATTGAAGATAGAACCCCAGAGGGTGAGGAAATAATGAGAGAAAATAAAGGGAAAAACTAAGATGACATTTGATCCAAACAAACCTTTTAATGATTTGCCGGCACTGCCGCCTAAATTTAATTTTGATGATATTGAAATATTAAAAAAAGTTAATAAGGCAAATATCGCGTTATCAAGGTTAAGCGGCGAAGCTAAATCGATTCCAAATCGCCAGGTATTAATTGAACCTCTTGCTTTTCGTGAAGCTGTAGCAAGTTCTGAGATCGAAAATATTCACACAACTATAGATGAAGCTTTTCAGGCAACGTATCTGGATGAGGCAGACTTAAAGATTGAACAAAAAGAAACTAAACACTATCGTGAAGCGCTTTTAAAAGGTTATCATTTAGTTCGGGAACAAGGCTTTCTTAACACTAATTCGTTTATTACTATTCAATCAATATTAGAACCAACAAAACCAGGGATTCGTAAAATCCCTGGCACACATATAGAAAATAAAAAAACTAAAGAAATTTTATTTACTCCTCCACAAGGCGAAGATACCATAAGATCTTTGCTTAAAAACTTTGAAGATTATTTTAATGATAATGAAAATGATATTGATCCTTTAATTAAAATGGCGGTAATGCATTATCAGTTTGAAGCAATTCATCCCTTTCTGGACGGCAATGGGCGCACTGGCCGTATTCTTATGGTGCTATATCTATGTCTTGTTGAACGTTTAGAGTTACCCATCTTATTCATTAGTGGTTATATAAATAATAACAAAAATGAGTATTACCATCTCCTTCGTGAAGTTACAAGTAATGGTAATTGGAAAGATTGGATAATTTACATCCTTAATGCAGTTGAAACTCAGTCACTTGCTACTACAAGATCAGTCGTTGGTATTCGGGAATTAATTTCGAAGTATCGACTTGTTATTCAGTCCAAAGCTAAATTTTATTCAGCTGAACTTGTTGAGTATTTGTTTAGTTATCCTTTTTATTCGCAAAAAACATTGCAGGCAGCTTTAGGTGTTTCAAGAAATACTGCATCAAAATATTTCTCTGAATTAGAACTAATTGGTGTTATTAAATCTGAAAAGTACAAAAATGATAAAGTGTATTTTTCTCCTGAATTTCATCAGCTACTAAAGTAATGGTAGTGATTCAAATTCTTGTATAATTTGGGCAGAGATTCTATCTATGCACAAAATATTCAATAATTTGGGCATAGGTTTAAAGGAATGCACAAAAAACATAGCTTTTTGTGCGTAGTTATTAAAATTTGCGTATTTATTTAAGAATTTTGGATAAACTATTCCACATCAATGGATTATTTCGGTAATAAAACAATACTAAATCAATATAAAATTGGTTTTCTTTGTTCTCGCAAAGTACCTGCAAACATAATTCTCAAAACCTACGATTGGGCAATAGAACAAAGAGATAAAGAAATTTGCGTTGTTTCAGGTTTTCACTCAAAAATTGAAAAAGATGTTTTTGATATTTTAGTTTAAGGTAAGCAACCAATAATACTTGTATTGGCAAGGGGTTTAATGAAAAGATGGGATAAAAAAATAATCAAACTCGTTGATGAACAAAGACTACTCATCATTACACCTTTCGGAAAATCTATTACTCGAATAACAAGTGAAACTGCAATGCAAAGGAATAAATTAATTGCTGAAATATCAGATGAACTTTTTATTCCACACTCAAATAAAGATGGCATAATTTATCCCAAATTTGTCAATAGGTAAATTTTTCTAATGACTGCCATTAGAAAAAATATTGCTTAACTTGTTATGAATAAATAAGTTATGATTTTATAAACATACTGTTTTTGTAAATTCAGTTAATCT
>Ga0116185_1001830_pt1 | contig 20509 bp, 16 predicted proteins | sample AD_JPNNA7_MetaG_FD_89754 | JGI IMG/M metagenome (GOLD analysis project Ga0116185, IMG submission 89754) | Active sludge microbial communities of municipal wastewater-treating anaerobic digesters from Japan - AD_JPNNA7_MetaG | ecosystem: Engineered > Bioreactor > Anaerobic > Digestate | place... | reverse complement strand
TATGAAGAATAAGTATTGTTGAAAATTTATTTCACCCAATTGGTGAATATTTTTTTCTCTAATTTATCCCTTTTTTTGATATTTAAATAGTCCTTTCTGTATTTCTATTTCGGATTTAAGAATCACACATTGGAAAATTTCTAAGGAATAGACCTGCTTTGATAAGCATTATCAAATCAGTATTTTTAGCCTCAAAAATTCACAAAAACAAAAAATCTTAAGAAAATAACTATGCGGTTAAGTAAATATTTTGTCCCAACACTTAAAGAAGTGCCAAATGATGCAGTGGTTGCAAGCCACATTTTAATGTTAAGATCAGGAATGGTTAGAATGCTTTCGGCAGGAATTTATTCTTTTCTTCCACTTGGCTACAGAGTAATCAGAAAAATATCAGAAATTATCCGTGAAGAAATGGACGCAATCGGCGGACAGGAATTTCATTTGCCAGCACTTAATCCGAAAGAAGTCTGGGAAGAAACAAATCGTGTTGAAGCTTTTGGTGATATTATGTTCCATATAAAAAATCGTGAATATGTTTTAGCCCCCACTCACGAAGAGATTATGACCTACCACGCCCGAAATGTTGTTAAGTCTTATAAAGATATGCCGCAAATCTGGTATCAGATACAAACAAAATTCAGAAACGAACCAAGACCAAGAAGCGGAGTAATACGAGGCAGACAATTCTTGATGAAAGATGCTTACAGTTTTGATATAAGCTGGGAAGGGTTGGATAAATCTTATGAACTGCACGATAAAGCTTACAGAAAAATTTTCGATCGCTGCGGATTAAAGTATTTTGTTGTCGGTGCTTCAAGCGGTGCAATGGGCGGAACAGGCTCGGAGGAGTTTATGGTTAAATCATCAGCCGGTGAAGATACTGTTGCTTATTGTGAATCCTGCGGTTATGCGGCAAATGTCGAAGTAGCTACATCGAGAGTAGATGCTGTTGAAAGAGATAATGAAAGCAAAAGTGTTTATGAAATATCAACACCAAATGTTAAAAGTATTGATGAGCTTTGTGAGTTCTTAAAGATTGAGGAAACTCAATGTGCCAAATCAAGAGTATATATATTTGATGATAAACCTATTCTGATTTTAATGCTTGGCAATGATGAAGTAAATGAAACAAAATTAGAAAAGGTTCTCGGCGGTGCTGTTCGTCCCGCACATCCTGATGAGCTGAAAGAAATATCGGGTGCTGATGCAGGCTCAATTGGTCCTGTTGGCTTTAAGGGAAGAATAATTGCGGATAATCGTTTGAAAGATGCAAATAATATGTTCAGCGGTGCTAATAAAAATGATTATCATATCGGGGGAATTGATTTTAAACGCGATATTCCAACAGTTGAATATGCCGATTTCAGAATTGTAAAATCCGGAGAAGGATGTCCAAACTGCGAAAGACATCTTGAAGTTTTTCCTGCCATTGAACTTGGACACATATTTAAACTCGGAACAAAATATTCAGATTCAATGAAAGCTTTCTTCACTGATGAAAAAGGGGAAGAACATCCGATAATAATGGGAAGTTACGGAATCGGTGTTGAGCGTGTAATGGCTTGTTTTATTGAACAAAGTCATGATGCAAACGGAATTATTTGGGATAAAGTAATTGCTCCGTTTCATGTTCATTTAATCGGATTGAATTTGAAGAAGAAAGAAATCGTTGATGCTTGCGAAGAGATCTATAACAGATGTTACTCAGAAGGCATTGAAGTTCTTTATGATGATCGAGATGTAACTGCCGGATTTAAATTTAACGATGCAGATCTTCTTGGAATGCCTATTCAGGTTGTAGTTGGAGAGAAGAAACTAAAAGAAAACAAATGCGAAGTTAAGATCAGAAAAACAGGCGAACGATTTGATGTTGAATTGAGTGAATTAAAGAATAAGATCAAAGAACTTTTAGTGTAAAAATTAATTTATATCAGATAACTTTTTAGTTCTGATAAAGATTAGAATCAATTCATTTCTATTTGGAACAGACAAATAAAATAACCTTTTCAAATCCTGATACTCCATTAATAGAAATTCACGACGATCTTTTTACTCAAAAACGAATAAGAGTTTTTGTTAAAAGAGAAGATCTGACTGATAATTATATTTCAGGAAATAAATGGTATAAGCTTAAATACAATCTTATCGAAGCAAAAAAGCGCGGCTTTAATACTCTGTTAACTTTTGGCGGAGCTTTTTCAAACCACATTCACGCTACTGCTGCTGCCGGAAAGAGATTCGGATTTAATACAATCGGAATAATAAGAGGTGAAGAACATTTACCATTAAATCCAACACTGTCATTTGCAAGTGGAAACGGAATGTATCTTGAATACATTAACAGAACGGCTTACAGAAACAAATACGATCCTGAGTTAATTCATAAATTTAAAAACAAGTTTGGAGATTTTTATTTAATTCCGGAAGGCGGATCGAATTCGTTAGCAGTTAAAGGCTGTTCAGAAATAGTATCATCAATAAATATAAAGTTTGATTTTGTATGTTCGGCTTGCGGTACCGGAGGAACTTTAGCAGGATTGATTTTTGGATTAAATAATAATGCGTTTGCATTGGGTTTTTCTGTGTTAAAGGGCGGTGAGTTTCTTAATCAGAACATTAAATCTTTTTTAAAAAGTGTTGATGCTGAGGAGTTAAATAACTGGCAGATAAAGTTAGATTATCATTTCGGAGGTTATGCAAAAGTAACTGATGAACTTATCATGTTTTGTGATAACTTTTTGAAAAAATATAATATCCCGATTGAACCGATTTATACAGGCAAAATGTTTTATGGATTATTTGATTTGATCAAACAGGATTATTTTCCAACAGGTTCTTCAATTGTTGCAATTCATACCGGCGGATTACAGGGATTGAATGGATTGGAGTTCAGAGGGAAATATAATTCTAAAAAATTATTAAATCTTAAAAGCAGATTGAATGATATTTTATTAGATTAATTCCTGAAATTTTTAAGTTTTAAGTTAATTGAGTTTTATGGATCCTGATATAGTACTGATAGCAATTACTGATATTGACACATCAAAAGCACTTGAAAAAGTATTAACCGCAAAAAAATATACTGTATTAATCACTAAGCCCGATCAGAAAATAATAAATCTTATTTCAGATAAAAAACCTTCTATACTGGTATTAGATACAAATATTAAAGATAATAGTTCAGGAGTTGATCTTGCTGTTAAAATTAAAAATACTTTTGACTTGCCGATTGTATTGCTGTCCGATTCCTTTGAAGAGAAAATCTTTGAACAAACAAGATTAATTAATCCAACTGCATTTTTTTCTAAACCATTTAATGTTAATAACGTTATCAGGGCAATTGAGCTTGGCATTGCAAACCACCGGCTTCATAAAGAGATTGAAAATTTTAAGAATAAATATAAACTGATAATAAAAGCTGCAAATGCCGGAGTTTATGAAATTGACCCTGTTACATCTGAAGTTGAAGCTGATGAATTATTAGCAGAAGTTTACGGATATACAAAATCAGAGGTTAAAGAGCTTGGCTGGAAAAATTTAATGCCGATTGAAGATTTTAATAACAGAAAAGAGCTTTTAAGTGATTTATTACTTGGCAAAATTAGTTCATATCGTATAGAACATAGAGTAATTAAAAAGGATGGCACAATTGCCTGGGCTGTTTCAACCGGATTTGTTTCAACAGACTCTTACGGTAAAAAGAAAATCATCGGAACATTAACCGATATATCAGAGAGAAAAGAAGCAGAAGAAAAATTAAAAAAGTATTCTGATGAACTAAAGCAAAGAAATGCAGCAAAGGATAAATTCTTCTCAATTATTTCACACGATCTCCGTAATCCTTTTAATTCATTGCTTGGCTTTTCTGATCTGCTCGCAAATAATATTGAGGATCTTACTCAGCAGGAAATAAAAGAATCAGCACAAAGTATAAACCGTACTGCTAATCATTTATTCTACTTACTGACAAACTTACTTGAGTGGTCAAGATTGCAGACAGGTAATTTTGTAATCGAGAAAACTGATTTTAGTTTAAATTTAATTATTAACCATATTCTGGATATTTATTCAATTTCAATTTCTGAAAAAAAATTAAATATAATTAAAGAAACCGAATGTGAAATAAATCTTTTTGCCGATATACATATGGTTGAATCTGCTGTAAGAAATATTATTTCTAATGCGATCAAATACAGCAACATTGGCGGAACTGTAAAAATTGGATGCAGAATTGCTGATGATAGAGCAGAAATATTTATAAAAGATAACGGTGTCGGTATTACAATTGAAGATCAGGCAAGATTATTTAAAATCGATAAACAGTTCTCTACTGAAGGAACAAATTATGAAAAAGGTACCGGCTTCGGGTTATTACTTACTAAAGAACTTGTTGAAAAGAATGATGGAACAGTTTATTTAAACAGCCAGATAGGAAAAGGTACAACAGTTATAATAGCTTTTCCTTTAAAAAGTGATTTTGCCTGACCGGTTGTTTCAAATTATATGAAATAATCTTTAAAAGTTTTATCAGAATTATATAATTTTAGCATATGAAAAATCCATCAAAAAGAAATTAATCAACTACAACATATCCCGGGAAATATATGAGCGACCTTCTAATAGTATTCATCGGATTATCAATTATCCTTTACATCTTTTTTGTATTGGCAACTTCAAGAACCTCAATTCAAAGAGGCTTTAACGCTGTTCTTTGGCTGTTGTTTTCTCTTATCCTGCCGCCAATAGCTTTTATTTCCGTTTTAATTATAAAACCAAACAAAGCTAAGTCAAAGGAAGAGTATAACTTTACCGAAAACATAATTATGGATTTATCTCAACCATTTGTTGATCTCGCACATACTTCACGCGCTTTGCTTGGTTTAAATCTTTCATACGTTTTGGAAGGTCTTACATATTTCGGTGTTGTTGGTTTGCTGGCAATATTTTTTAACGACTTTATTAAACTTGATGATGTTGATGCAGGAAGAATGGTTGGAATACTGACAGCAGGGATTACAATTGCTATGTTATTTCTTGGTGCAACAGTTGATTGGATCGGATTGCGAAAATCTCTTTTGATTGCTTTGAGTCTGATGTTGGTTGGCAGAGTGTTTCTTTCTATATCACCGGAAATAGGTGTGCCCGGATTATGGAACTCAGCGCATCTTTATGCAATGATAGGAATTTTCGGGATAATTCTTGGTTATGGAATTTACCAGCCTGCTTGTTATGCGGGAGTTAAACAATTAACAAACGAAAAAACAGCAGCGATGGGTTATGCAATGCTGTACGCATTAATGAATCTTGGCGGTTTTCTTCCGGGTTTAATTTCACCGCCGGTAAGACGTGCCTATGGCATAACAGGAGTCTTTTGGGTTTACGTAGCTTTAACAGCAGTCGGAATAGGAATCGTTTATTTTATAATAACAAAAAAGGCTATGGAAAAAGCTGTTAAGGAAGTAAATCAGGATTCCGGAGGAAAACCGAAAGAAGAAGAGAAAGATGAAATGGCAGAAATGTCTAAGAAGGAAAAGATTGCTTATTATATTAAGAACTTTCCCTTAAAGGATCTGAGATTTCTGTATTTCGTTTTTATATTGATCTTTGTACAGACTTTGTTTGCCCATAACTGGCTGACATTACCTTTATATACGAGCCGCGCTTTCGAAGGATTTGTGAGTGATAACTTCGAATTTTTTGTAAACTTAAATCCAATTCTTATATTCATTTTAGCTCCGATGGTCACTGCTCTTACATCAAAAAAAGATACATATACTATGATGATTATCGGAACATTTGTAATGGCTACTCCTACATTTATTTTGGCTCTCGGTCCCAATCTTTATACTCTTATGTCTTTTCTTATATTGATGACAATTGGAGAAGCAATGTGGCAGCCAAGATTTTTACAATGGGTTGCGGAAATTGCACCAAAGAATATGACTGGAATTTATATGGGAATCGGTCAGTTTCCATGGTTTTTAACAAAGGTTATAACAAGTATTTATTCGGGATGGTTTTTAATGAAATACTGTCCTGCTGATACTCCGCCTTCTGAAATGAATACTGAAACTATGTGGTTTATTTATGGTATCATTGCTATAATTTCACCTGTTGGATTGTTACTTGCAAAAGGCTGGATGAAAAAAGGATTTAAAGTTAAACACCAAGAGTAGTTTAATAACAATATTGTTGGAAGTTAAAAGTAAGACTGATTATTTTATTGTTTTTCTTTATCAGGTTAATATTCATATTTTATGTTGAGTTTTTATGGCCAGGGATTTTTTAAATATTTTAGCATTAATGCTTATTATTTTAGTATCGGGCTGCTCAACGGTTTCTTATGATACGATCTATCCGACACTTATTGATGGCAAATATGATAGTGAGTTTCCATATAAATCTACTTCTGAAGAATTAAAAAAAATAAGTGAAACGATACAACGGATTAACGCTACTGCTTTCTACAAAATATATATTTTTCGCGAACAAGAAAACATCACGGTTGAAGATTTAAAGAGTATTAAACTTTCTCAAAAGGCAGAAAGGGAAGTAATTGCTGATAATTCTGCATCCGGTACCGGCATTGTTGTTTACTCCGAAAGCGGAAATGTTGCTCTACTTACCTGTGCTCATACACTTACTTTTCAAGATACAATTTATGCCTTCAGAATAAACGATGATGGTAATTATTCAAAATATCTCGAATCGGTTCTTATTAAGGATAAACAAGTTATATATGTTGCTGGTTTTCCTGAGGGAAGCCAGCTTGATATTCTTGCAATAAATAACGAATATGATCTTGCATTGATTGGTAAAAGTTATGGATCACAGCAGAGAGTTTTTTATCCGGTGTTTAAATATCCGCGTGGTAATGCAAAAGAAGCTGAGTGGGGGACATTTGTTTATTTGCTCGGATATCCGATTAACTATAAGATGATCACTAAAGCGATTGTCAGCTGTCCTAAAAAAGAAGGGGATGGTTCATTTCTTGTTGATGCAGTAATTAATCAGGGATTTAGCGGAGGACCGGTATTAGCTATTCGTGATGGCGTTCCGAATTTTGAATTAATTGGAATAGTTCAATGGGTTCCCGAAGAAGAAGAGAGTCTGATTTATCCGCAAAAATTAAAAGGCCATTCAATTTATAATCCGTTGGTTCCTTATAAGGGAGATTTATTTGTAAAAAAACATAAATCAATACGATATGGAATTGCTAAAGTTATTCCGGTTGAAAACATAGTAAAGTTTATTCATTCCAATAAAACAGAATTGAATAAAAAAGGTTTTCATATTTTTGAATAAAGTATCTTTCAAATCCTCAAAACTTTTATCTTTTTTTTTCGTCCTAATAATATCTAATAATGAATAAAGAAATTGAACAAATATCTCTAAAAATAATCTGTCCTTTTTGTAATAGATCTATTTCAGAAATATGGTTGGCAAAAATGGATTCTGTTATTGGAATAAGATATGCTTATATCTGTAGTAAATGTTATAACCTGTTAAAGCTGTCTAAGGAAAGATTTTCTGAAAAGTCAATTAATTCATTTTTAGCTATTCAAGAATAACACTGCCGCCTAAACAAATATCATCTTTATAAAAAACAGCAAACTGACCAGCAGCAATTCCAAGATCTTCTTTTTCGAGTGTAACAAATCCTTTATCATTACTTATTTCAAGTTTGCACTTATAAGATTTTTCGCCGTGTCTGATTTTTACCTTCAAATCATTTTCAGTTAACAGATCTTTTGCTATCCAATTGAGCTTACCAACCTGAAATGTTTTTCTTGCGCGCTCAGTTAAATTTTCCCGCGAAATATATATGATGTTATTCTGAATATCTTTTTTTACAACAAACCAGGGACCGCCTCCCAATCTTAAGCCTGATCTCTGACCTATTGTATAAAAATAATATCCTTTATGTTTGCCCATTACTTTATTGCTGTCAACATCAATTATATCACCTTCAATTTCTCCAAGATGATGTTTAATGAAATCAGAGAATTTAATTTTTCCTAAAAAACAAATTCCCTGACTGTCCTTTCTTTTCATATTTGGCAGATTATATTTTTCCGCTAAAGCTCTTATCTCTTTTTTAGTAAATGAGCCGATTGGAAATAAAGCTCTGCTTAATTGATCTTGAGTTAAATATGCAAGAAAATAAGTTTGATCTTTAATCGGATCGGGAGAAGTTTTTAACAAATAATGTTCGTTTAGTTTTTCAATTTTTGCATAATGTCCCGATGCAACTTTTTCAAATGAGTTATCTATTTTATTTAAAAACTGTCCGAACTTAATTAATCTGTTACAAAACATATCAGGATTTGGTGTTCTTCCGTCCTTGATTTCTGAAATTGTGTAAGAAACAACAGATTCCCAATACTCATTCTGCATATTTATAATTTCGAGCGGTGTATTGGCTTGTTTACAAACTGCACGGGCAAATTCAAGGTCCTCTTCCCAGGGACAATCGCCGAGAAAAGAGAACTCATCCTGCAGCCAGATCTTAAGATAAAATGCAGTTACATCATATCCTTCATCTTTTAAAAGGCGAAGAGCAACAGAACTATCAACTCCACCGGAAAGTAAAACAGCCACTTTCATTTTGTTTTTTTGCTCCGTCTGAGTTTTACTTCTTCTAACTTACTGATCACATTATCATAAAGTTTTTTATCAACCTTACTTAAAATTATTGTAATCAGTTTATTGGAATTTATCATCTTATCAAAAAATCCGATACATATTTTGTTTTTTCCATCACAGACTTTCATCAAACCTCTGTATCTGGCTTCAAAAATTCCTCCGGTTAAAGATTCAATATCTTTATAATAAATGGTTATAGTTTTCTTTCTGAAGAAAAAATCAGAACAGACAATTTTTTCATTATCAGCATTTATTTTGTACGGAACAAGTTTATAAAACACAAAGTATGATTTGTTTACAAAGTAAATCAGAAACAATGAAATTATAAATGGAAGCAGCAACAATAAATTTTTATCAAGATTAACTGCTAAAGGTATCAGATAGAAAACAAGCAAAACAGATACAACAATATTTGCGTATCGATAAATAAGTTTCCAGAACCATGAGTAAGTATAAACCTGCATAAACTTTTGTAATCTTTTTGATCAAATTTAATTAAGAGAATGTAAAGGTTAAAACAAACAGAATATAAATAAGAAAGGGCTCAAGTGAGCCCGGATTATTAATTTAATTTTTTTTGTTAATTAATCTCAGCTCCAAGACCCTTAATCTGATAAATTGTTACTGGTCCGGTAACTGTTGACGGATCGAAAGCAACACCTTGCTCTTCAGCAACGTGTTCATAATAGTTTAATGCTTCTTCCTTAGTAAGATCTATTTTATAAACAGTTCCCTCAACAATTGCAGTTTTACCTTTTGCCTCAACCGGGAATACAATATCTCCGTCTTTAACTTTTATTTTGATTTTCTGATTTTCGACATCGCTTTTTAATTCCATCCAGCAGCCAGCCATTGCACAAACATCAAGGATTTCACCTTCCACAAGTACATCTTTACCAATAAATTCCTCAGGCGCATCCAAAATTTTTGAAATACTTGTTTTTTCTTTTAATGTAATTTCTTTACCAAGTTTTTCTGTTTGTGCAAAAACAGTAACAGTAATTAACAAAAAAGATATTAATAGTTTACTCACAGTAACTCCTTTCTTTTGATTAAAATTTAATTGTTATTTTATCTTTAAATTCGATTTTAATACCTTCAAGATTACCAACAGCTTCTTTAAACTCCTCCATTGTTTCGGGTTTTTTCTTTTCAAGATTTTTCATCACTTCTTTATTTTTTGTTATCTCAGAAAAATCCACCTGAAGTAATGTTACTGTATTTCCTTCAACAAAAGAGGCATCAGTTTCTTTTATGTTATTGTTAAAGTTAAGAATCGTTGAAATCTTTAACCCATTAAACACATCCGTTAGTTTATCCATTTCCTGATCATAAAAAGTTGAATCTTCATATTCATAGGTTTCCTCTGAATTATCTTCGTTTTCATTTTCAGGTTTTGGAAATTCAACAACTAATGTTGCAGGATTCCCTTTAGAAAATTTAAATATAAAAAAATCATTATTTGCAAATGTTTCATCCGATTCATCAGCATCTTCTCCAAAAGGTACCTTGTCTTCAGGACTTGGGTTAATCCTTATTTTATTAATATCAGTAAATGAGTAAAGAGCTTTAAAACCTTCGTAGCCGGGAATTGAAAATTTTTCGCCTGAAACATATTTAACCCCTTCTCCGAAATCAGAAACTCTTGTTTTTAATCTATCTTCATTAAACATATTAAATTCTTCACTCTTGGCAGAGTCAAAAGCAGCAACAAATTCTCTCATCATATTAAGGAATTCAGTTTTCATTATAACGGTTTCTTCAATCGTTCCGCTTCCATCCTGATTAAGATTTACTTTTGTATCAACCTGCAAACATCCGGTTAAAGCAATGACTATAACAAAACCGGCTAAAATAAATTTTGCTTTTTTCATAATATTCCTTTATAAAAGATTACTTGCCAATTCAGCTAATTCAGATCGCTCACCTTTTTCAAGGTTTATGTGAGCATATAATTTTTGTCCCTTAAATCTATCGATAAGATACGAAAGTCCGTTTGATTGTCCATCAAGATACGGATGATCTATCTGATAAATATCTCCTGTAAAAACAATTTTAGATCCTTCACCAACCCGGGTTATAATTGTTTTAATTTCATGAGGCGTAAGATTTTGTGCTTCATCAACAATAAAGAAGATTCTTTGCAGGCTCCTGCCTCTTATATAAGATAAAGGTTCTATCACAAGTTTCTGTTCTTTAATCATAGCATCAATTGCTGTATGCTGTTTATCGTGTTCTTGAAACTGATCCTGAATTACTTTTAAATTATCCCACAAAGGCTGCATATAAGGTGCAAGTTTGCTTTCAACATCTCCGGGTAAGAATCCAATATCTTTATTACTTAAAGGAACAATCGGACGTGCGATAAAAATTTGTCTGTAATTTTTTTTAGCATAAAGTGCACTGGCTAAAGCAAGCAATGTTTTACCTGTACCTGCTTTACCTGTTAATGAAACAAGTCTGATATCCGGATTTATTAATGCATCTACCGCAAAGGTCTGCTCAGCGTTTCTTGGTGTAATTCCGTAAACAGTTGTTTTATCAATCTTAATTAATTTTTCACGGGTTGAATTCAGATGAGCCAGAACCGATCTTTGCTGATTTTTCAGTATAAAATATTTATTAGGTAATGCTTCGCCATTCAACTTTTTTAAAAGCTTTCCTGCGCTAACTTCATAAGGCGGATGGAACAAACTTAAAAGTACATCATCATCAAAGTTTTCGATTATTCCTTTTCCGCTGTAAAGCTCTTCAATACTTTTTACTCTGTCTGTAGTATAATCTTCAGCCAGAATTCCGAGAGCCTTTGCTTTCATTCTGAGATTAACATCTTTGGTAACAAGAATAACCTGAGATTTATTTTTTAATTTATTCTGCCATTCAAATGCAACGCTTAACACACGATGATCCGGTGTATCATCAATAAATACATCACGGATAGCAGGTGAAATTCCTTTTGATATTGCAATACGCAGTTTTCCACGTCCTTTGCCCATTGAAATTCCGCCATTAAATAAAGCAGATCCGGTTATTGAATCAAGGGTTCTTGCAAACTGACGGGCGTTCAAATTAATTACCTGGCTTCCGCGTTTGAATTGATCGAGTTCCTCAATAACAGTTAAAGGAACAATGACATCATTTTCCTGAAACATATTTATTGATTCAGCATCGTGCAGGATTACATTTGTATCAAGCACAAATGTTTTAGGCAGTTTTTTCGTTTTTGTTGCAGTAGTTTTTTTTACAGACATAATTACTCTGTTAGTTTATATGGTATTCTATATTTATTAATAGTGAGAAAGGAAAAAGAAAGATCAATTGATTTTTTAAGTACAGTTTTAGATTTATCAAAATTTAATACAGCTACTTTTATTATGATGTAGTGCAAAAATCAGAAATTAGATTATCAATATCAATTTATATTTTAAGAGCAATCGGTTGTTAGTATTTAATGTTGATTGGAATTGTTATCAAAAATTCAGTTCCACTGTTGATTTTACTTTTAACTTCAATTTTCCATTTCAACAGCTCAACCAGATCTTTAACAAGCACAAGTCCCAAACCGGTTCCGCTTTCTCCCATCGTACCTCTCCCGCTTTGCGTCTCGCCAAGTAAAAAGATATTTCTTAATTGGGATTCTTCGATACCAATACCCTGATCTTTTACTGAAAGTATATAAGAATCTTTATTTTCTTTTAGCGAAACAACTATTTCACTTAATGAATTTGAAAACTTAATTGCATTATTAACCAGATTACCCACAATAGTCTGAATCATAAATTTATCAGAAGTAATAATAAAGTGGTTAGAAAATGCAGTAACAATATTTATCTTTTTATTTTGTGCAGCCTGCAGATATGGTGTAATTGCCGATTCGATGACATCTGAAAGGATTAATTCTTCGGGATAGAGACGGATCTTATTATTTGATATACGTGCCCAGGTTAAAAGATTTTCAAGCAGCATTATCAGATTCTTTGATGAAATATTCATCTGTGCAATAATTTCCTTTTTCTCTAAATCGGTTAATCTGTCAAAATCTTGTTCAAGTAAATCTGATATATTAACAAAAGCTGCAATCGGATTTCTTAAATCGTGTGCAATAATTGAAAAGTATTTGTCTTTTGTTGCATTTAGATTAGCAAGTTCATCATTCTTCTGGCTTATCTCTTTCCTTTGAATATCTACTTCTTCGTGTTTTAAGAATAACTCATTTTTTGTTTTAAGAATTTTATTTCTGCTTCTTAGCAGTACCCAGATAAAAATAATTGATGCAATTGCAAAAAGTGAAATTATAAGTGCAATAGTTCTTTGGGAAACAATAATTTTTCTTTGTAATTCATTTTCATGTTTAAGCTGCTCTGATTCATTTTCAATTCTTTTTAATTCGTATTTCGTTTTTAACTCTGTGATCTGTTGATTGTTGGATAGAGCAAAAAGGCTATCGCTTAAAGTCTTGTAAATTTTATGATATTCGAATGCTTCTTTAAAATTTTTCTTATCAAAGTATAAGTTTGCCAGTGCTCCATAGATTACATTAAGATCAGAAAGCGAATTTAATTCTTTAGCAAACACCAATGCTTGTTTGAGATATTCTTCAGCTTCCAAAAGCCTTTTTATAGTTAAATAGTATTTTCCCAGATCAGTAAGTGAGTGGATTATCTCAAGTTTAAAATCAGTTTTTTCTGCCAGCGATAAAGACTCTTTAAAATATTTTTCAGCTTGAATAAAGTTTCTTTTTTCCATTTCAAGTTTACCCAAACTGGAATATGCCCAAATAAGGCTTTTTGTGTCGTTAGATATTAGTGAATTTTCAACAGCCTTTTTAAGATATTCCTCAGCTTTCGCATTGTCTTTAAGAGTCAAATAAATTTCTGCGATATAGCTTTGGAGTAATGCGGTTGTTGCTTTATCATTTTCTTCAGCTAATTTTAATGCTTCGAAGTAATATTTCAGACCGTTATTAAAATCGCCGTTATTATCATAAGTTATTCCGATGTTAACAAGAGAGTTTACAATTGTAGTTCTGTCACCAACTTTTCTTGCATAATCAAGTGACTGGAAGAATATTTTAAAGGTTTGTTCAACATTGCCTTTTAAATTCTGATTTATCGCTTGTGAATTGAATACTTTTATCAGGCTTAAGGAATCATTAAGTTCTTCATAAATCGGGATTGCTAATTCATATTGATGATCTGACTCTGTTATATCGCCAAGATGCCACAATGCAACACCTTTATTAAAATAAGCATCGGCTAAACTCCAGCTTTGATTGGTTCCTTTTGCAAGATCAATTGCTTCATCGAGATATTTTATTGCTTCTTTAGGATTTTCTGACTGTAATGAAAAACCAATATCTACAAGTAATTTTATCCTTTCATTTCCTTTTACTTTTGGTAGTGAGCCTTTTAATGAATCAATATTTGTTTGACTAAATAATAATGAAGATGAAAAAATGAAAAATGTGATGTTTACAATAAAAAGTATTTTGATTTTATTTGTCAGAGCCAAAACGCAACCCGAAATTTTCTATGAAATTATTTTTATGTGCAAGATTTTTGAAAGAAAATTATATATTTACAGTTAAAAATAATGATGCCATTGCTTAAAAACTATTTTATAAGCCAATCTGTTTAATGTTTAGCCACTTATGGAGTGGCTATTTTTTTAAATACCAATAAAGATTATTAGAAATAGTAAAACAGAGCAAAAATAATCAGAGTAATTTATGAACAAGAAAAAAAATAGAGCAAAACTTATTCTTGAAGATGGAAGCGAGTTTTCAGGTTTCAGCTTCGGATATGAAACGAATACAAATGGTGAAGTTGTTTTTAACACCGGAATGATAGGATATTCTGAAACAATGACTGATCCTTCTTATCGCGGACAAATTTTAGTCTGCACATTTCCAATGATTGGAAATTATGGAATTCCTTCTAAAGAAATCGAACATAACTTACTGAAAAACTTTGAGTCAGATAATATTCAATGCCGAGCTTTAATAGTTTCAGATTATTCGCCTAATTATTCGCATTGGAATGCAAAAAGTTCATTATCAGATTGGATGAGAGAGGAAAAAATTCCCGGAATTTATGGAATTGACACAAGAATGCTTACCAGAAAGCTGCGTGATAAAGGAACAATGTCCGGCAAAATTATTATTGATGAAACTTCTGCTGTTGATTTTCAGGATCCGAATAAAACTAATCTGGTTGCCGAAGTTAGTGTAAAAGAAGTAATTGAGTATAAAGCTGGCATACAAAAAATTGTTCTTGTAGATTGCGGAGTGAAGAACAGTATTATAAGAGCTTTTCTTGGAAGAGGCATTACTGTCATACGCGTGCCTTATGATTATGATTTTACAATAGTTGAAGCTAATGGAATTGTTATTTCAAATGGTCCCGGCGATCCGAAATTAAATGTTACTACAATTGAAAATACCAGAAAAGCATTTAAGCTTGAAAAACCAATTTTAGGTATTTGTCTGGGTTCTCAGATTCTTGCATTGGCTGCAGGCGCAGATACTTATAAACTTAAATATGGGCATCGCGGTCATAATCAACCTTGCAATGAACTTGGAACAAAGCGTTGTTATATAACATCGCAAAATCATGGTTATGCAGTAGATTCAAAAACCTTAACTGAAGATTGGCGCGAGTGGTTTATAAATGATAGTGATGGAACAAATGAAGGAATCATTCATATATCAAAACCATTTTTTGCATCTCAGTTTCATCCGGAAGCTTCTCCCGGACCAGATGACAGCGAATTTATTTTTGATATGTTTATCAGAGCACTTAAATAATAAATAACTATATGATCAAAAAAGGAAAACCAAAAAAAGTTTTGATACTTGGCAGCGGAGCACTGCAAATAGGACAAGCCGGCGAGTTTGATTATTCGGGATCGCAAGCAATAAAAGCACTTAAAGAAGATGGTATTGAAACCGTTCTTATAAATCCTAATATCGCAACAATTCAAACCTCAGAAAGTTTTGCTGATAAAGTTTATTTCGTTCCAATTAAAACTGAATTTGTTGAAAAGGTAATTATTAAAGAAAAACCTGATTCTATCTTATTACAGTTTGGCGGACAAACAGCACTGAATGTTGGAGTTGATTTATATGATAGTGGAATTTTAGAAAAATATAATATCAAAGTTCTTGGAACTCCGGTTGATACAATTAAAGATACTGAAGATAGATTATTATTTGCTGAACGCGTTATAGAAATAGGATTGAAAGTTGCGAAAAGTAAAACTGCAACGAGTGTTAATGAAGCAGTAAAAGCTGCTGAGGAGATAGGTTTTCCTGTAATGGTTCGTATTGCTTATGCACTTGGCGGATTAGGTTCGGGAATCGTTAATAGCAAGGATGAATTAATTGAAAAAGCAAGAAGAGCATTTTCATTTACTAATCAGATATTGATTGAAGAATCATTATACGGCTGGAAAGAAATAGAATATGAAATTGTTCGCGACAAATACGATAACTGTATTACTATCTGCTCAATGGAAAATATTGATCCTATGGGAATTCATACCGGAGATAGTGTTGTAATTGCTCCGGTTCAAACACTTTCCGCAAATGAGAATTTTAAACTCCGTTCAATTGGAATAAAATTAATCCGTCATCTTAAAATTGCCGGTGAGTGTAATATTCAATATGCACTTAACCCGAATTCAGAAGATTATAGAATAATAGAAGTTAATGCACGATTAAGCCGCAGTTCAGCACTCGCATCAAAAGCAACCGGTTATCCGCTTGCGTTTATTGCAACAAAAATTGCTATTGGCTATGCACTAAATGAAGTTGCAAATATTATTACTCAGGAAACTTCTGCCAACTTTGAGCCCGCACTTGATTATGTAGCATTAAAATTTCCCCGCTGGGATTTACAAAAATTTCAACAGGTAAGCACGCTGCTTGGTTCTGAAATGAAATCAGTTGGCGAGGTGATGTCGCTTGGAAGAAATTTTGAAGAAGTATTGCAAAAAGCAATTCGTATGCTCGATGTTGGTATGAACGGATTTACAGGCAATAGTTTGAGGTTTGAAAATCTTGATAAAGAATTATCTGAACCATCGGATAAAAGGATTTTTGCAATTGCTCAGGCACTTCAGCAGGGATATTCAATTGAGAAAATTCATGAACTTACGAAAATCACAAAGTGGTTTTTGTATAAGATGAAAAATATTATTGATCTGCAAAAAGAAATTTCCGATAAAAAATTGAACTCTGTTGATTATGATTTGATGAAGGAATTAAAACAAAAAGGATTTTCGGATTATCAGATTGCACAATCAACAAACACGACGGAACTTGAAGTAAGGAAACATCGAAAGTCGTTAAATGTAATTCCTGTTGTCAAACAAATCGATACAATGGCGGCTGAGTTTCCCGCACAGACAAATTATCTTTACTTAACTTATAACGGAGTTGAAGATGATATTCAGCTCGGAGAGAAAGATCAGATAGTAGTTTTAGGAAGCGGGGCATATCGGATTGGTTCATCTGTTGAGTTTGACTGGTGCTGTGTAAATGCAGTTAATCAGATTAATAAAAGCGGTTATAAATCAATTATGATAAACTGTAACCCTGAAACAGTAAGCACAGATTATGATATTTGTGATAAACTTTATTTTGAAGAGCTTACATTTGAAAGAGTGCTTGATATTTATGATAAAGAAAATCCAAATGGAGTAATTGTTTCTATGGGTGGACAGGTTCCGAATAATCTGGCAATAAAATTACATAATGCCGGAATAAAAATTATCGGAACTTCGCCGGAAGAAATTGATAATGCAGAAAGCCGTCATAAGTTCTCAAAAATTCTTGATGAAATTGAAGTTGATCAACCCGAATGGAAAGAAGTTACCAAGTTAGAAGAAGCAAAATCCTTTGCTGAAAAAGTCGGATATCCTGTTTTAATCAGACCAAGCTATGTGCTTAGCGGTGCAGCAATGAGTATTGTGCTTACAGAAGATGAGCTCGAATTTTATCTTAAGAAAGCTACCGAACTGAACACACAACATCCGGTTGTAATAAGTAAATTTATTACCGATGCACGCGAAATTGAAGTTGATGCAGTTGCAAACGGAGGGGAATTATTTTGTTATGCAATATCCGAACATGTTGAAAATGCCGGTGTGCACTCCGGAGATGCTACTCTTGTTCTGCCGCCGCAACGAACTTATCTTGAAACAATGCGTAAAGTAAAAATGATTACTAAAAAAATTGCAAACGCATTAAAAATAACCGGACCTTTTAATATTCAGTATATTGCAAAGGATAACAAAGTAAAAGTTATTGAATGTAATCTTCGCGCTTCAAGAAGTTTTCCCTTTGTTTCTAAAACACTTAAAATTAATTTCATAGAAATTGCAACAAGATTAATGCTTGGTGAGAAAGTTCCTCATATTGATAAATCTTCTTTTGATCTTGATTATGTAGGTGTTAAAGCTTCACAGTTTTCTTTTACAAGATTAAAAGGCTCAGACCCTGTTACAGGAGTTGAAATGTCTTCAACCGGAGAAGTTGCTTGTCTTGGAGATGATTTTAACGAAGCCTTTCTTAAAAGTCTGTTAGCAATCGGGCAAAAAGTTCCAAATAAAGGAGTGCTGCTTTCTACCGGCACTCCAAAAAATAAAGCCGAACTTATTGATGAGCTTAAAACTTTGCAGAATATGGGATTAAAGTTTTATGGAACAAAAGGAACTTCGGATTTTTATAAAGAGAATGGTGGAATTGATATTGAAGTTCTGTTCCGACCGCTTGATAATCTTGAGCCCGGAATACTGAGCTATATGGCAAATGGTAAAATTGATTTAGTAATCAATATTCCGAAAACAACCGAGAAAGTTGAACTGGACAGCGATTATATTATCAGACGAAAAGCAGTTGATTTAAATATTCCGCTTTTTACAAATGTGCAAATAGCAAAAAGATTTGTTAAAGCGTTAAAGAATTATTCTCCCGAAACCCTTCCTGTTAAAAGTTGGGATGAGTATGTATAAATCTATTTAACAATACAAAATAGTTTTGTTAAATCAACGGAATAATTCTAAATATAATATTCTTTTATTTTGAATAAATATAATTATGAAGCACATCAACGGTTGTTCTGCAATGGTGTAGATCAATCTCCAGAAGATCGCGAACAGAAAGCACTCCGGCAAGTTTATCATTATCAATTATCAGAATATGCCTGATCTTTGCTTCTTTCATTTTTGCAAGAACTTCTTCTGTTGATTCATCAATCTTTGCAATAATAAGATTTGTAGTCATAACATCATCAACCAACGTAGAGCTTAAATCTTTTTCCTTAGCAATAACGCGCTTAACCAAATCGCGTTCTGAAAAAACTCCGATAAGTTTATCATCTTTCATAATGGGTACAAGTCCAACGCCTCTGCTAGCCAATTGATTAACAGTCTCTTTTACAGATGAACCGGATTGGACAGTAAATATTTCGCGTCCTTTTAAAATCTCTTTAATTGATTCCATGACCTGCTCCTTATAAAAAATGATTGGTATTTAAAGGCGAAAGTAAAAAAATATTTGACATTTACAAATAATTAATTACCCGGTTATGATTTTTAATCCCTAAAAAAATAATAGAAATGATTAAAAAACAGCATTAGGATCAAATACTAGGGATTTTGAAAAAATTTCAAATAAAAAAGCAACCTTTTAATTAAACTTCAGTTCTTCTTATAAAATCCTGAATTACTCCATCGGGGGAATTAAGCAACTCTTCAGGCTTACCAATAAAATAAATAGTTCCTTCGTACATCATTGCAACTTTTTTTGCAACGTTTTTAACGCTATACATATCGTGTGTTACAACTATTGAGGTAACTTTTAATTTTTCTGCAAGATCTTTAATAAGATGATCTATTGAATCAGACATAATAGGATCAAGTCCCGTTGTGGGTTCATCGTATAAAATGTAGTTTGGATTAGTTACTAATGCGCGTGCAAGAGCAACCCTTTTTTTCATTCCGCCGGAAAGTTCTGATGGTTTTAAATCAAGAATATCTTTTAAACCAACAAGCTCTAATTTTTCATCTACAATTTTATTTATTTCACTTTTCGAATATCCATTTTTGGATTCAACAAGCGGCAGTGAAACATTTTCGAAAACTGTCATTGAATCAAATAGTGCAGAGCCTTGGAAAAGAAATCCGAATTTCTTTCTTAATTCATATAGCTCTTTTAATGAAAGATCAGAAACAATTTTCCCTTCAACTTTTACAAAGCCTGAATCAGGTTCTAATAATCCAACGATATGTTTTATCAAAACACTTTTACCGCATCCGCTTCTGCCGATAATTACAATTGTTTCTCCGGCATCAATCGTAAGATTAACACCTTGTAAAACTTTGTTGTTGCCGAAACTTTTGTGAAGATCTACTATCTCTATCATAAAACAATTTTTGTTAACTAAACAAAAATAATTAAAAAGTATTACTTATAATCAGAATATTTATTTAGCTGAGAAAAACTTCAATTCGATCTGTTTACAGGAATGATAAAGCTGTTATTACCATTCACTATTCAGATCAGTAATTATCATCATTAACTTGTCAAACAATGTCAACTTAAGCCTGTCGAATTATGTCACCCTGAATATTATGACATTGTCAAGCTGTATTTAATCTATTTGGATTTATAGATTTATAATTTTCAGTATAAGCACAGCCTGAGTTAATAACAGCACAAATTATTTTTAACAGTTTGTTTTCAATATTGTTTAGTATTAGTCTTTTGTTTTTTCCTTCCTCTACTTTGCGGAGGAAGTATTTCTTAAAGTTCTTATTATGTGTTCTTACAGATAATGCAGCAAGATAAAGAAGTTTTCTA
>Ga0116185_1001824_pt1 | contig 20547 bp, 17 predicted proteins | sample AD_JPNNA7_MetaG_FD_89754 | JGI IMG/M metagenome (GOLD analysis project Ga0116185, IMG submission 89754) | Active sludge microbial communities of municipal wastewater-treating anaerobic digesters from Japan - AD_JPNNA7_MetaG | ecosystem: Engineered > Bioreactor > Anaerobic > Digestate | place... | reverse complement strand
TCAAAATGTTATATGAACAATCCCATTTAGCTCAATAAAGACAGTCATAAGGAAGAATTTTTAAGAAATAATTATTTGTCCGTTAAATTATCTTTGTTTTTATGTCCTATATCGGATTTGAGACATAATAAATATTCTTTTAAGTGTATAATAAATTCACTAATTATTTCTTAAAGAATATATAAATTACAATTACATTTATAATACTTTTGAATTTTGCAGCAGAGAAACCTGTGTCAGATAAAACTATCTTTAAATCGGTACTTTTGTTTTTATTATTCATTTCGCTAAACATGTTAATTTTTAGTCAGGATTCTACAATAAGCCTGGCATTTAAGAAAAACAGACCTTATAAAAATAACCCGTACTTTTATCAACCTGATTTATCTTATCAGATTTTGCAGCAATTTAAACTTGTGCAGCTTGCAAACAGCGGTGATCCGCTTGCTCAGCATGAACTCGGACTTCGTTTATTAACCGGAGATGGAATTGTTGCTGATACTGTAACTGCTGTGTATTGGATTAAAAAAGCTGCTTCACAAAAGTTAACTGCTGCTATGCATAATTACGGGGTTATGTTAATAAATGGCTGGGGAACCGAATGGAATCCATTTACAGCATACGAATATTTTTTATCAGCAGCAGAAGCAGGTATGAGTCAGGCACAATATGTTGTTGGTATTTTATATACTGATAATCTGATTGTAAGACGCGATTGGAATAAATCTTACTATTGGATAAAAAAATCTGTTGATGGAGGTTATGAACCTGCAAAGGAAGTTCTGATAGAGCTTAGCTCTAAAGTTTCAAATGAATTTAAAGATTCAGTAGCTCAGAATAAATTTTCATATTTAAGCTCTAAAGATTTTAAAGATGAAGAAATCTCAAATAATATACAGCCTTCTGTTGGATTAGTCTTTATTGATTTTAACTCAGAATTAGATACTATAAGAGGATTTAATGATGATGTTTTATTAAATGATTTAATCCGTATTAATAATAAATCAATTAATGATTCATTAAAAGCTTCAAAAGATTCTACATTCTTTAAAAACTTATCAATCTCGGATCTGAATATTCTTTCAAAAATTGCTGAAGGTGGAAGTCCTGAAGCTTTAACTATTCTGGGCAGATTATATCAAACTGGAAATTCAACAGGAATAAATTTATTATTGGCAGCAGAATATTATATCAGAGCAACAATACTGGATTCACCGAGGTCCGCTTATTTGCTCTGGAAACTAATTCGTGAAAATGAATTTTACAGAATTCTGAATGATGGCATAAACACTAATAATCCAACCGCACAATTTGTTTGGTATGGATTACATAAGCTCGGTTACGATAACAGATTAACTGAGCCGGATGCTATCAATCTTTTAAAAAAATCTGCTGAACAGAATCATCTGCCGGCAATTATTGAATTGGGTTATAATTATTATTCCGGTAAATATATTACTCAGGATAAAAATAAAGGTATCCAATTATGGAATTATGCAAAAGATTTCGGAAGTATTGAAGCGAATGTAAGATTGGCTGTATCGAAAGTTTTCGATCTAAATAAATCAGATGATCTTTCGGAAGAGATAAAGATTTTACAGGAAGCTGATTTAAAAGGATCCCTTCTTGCACAATTTGCATTGGGATATTGTTATGAAAATGGAATTGGCTTCAGAAAATCAATACCGGAAGCTGTAAAATATTATCGTGAAGCTGCTCAGAGAGGAAACCAATTTGCATATCAACAACTTAAAAGACTTTATGATAATTTAAGACCTGCAGTTGAAAGGTTTAAAGTGGAGTAAATTTTTATATGACTACAAAATCAAAGCTCAATTCAAAACTTCCTCATATCGGAACAAGTATTTTTGCTGTAATGTCCAAACTCGCAAATGATAATAATGCTATCAATTTGTCTCAAGGTTTTCCGGATTTCAACTGCTCAGGTGAATTGATTGAACTTGTAAACAGCTTTATGAAAAAAGGATTTAATCAATACGCTCCAATGCCGGGAACTATTGAGCTGAGAAATGAAATATCAAGAGTAATTAAAAATTTATACGGTAAACATTACAACCCTGAAACTGAAATAACTGTAACTGCAGGAGCAACTCAGGCTTTATTTACAGCATTCTCCACTCTTATTGAAAAAGGAGACGAAGTAATTATTTTTGAGCCGGCTTATGATTCATACATTCCTGCAATTAAATTAAATGGCGGCATTCCTGTTTCTATTGAACTAAACGAAAAAGATTTTAGTATTCCCTGGGATAAAGTAGAATCTAAAATCACTGATAAAACAAAATGTATTGTTTTTAATTCACCTCACAACCCAACCGGCACTATTTTAAATCAAGATGATATTTCCACTCTTATCGAATTAGTGAAAAATAAAAATATACATTTTATAAGCGACGAAGTGTATGAACATATTATCTTTGATGATAAAGAACATTTAAGTTTTTCAAAATATGATGAGCTTGCTAAAAAAACCTTTGTAATATCATCATTTGGTAAAACATTTCATACTACAGGATGGAAGACAGGTTATTGTTGTGCACCTGAAGAGTTAATGAGAGAATTCAGAAAAATTCATCAGTTCATCGTGTTTGCAGTAAATACACCTGTTCAGTTGGCAATTGCAGAATTTTTAAAAAATGATTCAAATTATTTGGGCTTAAAAGATTTCTATAAAAAGAAAAGAGACTTGTTCAGAGATTTAATTAAAGATTCTAACTTTAAACTGCTTGATTGTAACGGCACTTATTTTCAGCTTTTAGATTATTCAAATATTTCGGATATGAATGATATGGATTTTTCAAAACATTTGATAGAAAAAATCGGAGTAGCAGTAATTCCTATTTCACCATTCTGTTCAACAGAAGTAAAGTCAACAATTGTTAGAGTATGCTTTGCAAAAAAAGATGAAGTATTAATAAATGCATCACAAAAATTAAGAAGTTTATAAATGGACGATCAAAATTCCAGGTTGATAAAACTTAGAAAAAAAGCTGCAATAATTTCCCTTATTGTTGGCTTAAGCATGTTTGTTTTTAAAATTGGTGCTTACTTGATAACAGGTTCTGCAGCTATCTTTTCAGATGCAGCAGAATCTATTGTGCATGTTTTAGCAACTCTAATGGCTCTGTTCAGTATTTATTTAAGCTCTCGTCCTGCCGATAGTTCACATCCTTACGGACATGGAAATGTTGAATATTTTTCAGCTGGCATTGAAGGATTATTAATTGTAATCGCTGCAATAGTAATTATTATTGAAAGTGTTAGTTCAATTATTGCTGGGCCGGAACTTAAACAACTCGGCGTTGGTGCGATTGTAATTTTCTTTGCTTCTGTAGTGAATCTGATCTTAGGTAATTATCTGATACGCACAGGTAAAAAGACAAATTCACTTACTTTGGTTGCTGACGGAAAACATGTTCTTACTGATTCTATCACAAGTTTTGGTGTTATTATAGCGGTGATTCTGGTAATTCTAACCGATATTGAATTACTGGATCCTATAATCGCTATTCTTGTTGCATTAAACATTTTAATCACTGGATATAAACTGATCAGAGAATCGATTGCCGGACTGATGAATGAAGTTGATCAGAAAATGCTTGATAAACTAACAGATAAAATAATATCGATAAAAAAAGATTACTGGATTGATATTCACGAATTGCGTTTCTGGCAATCAGGTGATAAAATTTTTATTGATTTCCATTTAATACTTCCCTACTTCTTTAATATCAAACAAACTCACGACGAAGAATCCTATATAAGAAGCGAATTACAAAAAGATTTTCCGCACGCCGAATTAAAAATTCATTTTGATTATTGTATAGATGACTTATGTAAATTCTGTAACTATAAAGATTGTAAATTCAGAAAGGAAGAAAAAAGCAAGTCCTTTGTTTGGGATCAGAAAAAATTAATTGGTCCGCCAATTTATAAAATTTATAAAGACCTCTGATCAACTTTCGGATCATTTACCCACAACAGTATAAGTAATCCAATCAGAAAAAATATTCCGATTGAAAATATTGCCAATCTCTGATCACCTGAAATAAAGCTTACAAACCCAAAAACTAAAGGACCAATAATAGCAGAACTTTTTCCAAAGAAAGAATAGAAACCAAAGAACTCTGTTTTTTTATCAGGTGGAGTTAATTTACTCATCAGACTTCTGCTTGTAGATTGACTTGAACCCATAGCTGCTCCTGCTAATAATCCAACGACATAAAAACCACTTTTATCCTGAACTAAATAAGCAAGCAAAACAGTAATAAGCCATATAATTAAGGTGATAATAATTGTTTTCTTCTGACCTATTGAATCAGCAATAATACCAAGTATTACTGAACCAGCGATAGCAGTTGTTTGAACTGTTAAAAAGAAAATTAAAAGCTCTGTCTCATTAAATTTTAAAGTTGTGCTTGCATAATTACCTGAAAAGAATATTATTGTATTAACGCCTTCTATATAAAAGAAATATGCCAACAAAAATATCGCAAGATTTTTATAATGTTTTAAATTTGAAATGGTATTCCAAACTCTAGTAATTCCAATATTAAGGTAAGAAACTTTTTCGGATTTTATTTTGCGATTGTCTTTCAGATAAACAAATAAAGGAATTGCAAATATTAAAAAGAACAGGGCAGCAACCGGAAATGATTCTTTTATCATTTCTGCCTGAATAAATGGATAGATAATTGCAAGTGTTGCGAGCGAACCCAAATAACCCATTGCAAAACCATAACCGCTTACTCTACCAAAATTTTTCGGTTCGGTAATCTCCGGAAGAAAAGAATCATAAAAAACTAATCCAGCCTCAAATCCAATATTGGCTAACACGAATAATAAAATCCCGAAAAATATTTCTCCTTCTCCAACAAAAAACAGAGATGATGTAGCTACGATACATAAAAGTGTAAAGAATAATAAAAATCTTTTTTTGCCTGCCGAATAATCTGCTATTGCTCCTAATATGGGTGAAATAATAGCGGTTATTATCATAGCTAGACTAGTGCCAATAGACCAATAAAGATCTCCGATTGATTTACCTTCAGCAACTACTTTCTTAAAGTAAACTGCATACACAAAGGTTACAACAACAATCGAAAATGAAGTGTTTGCAAAATCAAATAAGGTCCAGATAAATATTTTTTTCTTATTTGTCATCAGGATTTTTTTTATGAGATTTGGATGTTGTTTCATCAACGAGTCCTCTGCCCGTTTTTGTTAATCTGCCTGATGATCTTTCGTCAATAAGGATGGCATCAAGAATTCCGTTAATAAATTTTCCACTACCGGCAGTACTAAAAGTTTTTGCAATTTCTATGGCTTCATTAATCGAAACCTTCGGAGGAATATCAGGGAAATAAAGTATTTCGCAAAGAGCCATCCTGAGAAGAATCCGGTCAATTATTGCAATACGATTCATCTCCCAGTTACTGACTCTTTGTTTAATTCTCTGATCAAATTCATTCTTATTGATTATCACTTTGTTGATTAATTCTTTACCGAAACTAATCAGGTTTTCATCCTGAACTTCTGCTAATAAACTATCTGTAAGTGCCTGCAGATTCTCATTATTTATTTCGTAAGCATACAAAACCTGTAAAACTTTTTCTCTGACTATTCTTCTTTTAAACTTTAATGACATTACTTCTCCTTAAAATTTTAGTATGCAAAAAACCAAAACACAATCAAAGCCAATGCTTCCCGGAATTTGAAATACAATGCATTTTCAAAAGCCAAACTAAGATTTGAAGGTACCGCCTGCACTTTAATGTTATGGAATTTACTAACCTCAATTATTCTTATTAAATGATAACCATCTGATACGACTATAATATTTTTTCCTTTATCTCTTCTCAAGAGATAATCTTTTATAAAACTGATTTGCTCATTTGTTGAAGTGGTATTCTTTTCAAGAAAAATATTTTCAGTGGATTTTCTTTTACTTTTTATATAATGATAAGCAACTTCTGATTCAGCAAGTTCACCCGGTGCATTGCTTCCGGTAAGATAAATTGCATTAACTTCGCCTTTATCAAGCAACTCCAGTGCCTTATCAACTCTTGCTGCCAGAGACGGACTTGGCTTATTATCAGACCATACAGCAGCGCCTAATACAACTGCTACATTATCGTTTTTGCTTTTAATTAGTTTCTCATCAAACTGATTTTCTTTCATAACAATAAAAACAAACGAAAGGATTATTATAGCCAATAATAAAAGTGCTGAATTAAACACTGCCCGGATAAAAATCAGGTTCTTAATTTTATAGACCAACAACCATACTAAAAACATAAACACAAAAAGTAAAAACTGATAGGACATAAAAACAAAACCCCCAAATAATCTGTTGCCTGACTGCCCAAGTATATAATATTTGTCAAAAGGAAGTTTATATTCAAAGAGAAAAAACGAAATAATAAGGCAAATCTGAAGCAGAATAATCAAGAACCAGAAATATTTAGTATTGCTCAAATTTTTTATTTTAAAAGCATGGATAAGCAAACCAACTGTTATTATTAAAAAAGTAAACAGGTTTAATAAGTTTCCAAAATTGAAAATATTGAACTCATTAAGGCTGATGTTTTGATTTCGGTATTTAAGATAATAAAGAAAAGCCAGATCAATCATCAAAATAAAAATAAAAGCCCAAATGATGTTTTGATTAGTGCTGCTTTTACTTTTAGTCATGATTTCAATGAAGAAAAATTAAATAATCTTTCAGTTAAAATACTAAATCAGATTTTACGATAAAACTTAATAAAAAGACTATTTTAGAAAAAAAAGACTGTCATTAAGACAGCCCTAAATTATTGTAATTTGAAAAAAACCGGCACTTTTACCTGAACTTTTACTGGCTTTCCCCTTTGTAAGCCTGGTTTAAATTTTGTTTTCAATACTGCATCCAAAGCAGCTTCATCACAGCCGCCTCCGATGCCCTTAAATATTTTTGCACGATTAACGACTCCAAATTCATCTACAAATGCATTGATTATAACCCTACCTTCAATTCCTGCTTTTATTGCTAATTCAGGATATTTAATTTTCTTTTGTATTTCACTTAATCCGCCAATAGGCTCAGGCATATCTTCAGCTACAACGAAAAAAATTTCTTCTTTTTCAACTATTTTCCTGTCTTCCACAGGTGGAGGAGGTGGAGGCGATATCTGTTCGGTAATATCAATTTCTGTGTCACCTATCTCAATATCTTCCAAAACTTCAGCAGATGGAGATTCTATTGGAATTGGCGGTTTCGGGGGCGGTGGAACTACTCTATCCTGCTGAGTAGGTAAAACATCAGTTATATCTATTATGATCGGAGGATCTTCTTTTTTGAGCTTGAGTTTTTCGATATCCGGAAAGAATTTAAATGCAGCAATCAGAAGCGCTAAAGAAATGATTAAACTAATCTCAAAAATTCTCTTAGACTTTGAAACCAAGTCCGCTTTTTTTGTTTTATTAATTGCCATTGACTCCTCTCCTTACTTTTTTGAAGATTTACTTAATGTTCAATTATTTCGCCTGGTTTTACTTAAAGCAACAAAATTTTGTTCCAGTTAAATGGTTTTAAATTTTGTTTATCAAGGCTTTTTTTTAAGAAATAACAGAAGTAAAGAATTTTTTTAATGATTTATTAGAAAGGAAAAGTCTTACATTGAATTAGCTTATCTTAAATATTTTAGACTTTATTGAAATCTTTAAAATAAAAAAGGCGTCTTAACGACGCCTTAAAATTTACTGCAGTTTGAATACGACTGGAATCGAGACCTGAACTTTAACAGGTTTACCTCTTTGTTTCCCTGGTTTGAATTTTGTTTTCCTAACGGCATCCATAGCAGCTTCATCGCAGCCGGCGCCAATACCTTTAATTAATTTTACATCAGTAACGGTTCCGGATTCATCAACAAATGCAAGCACATAAACTTTTCCTTCAACACCTGCTCTCTTAGCAATTTCAGGATATATAATTTTCTTTTGTATCTCTGTAATACCTCCAATTGGTTCAGGCATTTCTTCAACAGCTACAAAATAAACCGGTTCTTCTTCAACAATTTTCTTATCTTCTTTTGGTGGCGGAGGCGGTGCTTCTATTTGTTCAGTAATATCAATTTCTGTATCACCTATTTCAATATCTTCCAGCACATCCGAAGAAGGTGCTTCAATCGGAATTGGTGGCTTTGGAGGCGGTGGAGGTCTGTTTTCCTGTTTGGTCTGTTGAATATCCTCTACCTGAAATAATTCCTGCGGACCTTCAATTTTTATTTCCTGTCCCTTGAAATCCGGAAAGAATTTAAAGGCAACAATCAGAAGTGCTAAAGAAATAATCAAACTGATTTCAAATACTCTTTTGTATTTACTCATCAGGTCTGCTTTTTTAGTTTTTATGATTGCCATTGTTTTTTCTCCTAACTAGCAATTAAGTGGTGCTAACTTAATAATGAGTTTTTCTATTGTCAAATTATTTTTCAAGTCTTTTACAAAATTATTTTTTAAAAGTTCCAGGATTTGATTTGCTTTTTTCAAATTCTGTTCTTTTTAAATATTCCAATAAATACCTTGTAATTAATACCGCTGCAACAGAACCAGAGAAATCTGCAAGCCAGTCCAAAACTTCTGCAAATCTGCCAGGCACATAAATCTGATGGATTTCATCCAACAGCCCATAAATTGATGCAATTAATATTGTAAATATTCCCGGGTATTTTTTAAGCAGCGGGAATTTATCCTGGAAATACATTGTCAGATACAAAAATACACTTAACAGTCCATAGGCACCAAAATGACTTATTTTATCGCCAATTTCTGTAACAATAGCCATGCTTGCTGGTAAAGAAGTTAAAGTAAAAAGTATTAACCAGTATATTATCAGCGGCAGATGAATAAGATATTTTTTATTCTTTTTTAAATAACTATATAACACTTCGCTCTACAAATTTTACTGCATTAGGAAAATTTTTAATTATATCAGTCGGCAGGTAATTGGATAACGGTTTTTTTGCTAAAAGAAGGTCGGCAGAAAGGCTGTGCAGATAAACCGCAGCAATTGATGCTGTTTCTGTATTTTTTGCTTGTGCAAGTAAACCGGCTAAAATGCCAGTCAGAACATCACCAGTACCGAATTTTGCCATACCACTGTTACCTGTTGTGTTTATAAATGCTTCACCGAATTTATTAAATATAATTGTCGGAGCTCCTTTCAATACTAAAACTGTTTTATATCTAACAGCAAAATTTCTTCCGTATTTTAAAATATCAGTTCTGATTTTTTTGATATCCGTATTAATTAGTTTAGCAAATTCTCCGATATGTGGTGTAAAAACACAATCACTTAAATCTATCTTATCTAAAAATTTCTCGTCAAGTGCATTTAAAGCATCAGCATCAAGAACAGTATATTTTGAACCTTTATTAAGTAAAAATTTTCTAACTGCACTGCTTGTTTCTGATGATCTGCCTAATCCGGGACCAACAACTAAAACATCTGCCCATTTGATTCTTTCTTTAATTTGTTCAAGCACATCAGAATCAAAATAAAATGTTTTGGATGTTCCATAAGATTCAACCACTACTTCAATTAAACTTCTATGCACCAACTTCTTTGCACTCTCTGGTATTGAGAGAACCGATGCACCTGCACCTGCTACCAAAGCTGAATGAGATGTAAGAGCACCTGCACCAGGATATTGATATGATCCTGCAATTGATAATACTTTTCCAGCAGAATATTTATTTACCGACTTACCTCTCTTTGGCAGTGCCTGAAAAACATCTTCAGGTTCGATTAAATAAGTATCAGCAGAAACATTATCAAAGAAATCATTTCCAATACCAATTTCTTTTAATATTACTTCGCCGCAATTTTGATATCCTTTCTCAATAAAAAGACCTTTTTTCAATTCACCAAGTGTGATAGTCAAATCGCTATTGAAGATACAATTACCAAAACCTGTATCTGAATCCAATCCTGTCAGAATATCAATTGCACATTTAATCGAACTGAATTTATTTACCCGATTTACGATACTATAATAAGGCTCTTTTAAATCTCCTGTAAATCCACTCCCAAGCATAGCATCAATAATTAAATCAGATTTTTTTAGCCAATCAATATCTTTAATAATTTTAAATGATCTTACTTTAAGATTGTTTCTTCCCGATGATAAACTTTTTAATATCTCAAAGTTTATTCTGCAATCATTGCTCATATCATTTGCAGCGCCGATATAAAGGACTTTAACTTCAATACCCAGATTTGAAAAATGTCTTGCTACTGCAAAACCATCTCCGCCGTTATTACCTTTGCCGCAAATAATTCCAGCTGATTTAATTCCGGGATATTTTTCAGATATTGCCTGATAAATACCAATAGACGCATTTTCCATCAGCATAATGCCCGGAACTTTTAACTTATTAATAGCAAAAGAATCCAGACGCCGGATATCAGCAGTATTATAAAGTGGAATCATATTAAAACCTGAGGAAAGATAGAGGAAATTAAATTTCCTCTGTAATTAAATAAACTTTGTAACCAGATCAATAAAACTCCCGGGAAAAACTCCCATTAATACTACAATTAAAACTGAAAGAATAATGGCTAACATATAGTTATTACTTCCTTCATATTCAAGTTCAGTATCAGAAGTTTTAAAATACATCAGTACAACAATTCTTATATAGAAATATACACTAATTGAACTTGATATTACACCAAGAATTGCAAGCCATGTTAATTTAGCTTTTATGGCTGCAATAAATATGTAATACTTTCCAAAGAATCCTGCAAAAGGCGGAATACCGGCAAGGCTAAACATAAGTAAAGCAAGTAGTGCAGCAAGTAAAGGCTTTGTACTTCCTAAACCTGAATAAGAATTTATTGAAAGATTAGTTTCGTCTTTTCCTTCGATTAATGCTACAACACCAAAAGCTCCTAAGTTCATAAATGTGTAAGCAGCCAGATAATAAATAATACCGGCAATTGCATCATAATTTCCAGCAGCTAAACCAATTATAAGATAACCGGCATGTGAAATTGATGAATAAGCAAGCATTCTTTTAATATTATCCTGTGCAATAGCAACAATACTACCATAGAACATCGATAAAACAGAAATAACTGCAAGGAATGGTGTAAAGAAATTTCCCTGCCCTCCGCTATTAAAGAGCGCAAATAATGTAGCTATAATTGCACTAAAGGCAGCAGCTTTACCACCTGTTGAGAATAATGCTGCAACTGATGTTGGTGCTCCTTCATAAACATCAGGTACCCACATATGGAAAGGAAAAGCAGCTATCTTAAAAGAAAATCCAATTAAAAATAACAGAACACCTGTAACAAATAATAAATTACCTGATAATGAATTAAAATTAGATGTTATAAAATCAATTGATGTTGTATGTGCTGAACCGTAGATAAGTGCAATTCCATAAACAATAAAACCTGTAGCAAAAGAGCCAAGCAAAAAATATTTAAGTGATGCTTCATTAGCAGTTAATCTTTTCCTGTTCATTCCTGCAAGGATATAAAAAGATATTGACATCAGTTCAAGACCAAGAAATATAACCAGAATATCTTTTGCTGCAGCCATCAGCATCATACCCAATACAGAAGTCTGAAGTATAATAAAATACTCTCTGAAATAAATACCGTATTTTTTCAGATAGTCAATAGAAAGAAGTGTTACAACTGCGGCGCCTAAAGTAAAAATCGCATGAAAGATATTTACATTTCCGCCAGTGGCAAGCATATTCTGTAAGATTATTGAAATATCACCCACATAAAAAAGAGAGTGTAAACCGGCAGCCAAAAATAATATTATAGAAAACCATGGAAGTATAACTTCGCTTTTCTTTGAATACATCTCGATAATAAGTGAGATAATAATACCAGCACCGATGATTATCATCGGCAGCAAATTCCAAAATTCTTGATAGTTATTGAACATTATAATTAATCTTTAAACTTCTTTACTTAGATGATTGAATTAAGCCCATTTGAACTGGTTTGATTTTTTCAGGATTATACATTTGTTTTACAACCTTAACAGTTGATTTATCAGAAACTTTTAGAAAAGTGTTCGGATAAATTCCTATCCACACTATGAATATAAAAATCGGTAAAAGTACAAGCATTTCCCTGTTATTCATATCCTTTAATCCATTAAGCTTCGGATTTGTAACTTCACCATAAACAACTCTTTGGTACATCCACAATAAATAAACAGCGGCAAAGATAACTCCTGAAGCAGCAAATGCTGTAAACCACCAGCTTCCTAAAACCGGTGATTTAAAAGAACCAACCAATATTAAAAACTCGCCTATAAATCCATTTAATCCCGGCAGTCCGACAGAAGAAAGTGAAGCAAACATTAATGCAAAAGCAAAAACCGGAACAAGTTTAGCGATACCACCATAATCAGAGATCTCTCTTGTGTGAGTTCTTTCATAAATTATTCCCACCAAAAGAAATAATGCTCCTGTTGATAAACCATGATTGACCATTTGTATTATTGCGCCTTGCACAGATTCCTGAGTCATTGCAAATATTCCAAGCACAACAAATCCCAGGTGGGATACAGATGAATAAGCAACTAATTTTTTAACATCTGTTTGAACCATCGCAACCAACGCACCATAAATAATTCCGATTATTGCAAGTATTGAAATATATGGGGCTGCAGCAACAGCAACTTCAGGAAAAAGCGGAAGATTAAATCTTAAAAGACCGTAAGTACCCATTTTAAGTAAAACACCTGCAAGTATAACAGATCCTGCTGTCGGCGCCTGAACGTGAGCATCAGGAAGCCAGGTATGTAGTGGAAATATGGGAACTTTAATTGCAAAGCTGAAAGCAAAAGCAATAAACATCCAGTTCTGAATATCTCTTGGTATTTGAGGAGCAACATTATACAACTCAATCAGGTTGGTTGTAAAATAACCTAATGGTTCAATTGCGTAAACAGCCAGCCAGATCATAGCAACCAGCATTAATAAACTGCCAAACATAGTATAAATAAAAAACTTAACGGCAGCATAAATTCTTTCTTTACCGCCCCAGATACCAATAATAAAATACATTGGAATGAGCATTGCTTCCCAGAATACATAGAACAGGAACAGATCAAGTGAAATAAATACACCAAGCATACCAACTTCAAGCATCAAAAAGAAGAATGTAAACTCTTTTACCTTATTTTCTATGCTCGTCCAACTTGAAAGAAGTGTTAAAGGTGTTAAAAATGTTGTAAGTAATACTAACAACAATGACATTCCATCTATCCCGACATGGTAATGAATATTGAGTCCTTTAATCCACTGGAACTTATCTATAAATTGAAATCCTGAATTAGCAGAATCAAACTGAAAATAGATTACAACAGAAATAATAAAAGCAATAGTTGAAATTGCCAAAGCAGTGTAACGGATCAGATGTTCCTGTCCCTTCTTAAAAAACAAAATAAGGAATGAACCAATAAATGGTGTCAGAATTAAATATGTAAGTAGTAAACTGTTTTCCATTTTATAAACTTAAAATAATCCAGAAAAAAGCTGCCACAATTCCGAGCACCATTACCAGGGCATAAAATTGCGCAACACCATTTTGTAATTTTCTGATATTAGCAGAAATTATATCAATTAATTTTGCAGAACCATTTACAACACCATCAATTATCTTATTATCCGCAATTTTCCATAAAAAAGAACTTGATGTTCGTACAATTGGATTAACAATAACAGCATCGTAAGCCTCATCAACAAAATATTTATTCCATAACAGATTGTACAATCCTTTGAATCTTTTTGCTGTATCTGTTGCAATGGTCGGATTTTTAAGATATATATATCGTGCAAACCAGATTGCACTAACAGCAAATACAACTGATAGAACCATTAATAATATCTCTGTTGTATGTGAATGCATACTGAAATAGGCAAGTTTACGATCAGCATCTTTAAAAATAGGAGCAAGCCAATTATGGAATTGATTTCCATGTTCGCCTGAAAATACTTCGGGAATACCAATAAATCCGCCGATAACGGAAAGAACAGCTAAAACTATTAACGGGATAGTTATTATTGATGGTGATTCGTGCGGATGTTTATCTTTACCAAATCTCTCTTTACCATCGAAAGTCAAGATATAAAGTCTGAACATATAAAACGCCGTTATCATTGCAGTGCCAGCACCCATTATCCAGAAAAATAATCCGCCGTTGGCAAAAGAGAACCACAATATTTCATCTTTACTGAAGAAACCTGACAAAGGCGGAATCCCTGAAATTGCCAAAGCAGCAATTAAAAAAGTAATATGAGTGCGCGGCATATATTTCTTTAATCCGCCAAACTTTTGAATATCCTGTTCTTCCTGCATCGAATGAATAACTGAACCAGCTGCAAGGAATAAAAGTGCTTTAAAGAAAGCGTGTGTCATTACGTGAAAAATTCCGGCAGAAAATGCACCAACACCCATTGCTAAAAACATATAGCCAAGTTGTGACACTGTTGAATAAGCAAGCACTTTCTTTATATCATTTTGAACAATTCCAACTGTAGCAGCAAAGAATGCTGTTAAAGCTCCGACTATTGCAATTACCATCATTATTTGTGGCGCACTTGCATAAATGATAGACGTTCTGGCAACCATATAAACACCTGCAGTAACCATTGTTGCAGCATGAATGAGAGCTGAAACGGGAGTTGGACCAGCCATCGCATCGGGCAGCCAGACAAACAAAGGTATTTGTGCTGACTTACCTGTGGCACCTATAAAAAGAAAGATTGCAATAAAGCCAAATACATAAGTCGGGACATTAAATGACAGAGCTCTGGAAAATACTTCATTAAAATTAAGACTGCCAAATGTCATATAAATCAGAAACATACCAAGTAAAAAACCAAAATCACCTATCCTGTTTACAATAAATGCTTTTTTAGAAGCATCAGCTACAGTGCTTTTTTCAAATTTTCTATCATACCAAAAACCAATTAATAAATAAGAACAAAGCCCAACACCTTCCCATCCAAGAAACAACAGAACAAAATTATCAGCAAGAATAAGATTCATCATAGCAAAGATGAAGAGATTCATATATGAAAAAAATCTCCAATAACCTCTGTCTCCATGCATATAACCGATTGAATAAACATGGATAATAAATCCTACTCCGGTTACAACCAATGCCATAACCAATGAAAGCTGATCAACCTGAAAAGCAAAACTAACATTCAGGTTTCCAACAGCCATCCAGCTAAAAAGACTTACTATCTTTTGCCTTTGTTCTACCGGTAATGCAAGTGTTTCAAAGAAAGCACCAAGCGCTATTAAAAAGGAAATACCAACTACACTACTTCCAATAATACCGATCAGTTTTTCATTCTTTATCTTACTTCCAAAAATCCCATTGATTAAAAAACCAAGTAAAGGAAGTATAACAGTTAAGTAAATTAAATCACGCATAAAAATATATTTTGGTTTTTACCACTTAAGAATATTTATTTCATCAATATTTACAGTAAGCTTATTACGGAAAATCGCGATAATAATTGCCAAACCTACAGCAGCTTCCGCAGCAGCAACAGTCATAACAAAAAACACAAATAACTGTCCGATCGAATTCCCAAGGAATGAAGAAAACGTAACTAATGTTAGGTTAGCAGAATTAAGCATTAATTCTATACTCATAAAAACAACAATTGCATTTCTGTTAATAAGCACTCCGACAACGCCTACAAGAAACATAAATGCACTTAAAATCAGGTAATATTCAATTGTAATTGTCATAACGTACTCTTTAATCAAATTTCTTTTTTGCTAATACTAATGCACCAATTGTAGCAGCAAGTAATAAAAATCCTGCAGCTTCAAAAGGAACTACATAATTTGTAAATAATTCTCTGCCGATAGCTTCTATTGTACCGGCTTCAACACTTTTTGAAACATCTTTTGAAATATTTGCCGATGGACTTGCAAAGAAAATCATATACACAAGCTGTGCAAAAACAATAAATGCAACTATTATAGCAAAGATTTTCGTTTTGGGATTTAGCTCAAAAAACTTTTTTTGACTTTCCGGTCTTAAAAGCATCAAAACAAATAAGAACAATATCATTATTGCGCCGGCATAAACTATAATCTGTGTTACCGCAATAAACTGAGCATTTAATGTTATATATAAACCAGCAAGTGATGCAAAATTAAGTATAAGGAACAATGCAGATATTACCGGATTGCGCCTTGTTATCATTATTACTGCTGTTACTGCAGCAACAATACCAAAAAGAAAAAATAAAAATACTTCTATATTCATCTAAATTTTTCTGTTGTTTGATTTTACATTATTAATTTTTACGGAGTATTCCTGTAAATCATTCTTGGGAAAGGAATGGCTTCTCTTAAATGATCCAGTCCGCAAATCCAGCTAACTGTTCTTTCAAGACCTAAACCAAATCCAGAATGCGGAACAGATCCAAATCTTCTTAAATCAAGATACCACTCAAATGCACTTTGCGGAAGGTTGTGTTCTTTGATTCTTTCCAGAAGAAAATCAAGGTTATCTTCCCTTTGGCTTCCGCCGATAATTTCACCGTATCCTTCAGGGGCAAGAACATCTACAGCAAGAGCATATTTAGGATCTTCAGGATCTCTTTTCATATAAAACGCTTTTACCTCTGCAGGATAATGATGAACCATAACAGGGCGATCATATTGTTCCGATACTATTGTTTCATCAGAACCGCCTAAATCATTTCCCCATTTAAAATCAATTCCGTTCTTTCTAAGAATTTCTACTGCTTCATCATAATGAACACGCGGGAAAGGACGCTTAACATTCTGCAGTTTTGTTGTATCTCTTTCCAATACTTTTAATTCATTTGCGTTTTCTTTCAAGACAGTCTGAACAATATACTCAAGAAATTCTTCTGCAAGATCCATATTATCATTAAGATCATTAAATGCTACTTCAGGCTCAACCATCCAGAATTCTGTTAAGTGTCTTCTTGTTTTGGATTTTTCTGCTCTGAATGTTGGACCGAATGTATAAACTTTACCTAAAGCCATTGCACCGGCTTCTGCATAAAGCTGTCCTGATTGAGTTAAATATGCGTTACCAAGATCAAAGTATGGTGTTTCGAAAAGCGTTGATGTTCCTTCAACGGCATTGGGAGTTAATATCGGAGGATCCATCAGAGTAAATCCTCTATCGTCAAAGAAATCTCTGATTGCTTTTACAATACGATGCCGAATTTTCAAAATAGCAACTTGTTTACTTGATCTTAACCATAGATGTCTGTTATCTAATAAAAATTCAATTCCGTGTTCTTTGGGAGTAATAGGATAATCGTGAGCTTCGGAAATAATCTTAAGATTAGTTGCATCGAGTTCGTATCCGCCGGGAGCTCTTGGTTCTTCTTTTACTTTACCGGTAACTTCTATTGATGATTCCTGACCAATCTTATCAGCTAAATCAAAAACTTCCGGTACAAGATTACCTTTAAAATAAACACATTGTAAATAACCTGAACCATCACGAAGTATTATAAACTTAATTTTACCGCTTGATCTTTTATTAAATAACCAACCTTGAAGTGTAACTTCCTGTCCTACGAAATTTCCAAGTTCGCTAATTCTGATTTTCTGCATTAATTCTGCTTAATTTCTTTGAAAATTGTTTCAAATATAAAGAGTGCTGCAAAAAAAACCAATCTAAGTAATACTATAATCAGGCAATTTAAATCAGCAGCAAAAACCGAAAAACAGATTTTAGATTATTATTGAATTATGTTCTCAAATAAATCAGGATAATCACTTAAAAAATTATCTGATATGAATTTCTTAATAATTAGAATTTTTAGATATATTGTAAAAACTATTTTTAATATTTATGGAAATTAATAATTCTGATATAGTATTAGACGATCTTAAAAATAAAAAAACCGGTTTTAACAACGGTTTTATTTTAAAAAGACGCAGACGGAGTTACTTCTTAAGAAATTCTGTAGTCAGTTTAATAATCTATACCATAACTTTTTTTATTTGGTACTATATAAAGCGCAGCACATTTTTACTGGAACCTGAATATCAGAATCTGTTTATTTATTATTTAGTATCATTATTTATTTCTTCAATAATTTCTAACAAGGTTTTCCTGACAAAAGAACATGAGTATCTCCAGTCTTTACGGAAAATTTATATTTCACTTACATTAGGACTTGGTGCGCTTACATTTTCTCTAATACATCTAAATGCCGGAAACCTTTCCAGATATGTTATTCTTGGTTCAATGCTTACCGGTGCATTGGCAGAAAGTATTTACTTTTATTTAATTTCTTACAACACAGGAATTAAAAAGATTATTGATAGAAATCCTGTTTCCTGGAAGTATGTTATACCTGATTTTATTCTTTTAACACTTTCTATATACTTTTTAATAATTAAAGGAATCGGGACTCAAAATATTAATGAGAGACATTTGATAGTCTTAGTGCTAATATATGCCAGTTGGTTTTTTTCGGCTTTATTAACTCATAAATTCAATCCATTAAAACAATCAGCAAATAACTGGTCATCAGTTGGTCTGCAAATAAAATTTTATCTTTTGATTATTTCTTTAATTACCATTTCATTATTTACTGTAAATATAAGAGTTGCTTATTTACCATATTTTTTTCAATCAGTTTTCACTTATACAACAATATCTTTTATAGTGTTCTTGTTTTTATACGGCAGAAAACTCCCCTATTCAACTGATGAGGTTACGAATATTTTTCTAAAGACTTTTGAATTAGGCAGACCCGCAATTATGCCCAGCAGAGATATCTATAAAGGGAAATATAGAATAATAGGTAACGAACCATATGAATCAGTGATAAAACAAAATCTAAAGAATCAATATTTGAAAGACTTTCCAAAAGTGTTTGAATTCTTAGATAAAGGAATAGAATTAAAATCCTTTAATGCAAAAAAGTCCTTGGTATTAAGATCTTCTGATATATATAACATTGAAGTATTAACTCAATCTTCAATGGAATTAATAATTAATCTGCACGAACTGAATGATCAGAAAAGGATTAATGATTATTTCAGGATGGTAAGCGAGAAATTAATTTTAAATGGTGTATATGTTAGCTGTATGATGCCATTAAAAAATCAGTATAAAAAGTTTCAAAAAAAATATCCCTTTATAATTGCTGATGTGTTTTATTTTCTTAATTTCATTTGGAAAAGGGCTTTCCCAAAACTTCCTGTATTAAGAAAAATTTATTTCAGTCTATCTAAAGGCAAAAACCGGGTAATCTCAATTGCTGAAACAATGGGCAGATTAGTCTATTGTGGTTTTGAAATACTCAGTCTTACTGAGATAGATAATTTTGTTTTTATAACAGCAAGAAAAGCTAAGGAACCTTCGACCGACAGAAATCCTTCTTACAGTATAATTTTTAAAATGAGAAGAATCGGCAAAGATGGTAAACAGATATTTGTTTATAAAATACGAACTATGCATCCATATTCAGAATATATACAAGAGTTTGTTTATAACAATAACAGGCTTTCTGACAAAGGTAAAATTAAAAATGATTTCAGGATATCAAGCTGGGGTAAATTTTTACGAAAATCCTGGATTGATGAACTGCCAATGTTTATAAATCTGATAAAAAGAGATATAAAACTAGTAGGAGTAAGACCGGTCAGTTCCCATTATTTGTCTTTATACTCAACTGAGTTTCAGGAAAGAAGAATCAAATATAAACCAGGTTTAATACCTCCGTTTTATGCTGACTTACCGGATACTATTGAAGCAATTGAAGCATCAGAAAAAAAATATTTTGATTCATTTGATAAAGCTCCAATCAGAACTGACATAACTTATTTTTTCAGGAGTATGACTAATATAATTTTCAAGAAAAAAAGAAGTTCATAACATTGAAGGGCTATAAAACCATTAAACCAGTTTGATCTGGTAAGCAACCATAAAAAAATTAATTGCATTGTTCATTAAAACAATAAAATGAATTCATTGAATATTAAGAAAAATCTGTTCAGATACTTACTTTTATTAATTGGACTGTTTTCTCTATCCATATCTTTGTTGCAAAATCTTAATAATGTTTACTCACAAATTGTCTATGTACCTGTGGATAACGGAATTTATGATTTTCTGGAACGAATGAATTTAAAAGGGATGATTAAACTGGACGATGAAGTAAAACCCTATTCAAGAAATTATATTGCAGACCGAATCATATTTGTTGTTAATAAACTATCTGAAAATAAATTTGAACTGAACAAACTGGAGATTGAGGAATTAAAATTTTACAGTCAGGAATACAAATATGAAATTGAATTTATTTTAAACTCATCTCCAAATAATTATAATCAGTTTGTAGAGGATTTTTTTTCTGATATAACTGAAAGATGGTCTTTACTTGGTTACAGTGATTCCATTTTCAATATTAAGCTTTCACCTATTGCTTCTTATGGCATAATGTCTGTAGGTAAATTATCTGGTCATACACGCTCAGTTGGTT
>Ga0116185_1001814_pt1 | contig 20624 bp, 23 predicted proteins | sample AD_JPNNA7_MetaG_FD_89754 | JGI IMG/M metagenome (GOLD analysis project Ga0116185, IMG submission 89754) | Active sludge microbial communities of municipal wastewater-treating anaerobic digesters from Japan - AD_JPNNA7_MetaG | ecosystem: Engineered > Bioreactor > Anaerobic > Digestate | place... | reverse complement strand
TGAAAAAATTTTATTTAAGTATTAGTTTCAGCATGGTTGTCGTCCTTGCTTTAACGACTATTTCACTTAATGCACAGAATATAGATCGTGAAGTAGTTAATTTCAATTTCGGCTGGAAGTTTACCGCTTTCGTTCACAGGTTTACTTTCTAATTGTTTTAAGGGCTTCCCCCCAGGCCACCAGCTGATCGAGCATGGTACCAAGGTTGGCTTCATGAAGTGATGCCGGTTTGAAAACGCTGAAGTTTTCAAAATCGGTGAATAACGACAGGGCAACCTGAGTTCGCACATCAGCCACCTGAAGTTCGCCCATGATGAGACGAAGCTGCTCAACAGCACGAACTCCACCGGTAGAACCATAGCTGACAAAACCAGCAGCCTTGTTGTTCCACTCCGCATAGAGGTAATCAATCGCATTTTTGAGCGCTCCGGTAGTCGCATGGTTGTACTCCGGGGTTACAAATATAAAAGCGTCAAACGAGCTGATTTTATCTGACCACACCTTCGTGTGATCCTTCATGTACTGATGCATTGATGCAGGAACAGGCTCATCGAGAACCGGAAGGTTGAAGTCCTTAATATCGACCAGCTCAAATTCAGCATCGGATCTCCTACTGGCATGCTCGTAAACCCATTTGGCAACAGCCTCGGCATTCCTGCCAGGTCTTGTGCTGCCAATGATAATTCCAACTTTTATCATTATTTCTCCTTTAGTTTGCTGTTTAACAATTAAGCATTATGTATAATTCATTACCATTCAAAATAATTCTGGCGGCCATTATTATACCGGTATCGCCATGATTGTGCTAATTTGTAGGCTCAAGCCCTATCATCTTTTTATCAGAAATCAGGATGAAGTAGATGTAGGATACGGTAAGCAGCACCTGGGCTATTATAGGAAAAACAATAGCCATAATTGGATCGCCACTTGCCAAATGTGCTATTATAGCTGAAATAAATGTGATGGTAAACCCAAAGTAGGCAAATTCCTTTATTCGAGCGGGAATCATAGGAATCAGAATGGCCAAAACACCAAGGAACTTAGCAGTTCCCAGCTCAATCCTGAAGTAGTCCGGAAATCCGAGGTGAACAAAAGCACCCTTCATATCCGGGTTAGTAAAGTATCCCCAGGCGCTGGATAGCATCATCAGCGATATGAGCACGGTGCTTGTCCAGTAAATAATTTTCTTCATCTTCATAATTATCTTTATTGATTATTTCTTACCATTTACTTTATTTCTTACAATTTACTTTGTCCTCAAGTGCATCAAGCCTATCGTTGCCCAAATGAACCATCATGGTTACCCTAACAAAAGGTAAACCAATTAGCAGTAGGGCGATTGATTGTATCAGCTCAAACCAGTTGAAGTTGATAATGTTTAGCACAATTCCCACCAATCCGATAAGGGTTACAATTATTCCCCCGGGAACACCAAGTGGGCAGCGAAGTTTTTTCTGTACTTCCATAGCTAGTTAAATTTAAAGGTTAGTATTGATTTAGTTTACTTATAAGCTCTTCTTTTGTTGGCACCTGCCTGAAAATAATCTCGTTGTTGATAAGCAATGTTGGAACTGCACCTATACCAAGCTTCATGGTTCGAATCATACCAGCCGGTGAGTTGGCCAGGGTGCGCTTAAGCTCAAATTTATTCCCAAAAGTTGGGAGAATTTCATCCAGCATTCGCTTTAGCGTTCTGCAGTTGGGACAAGTGAGCGTGTAAAACATTTCTACTGGAACGGGTTTTTCCATAGTTTTCATCTGTTTATATTTAATTTTCAATGGTCAGATGGAGCTCGCCATGATTCTCAAAATCAGGTTCACGGCATACCGTAACCCCAAGATAAACATCAAAATGTGGGTGTCAAAAATATTCTCATGGCTCGGTTCAATTTGACGGGTTGGTAATTTGAGCTACTTTTGCGGTTTGTTTTAATCAAGCTAACAATATTCAGCCGGTTATATGACACAAGATGATCTTTTTAAAAAGTTGATATCCCACTGCAAGGAATATGGATTTGTATTCCCCTCCAGTGAAATTTATGATGGTTTAAGCGCCGTGTACGACTACGGGCAAAATGGCGTGGCGCTAAAGAATAACATTCGTCGCTTTTGGTGGGAAGCTATGACCCGGGTTAATGAGAACATTGTGGGGATTGACTCGGCTATTTTCATGCACCCCCAGATATGGGTGGCATCGGGACATACCAGCGCCTTCAACGACCCGCTGATTGACAACAGGGACAGCAAGAAGCGTTACCGTGCTGATACGCTTATAGAGGAGTGGATTCAGAAACAGGAGGAAAAAGTTGAAAAGGAGGTTGAAAAGGCCCGCAAACGATTTGGGGACAGTTTTGATGAGCAGCTTTTTCGCCAGACTAACCCCCGTGTGGTTGAGCTGTTGGAACATGTCAAAACCGTAAACCAGCGGATGGTGCAGGCGCTAGAAGTTAACGACCTGGCTGCGATAAAAAAAATAATTGAGGATTGTGAAATCGCCTGTCCCGTCTCCGGTACCTGTAACTGGACGGATGTCAGGCAGTTTAACCTGATGTTCGAGACCAGGTTGGGCTCCGTTAGCGATGAGGCAAACACCATTTACCTGCGTCCGGAGACCGCCCAGGGTATATTTGTTAACTACCTGAATGTCCAGAAAACCGGCATGATGAAAATTCCCTTTGGAATCGCCCAGGTGGGCAAAGCCTTCCGGAACGAAATTGTTGCCCGGCAGTTAATTTTCCGGATGCGCGAATTTGAGCAGATGGAAATGCAGTTTTTTGTTAAGCCTGGAGAGGAGATGAAATGGTTTGAGTACTGGCTCGAAAAGCGAATGCGCTGGCACAAGGCCATGGGTTTCGGCGATGGGGAGTACCGGTTTCATAAGCATGAGAAGCTTGCCCATTACGCCAATGCAGCCTCCGATATCGAGTTCGAGTTTCCGTTTGGCTTCAAGGAGGTTGAGGGTATTCACTCCAGCACCGATTTCGACTTGAGCAACCACCAGAAGCACTCCGGGAAAAAACTACAGTACTTCGACCCTGAAACCAGCGAGAGCTACATTCCCTACGTGATAGAAACCTCCATAGGGCTCGACCGGACCTTCCTGCTTGTCATGTCGGCTGCCTACACCGAGGAGAAGCTAACCAAGGATGACTGCACCGCTGACGAGAGAGTTGTTCTCCGTATTCCACCTGCACTTGCACCAGTTAACCTGGCGGTTTTCCCGCTGGTGAAGAAGGATGGGCTACCCGAAATGGCGCGTAAAATTATGGACGACCTGAAGTACGATTTTACCTGCCAGTACGAGGAAAAGGATAATATAGGGAAGAGGTACCGCCGCCACGATGCTATTGGCACTCCGTTTTGCATCACGGTTGACCACCAAACGCTCGACGACGAAACGGTAACCATTCGCTACCGCGACAGCATGGAGCAGGACCGTGTACCTGCATCAAAGCTTAGGGAGATAATGGGCGAAAAGGTTTCGCTGACCAACCTGCTTAAGCAGCTTTAACCCCTACATTAGGAGCGATAGCCGGCATCTTGGCTTTTGAAAGATATGATGCTATTCAGAAAAGTCCGTGGATTTGTGCATCAATCCTGTTGATTACCGTGCGCAGGTCTTCGGGTTTTTCCGAAAAGTCGAGGTGGTCAACATCAATAATCAGCAACTTTCCCAGGTTGTAGCCTTCAATCCATGCCTCGTACCGCTCGTTTAGCCGCTGCAGGTAATCGAGCCGGATATTCTTCTCGTACTCCCTGGCCCGTTTCTGGATTTGCCTAACCAGCGTGGGAACAGAGGCTCTAAGTTAGATGAGCAGGCCGGGAGGCTTCACCAGGGAGGTCATCAGGTTGAACAGGTTGAGGTAGTTGTTAAAATCGCGGCTCGACATGAGGCCCATTTGGTGGAGGTTGGGGCGAAGATATGGGCATCCTAGTAAATAGTCCTATCCTGAATTACATCCTCGCCGCTCCGGTGAATGCTCACAATCTGGGAGAAACGGCTGTTGAGGAAGTAAATTTGCAGGTTGAAGCTCCATCGCTCCATGTCCTCGTAGAAATCGTTAAGGTAGGGATTATCGTCCACATCCTCGTACTGGGGCTTCCACTTGTAGTACTTGGCAAGCAGGCTTGTAAGCGTGGTTTTTCCCGAGCCAATATTACCGGCAACTGCAATATGCATAATCGTTTGTGGCTTTAAACGGGTTGATTAATGGTTTAAAGGTAGCAATTTACATAAAAAAGAACAGCTGGTTGGGGTATGGGCATGAAAAACTTTGACAGGAATGGCATAAATCAACATAAACACCCCAACAGGATGGATAAATGAATGGTTAGCTGTTCGTTAACAGTTCCTTGTGAATGGCAAGTAGCTGGTCAACGTACTCCCGGTTGTTTGAAAGCCGTGGCACCTTATTCTGCCCACCCAGCTTGTTGTTTCGTTTCATCCACTTAAAAAAGGTTCCCTTGGCCAGCGGGTGAACCACGGGGAAGTCGAGGGTGATATTCTTGTAGCGCTTGGCCTCGTAGTCGGAGTTAACCTCGCAAAGAGCAGCATCAAGAAGCCTCGAAAATTCATCCAGACTGGCAGGGTCAACGTTAAACTCGATAAGCCATTCGTGGCTACCCTTTTTATCGGCTTCCATGTAAACTGGGGCAGCGGTGTACTCTGCCACCTGTGCGCCGGTTGCGTCGCAAGCTTTTTTGATTGCTTTTTCAGCGTTGTCAACTATAAGCTCCTCGCCAAAGGCGTTGATGAAGTGCCGGGTGCGTCCGGTTATCTTTATTTTATAGGGCAATTTTGAGGTGAAAGTTACCGTATCGCCAATCAGGTATCGCCACAGCCCCGAGTTGGTTGTAATCAGCATGGCGTAATTTTTACCCACCTCAACGTCGCCAATGGGGTAAGCTTGGGGATTGGGTTGTCTCAGCTGTTCAACAGGAATAAACTCGTAAAATACGCCATAGTCGAGCATCAGCAGCATATCATCGGTTTTCGGGTCGTCCTGAATGGCAAAAAAACCCTCGCTGGCGTTGTAGGCCTCCATGTAGTGCATCTGGGACGAGGGAATGAGCTTGAGGTACTGGTTGCGGTAAGGCGTAAAGCTAACGCCACCGTGGATGAAAAGTTCCAGGTTTGGCCAAACCTCCAGCAGGTTTGACTTTCCGGTGTGGTTCAGGATATGCTTAATCATCACCAGGTTCCATGATGGTACACCGGTAATGCTGGTTACGTTTTGGTTCAGGGTTTGGCTGGTAATCTTCTCCAGTTTCTGCTCCCAGTCGGGGATAAGGGCAACCCGTTGGCTTGGTGTACGGATAAAATCGGTCCACTAGGGTTGGTTTTGCAGGAGAATAGCCGATAAATCGCCGTAGCGGGAGCTGTCCGAAAGGGTATCCACCTGATGGCTTCCGCCCAGGGTAAGCCCCTTGCCCATAAAAAGGCCATTTTTTGGATACAGGTCAAAGTAAATTGCTATTACATCACGGCTTCCCTTGAAGTGGTATCCGTTTAACTCCTCAGGGCTAACCGGAATAAATTTACTTTTATTCTGTGTAGTTCCCGAAGACTTGGCAAACCAGCCTATTTTACCCGGCCAAAGCAGGCTTTTCTCCCCTGTTCTTATCCGGTCTATGTAGGGCTTGAAATCCTCATACTCCATAACTGGCAATCCCTGTTGAAAATCAGCTATGGATTTAAACCGGGAAAAACAGTACTGTAGGTCATACTCCGTAGCTTCTGCCTTTGAAAGCAGTTGGAACAGTGTTTTCTCCTGCACCTCCTGCGGATGCCTTCGGAAGTAGTCAATGCTGCGTAAACGGCTGGAGTTAATCAGGTTGAGAAGAGAATTCACCAAAGGCATACCCAAAGTTGTTCGATTTCCTAGCAAATTTAAACTAATTCTACAAATTTCCATCCCTTTGCATAGGGGAAGTAAACAAATGACTTCAACAACCGGTATGGTGGGGTTGTTTCCCTTGACCGGCGTTCTTCTGAATTAATATGGGTTGATACCGTATAGGAGTTGTAAAAAAAAAGTCTGACCAGGGTGTTGAACAAGTTTTTGTTCTTCAACCCAGTCAGACCAGAGCACAAACCAAGCTATTTTCCTATAAGTTCTCTCTGAATCAGCTCCTTTAATGTTTCGTACTTATGTGCTCCGCTTAGCAGCTTGCTGCCGTTAATCAGCAGGGAAGGAACAGCACTGACACCCAGTTCTTTGGCCATGTACGAATCCTGATAAATGGCATCAAGAACAGCATCCGACTCAAAGTCGTTCTTAAAACGTTCCGTATCAAGCCCCACTTCGCCAGCACATTGGAAAAGCACATTAAAGTCGGCAATGTTTTGCGTTTCAACAAGGTGAGCCTTTTGTATTCGGTCAAACATGTTCCAGTGTGCCATTTGTCCACCCTGCAACTCGGCTGCCTTGCAGGCGCGCAGGCCGGGCATGGAGTAAGGATAGTCAAACGTTTTTAGCGCCATGTCCTCGGTGCGTATTCTATGCTCATCGTCATTCTCGTTGGCATTACGCCAGTGGTTGAGGATTTCACCTTTGGCAGCCTCCTTGCTACCAAACATTTCAATCAGCCTGTCGGCATCCGGCGCAAGGGCAAACGAGCGATGTATAACCTCTATTTCGGGGAATACTGCCACCAGCCTCCGCATACGCGGGGAAAGCGCAAAGCACCAGGCACAAAGAACATCATGAAAAAATTCCACCTGCATTATGTAGGCTTGTAAGATTAGTTATTTGAGGGGAAGTACTTTTGGAAAAATGTTACCATGTCGCTCCAAGAAGCCGAATCGGCGGCTGCATTGTAGGAAATGGGCATGTTGAACTTTTTGCCAGCTTCGGTTGAGGCCTTATTGGAGAAGGCATGGGTGGCACCCTCGTAAACCTTAAACTCGTAGTTAACCCCCATATTCTGCATCTCACTTTTAAAGTTGTCAATATCGGCTTGTGGAACAAAGGGATCGGCGCCGCCATGGCAAATCAGCACGTTAACGTTCTTCATTTCGGGAGTAGCCTTAAATCCGGTTAATCCACCATGTATGCTTACCACAGCATCCAAGGGAACACCCATGCTAGCTGAGTTAAGCACAACAGCACCGCCAAAACAGTAGCCTATTGCTGCAATACGTTCGGCATTAACCAGGCTGTCGGCAATTAGGGTGTTGTAGGCCACCATCATGCGCTGTTTCATCAAAGCAGGATTGGTGTAAAACTGGTTGGCAGTGTTCTGGGCATCCTGTGGATTGTCAAGCAGCAACCCGTTGCCGTACATGTCAACTGCCATAGCCACGTAGCCGAGTTCGGCTAGCATGTTGGCGCGCATTCTGGAGTAATCGTTGTTGCCCCACCACTCGTGAATCACCAAAATGCCCGGCCGCTTTCCGGTTAAACTTTCGTCGTAGGCAATGTAGCCCTTCAGCGGGGTTGAGCCGTCGTAGTAGGTAATCTCCGTACCCTTTACTACAGGTTGCCTGGTTGTAGAAGTAGAAGTTTCACCTGCATTGTTACTTTTATTGCCGGTGCAGGAAACCAGCACTGCAAATGCTATTGCAGAAATTGTTAATGGAATTGCTCTTTTCATCATAATAAAATTAATTTTTTAGTAATTAGTAAGATCAAACCCGCCATGTAGTAACTTTTATTACTTGCGTGGTTGAACTTGTTAAACATGGATGTTTCATATCATACTCCTATAACAACCAAATACATCAAAAAGTTCAACTATTATGTTTACGGAAGTAAGAGATTTTTTAGCTAGAATAGGGCAGTGTTTTATAGCCGGCAGGCACATTTATGTAGGCACAAATCTTACGTACAGGTGGATAAGCATTTACATCAGCCAAATAATCACATGTAAATGGCTGATTAATGAAGAGGTGTTGTGTTGGGGGACTTTGAGGAATTTTAGCCGGGTTAGATTCTTCTTGACTCTCTAAAGATTGTACTGATAGGACAGGGAAATACATGAAATTCCAGCGATAGGTTAAACCATCTACAAACCGTCAACATTACTGTATCCGGGGAAGCAATGAAGAGATTTGCCAGGAAACCTAAAGCTTGACAGAGAGGCTAAAATTTCTTTAAACTGAACACGGGGGTACCTGGAGTCGTATATTCCATCTCCGTTTTTATCAATGTTTATCTTAATCTTGTCGTCGTAGATGAGCATGGTGCTTAGGTTCACGTTGAGGTACTTGTTTATCTTAAGGGCAACCAGCACTTCCCGGTTTACTACAATATTTTGTGGTTTGTCGGCATAGTTAGAGAAAAAATCGACCTTGGGTGGTTTTTGGTTAAATCTTTTTTTGAGGTGCTATGAAAAATAAAGTGCGGTTCGGTAGAGGGCAAAATTTTTATCCTTAATACCATAATTATTGGAAATAAACCTATTAATTTTTCAGTTGATTCTTTCCGATCTAGCGTTAGTTTACCTCTCTCGGCGAAGTCTGCGACTTCGTAGTACCTAAGTAGCGGTCTCTGACCGCGCAAGATTCAACTTGTAGTTAGGCATAAGATTTGTAGTAAATGTGTAGCTGCACCGTAAAATGGGGAAGAGTAATTTTTTTAACGGCGGTCGGGAGACCGCGATTTAAAAACGACGAAGTCACAGACTTCTCAGAACGGGGGCTTTGATGGCTTTTCTCTTCTACTACATGCTTTACAGAAGACATGGCGGAGCGAGAAAAGAGCTGCGCGTAAAAACACCCTTTCAGGCCATCGAAAAACCTGTGGTGAGCAAAGCCGAACCATGGTTTATGTTAAAAAATGAAATTTTTAACCAAAATCCTTGCATTTTTAAAAATAAAATTGTCATCTTAGCAACAAAATAAAAGTCCAAGTTTTCATAAACAATCTTGTGAAACTTGACATATATCAAACTAAATTTTTTGCATATAAGGAAGTTAAGTTTTGTTTTCATGATTTGCATCTTAGCATTTAATACCAAGGCGCAGAATTCGCTGAGTGAACCCTTTTTAACAAACGACACTATCCCTGCAGTAGCTGAAATATCTAAAACAAATGCAATTTCAGACACTATTGAAGTTGTTTCAACCATGCAAGCGAAAGACAGCTTATTACCTTCACACTATTTATTTACTCAGCGTTGGTTATGGGGAGAAAATGGCTTAAAACGCAAGAATGAGAAATACCCTCTTACCTTAGAAGGCAGGCAGCATGAAATGGATATTCGGGCTAATCTAAATAAATGGCACAGAATAGCAGGATATACAGCATTGACGGGCATGCTTGCTTCAGGAATTACCGGACAATTGTCAGCAAATGGAAATCAAAATGCTAAAAATCTTCACAGCCTTTTCACCGGTGTAACGAATGTTGCTTATGTTGGAAGTCTCAGTTTGACACTCTTTTCTCCTCCGCCAATGGGAGATCGAGAAAAAGGATTAACCAGTGTGAATGCCCACAGATACTTGGCAATTATTCATGTAACAAGTATGCTTGCTACTAATGTTCTTTCAGCTTTTCTTCCGAATAATCCAGATCTAATTCCTTATCACAGAGCTGCAGCCATTACTGCTTTCTCTACCTTATTTGCGGCTACCATAGTTATCAATATTTAAAATCAAAAAAAATGGATATTCAAGTGTTATATGATTTGGCAGTTTATCTAGGAATAACTGCTTTAATAGTTTTTATATTTACTGTCCTTACAGGATTGAGGGTCATTAAAACGAAACCCAAACGTCATATTCATAAGAAACTCGCTTTAACTGCGTTTACTTTAGTATGCATTCATGGTATAGTTATGATTTATTTTTATTTCTTTATATAATTTAATTTAAATTTTAAAACAATGAAAAAGTTATCTTTATTGATTGTGGCGTTAATATTTGGCACTGCCGTTGCAAAAGCCGATGTGCCTAAAAAAATCAATCTTGCTTATCAGGATGGGAAGCTGAAGATTGAAGCCCTTCACAGAGTAAGAAATGCCAATAAGCATTATATTGATAAGATTGTAGTGAAAGTGAATGGGAAAGAAGTAAAGACCCTTCAACTCGACAAACAAACATCTACCTCTTCTCAGGTCTCTGAAATTGAACTTCCAGACTTAAAAAAAGGAGATCAAATAGAAGTGATTACTCGTTGTAATGAATTTGGTGAGAAAAAAGCCAAATTAACCTTGTAAGTAGAATCTGCGATGATTGATCAAATTGATCAAAATGCACTTTTTAAAATAACCTATGGTTTATTTATCGTTTGTACAGGAGATAAAAAAAGGGGGAATGGTTTTATAAGCAAAACCGTTTTTCAGGTTACGGCCGCTCCGCCAAAATTTGTTGTTTGTTGCAGTAAGAACAATTATTCAGCTGAAATGATCGAGAATTGCAAGGTGCTTTCAGTCACTATTCTTGCAGAAGACACCCCTACGGAGATTTTTGGCACTTTTGGATATAAAAGTGGCCGTGATACCGATAAGTTGAAGAAGATGAAAGTAATGTACGGTAAAACGGGAGTACCTATTGTTTTAAATTCCGGTATAGCCTATCTTGAGATTACGCTTATCGATAAGGTTGATGTGGGTACGCACTGGATGTTTATTTGCAACCTTGAACATGCAGAATGCCTTGATACAGATAAAGAGCCAATTACTTATGATTATTATCACAAGGTTAAAAAAGGGCTTGCACCTAAAAATGCACCTACTTATATAGGAGAAAAAATCGAACAGCAATATGGTTCAAATAGCAACAGCATGGCTGGATATAAAAAATATATTTGCCTCAACTGTAACTATATTTACGACGAAACCAAAGAAGGCGTTCGTTTCGAGGATTTACCCGATGACTGGGAGTGCCCTGTATGTGGTTCGCCCAAATCGGATTTCGAGGAATTAGTGTAAGGTTTTTATGGTAAATGCGTATGGTTTAAAACATGCAAAACAAAACAGGACCTTGAGTAATTCCAGGGAAAATTATTCAACTTAGATTTTCATTGCAAATGCAACTTTTTGGGGCCAAGATTCCATGATAAAAGAAACTTGTACTGCCTCTGGCGGAACTTGTCCGTCTCCTGGCGGACCCTGTCCGCCTACTGGCGGATTCATGTAAATTATCCCGCCCCTTCAGGGCTTGATACTTCGCTCCGTCATGCCACAAGGGGCTTCTCCCCTTTCTACTTATTCTACCCCATTGGGGCTTAAGAACAAGGGTAAAGGGGGAAAAAAACTTGTCCGTCCACTGACGGAAATTGTTCAGCACCCAGCAAACTTGCCTAACATTAAAAAGGGTTTTAAAAAACGGCATCGTCCGGCGAGCCGAAAAACAAGCGCAGGCGGCGTTAAAAAAATCTGCTGTTTGAAGCGCCGAGCGGAGCGAGGCGCAAGTTCAGATTTTTTAGCCGCCAAGCGTAGCTTTTTCGTGCGAGGCGGGCGCAGCCTTGACTTTTTTGCATACTTTTTTGTGTTAACCGAACCGCCGCCAGGCGGTGAGCTCGCCGAACACCTTAAAAAATGAACCAGGGGTGAGGCAACCAAAAAAGTATGTGGGGTTTGGGGCAAAGCCCCAAGATTCGCACTCGCTCGGCGAAGTCTGCGACTTCGTCGAACCTAAGTAGCAGTCTCTGACCGCGCAAGATTCAACCTGTAACTAGGCTTAAGGGTTGTAGTAAATGTTTAGCTTTACCGTAAAATGGGGAAGAGTATTTTTTTTAACGGCGGTCGGAATACCGCCCTTTAGCTATGTCGAAGCTACGCTACGCTAGCTTCGCCCAGCCGAGGGGTTTTCGGCTACTGGAGGCGCAATTGGATATCGACTTTGAGGGGTATCCGCAGAAAATGTGAAGACGCAGTTTTAAATCAAATCGGAGATTTGTGCTTTTGCAATCGAAATCAAGTCGGAGGGTGATATTTTTAGCTGCAATCCTCGTTGACCGGCGCTGACAAAAATATAGGGGTATTCCATGCAATTTCGGTGGATATAGGTCGGGTAATGTTTTTTCATGCCGATTGGCGAGCAAACTCCCCGAATGTATCCGGCCACCGAGAGCAAATCTTTTTGATGAATGAGGGTGCAACTTTTATTACCCGAAACGATTGCTGCCTTTTTTAAATCGATTTCGCTATCGCCCGGCACGATGCAGACAAAATATTTGGTTTTATTTCCTTTCAATACCAATGTTTTGAAAATTTGTTCCGGATTTTCGCTCAGTTGCTCGGCAACGTGCATTGCCGACAAGTTATTTTCATCTACTTCGTAAGGAACGAGTTCGTAATGAATTTTTGCGTTATCCAAAAGTCGGGCGACGTTTGTTTTGGAAATTTTCTCCATTTCTTTTTACTGAATTTGGCAATCAATGACTGCTACTCTTTTTTCTCATACCGATTTCATTGAAAGTTGAATTCTTTTTCGCTGCATATCTATCGAAAGAACTCTGACTTTTACGTGCTGATGAAGCGAAACTACGTCGGGTAGGGGTAATAATTTTCGGCATGGCCATAAACGGTGGTATATCTTGCTATTTGTGGGTCAAATTGGCGGGTTTCGTAGTCGTACCAGCCTAACCTCACACTACCGGCAAAGGTTTCATCCTGCAGCTCCTTGCCGTTGTAGAGGTACCGGTTCCCGTTTTCCTTGGCCTTGGGGGTGTGCTCCATCCCGAAAGCACAGTAGTCCGTGGCCTGCAGCACCACCCCGTTCCCGTCGAATACCACGCGTGTATTGCCCAGGTGGTTCCGCAGGAAGTACTCGTAGCTGAGCCCCTGGCCGGTGGTACGCACCACGCCCCCGGGGTGCTGGATGTAGTCCAGGAATCCGTCGCCCCTGTAAACATACGACCCCGAATAGTAACTCTCCACCGTTGTTCCCCTGAGCATGGCCAGCTTGGTTCCGGTTGCGTTGTAAACGTACGAAATATTTTCGGCTCCCCGCCCGGCGTAGCTGAAAACTACTCTTAATAGAGCTCCTTTATCCTGCACCGGTGGCAGGGAGACCGCCCTTTAGCTATGTCGAAGCTACGCTACGCTAAGCTTCGCCCAGCCAGGGGAGTTGGGCGAATAAAATTACCACCCGGTTGTGAAATATCCTTCATGGAAGGGGCCACGAAGGTGGTCCTTTACCTCAACCAGAACATCATCGTCATTAAGTTCCGGGATAGGCACCTCTTCAACTACATGCGGTTTCCCCAACTCGTATAAACGTGCAACTTTTTATTATATGATTAATAAAAATTCATGTATAGTAAGCGATCAGAATAGTGCCTGATACGAGGCAATCATTAAAGAATGATAACATTACTGTTTGATTAGCTCAAGTGGAATAGTGAGAAATACCTCACGCCCAACCATTGGGGCACCAGAAGGTAATGGAAAACTAAATGCAGATATCCCAAAATCGTCACGGTTTAATACTCCATGAACCGTAAATCCGGCTTTTTGTACCTTCATTTGTTCCTCATAAGCCTGACCATTGTATGTAACATCGAGAACAATGGTTTTGGTAATCCCGTGCATGGTCAGATTGCCAGTAAGGTGGAAGTTGTTTCCGTAAGCTCGTTCAAGTTTTGTGCTCACGAAGGTAATTTCGGGGTACTTTTCCACGTCAAAGAAATCTGCTGACCTTAGATGCTGGTCTCTAGGCTGAACATCAGTATTGATGCTTGCAGCTTTAACCAGTATTTCGGCTTTTGCATCTGAAAAATCCTCCTTTGAGGTAGTGATAGTTCCCGAAAATTCGCTGAATTCGCCCTCAACCATGGATATACCTATGTGGGATATTTTAAACCCAAAGTTGGAGTGCATGTTATCAATTACCCATGCAGAGGTTTGTGCCCCAACAAAGTATGTGCAGGCAAAAACCAATCCTAATACCAAAAAAACTTTTTCATGGAAAATAGAGTTAAGGTTAATAATTATAAAGGTTACAAGTTAAAATTCAGCTAGTCGGCCACCGAGCCGCCATCAACTGATAGGATGGTTCCTGTAACAAACGAGGCTTTGCCGGAAAGCAACCAAATTGCGGCCTCGGCAATTTCGGCGGGGTCGGCAACCCTTTTAATCGGGAGGTATGAAGCTACTTCCCTTTCACTGGGGGCTCCGGCAATTAAATCGTGAGTCATACCGGTATGTGTCATACCTGGTGCAATGGCGTTAATTCGAATATTCCTATCGGCGAACTCAATGGCGGCAATTTTTGTTAGCCCAACAATGCCGTGCTTAGCCGCAACGTAAGCGGGGTTGAGACCCGGTAGGGCAATTAATCCAGCATCGGATGAGGTATTCACAATAGCACCGTAACCCTGTTTTAGCATTTGTATGATCTCATGTTTCATACAAAGCCATGTTCCTTTAAGGTTAACGCTCATCAAGGCATCCCAGTCGGACGTATCATAGTCAATTGTAGTTTTCCCCAATTTCCCGGAAATTGCCGCATTGTTAAAAGCACCATCAAGATGTCCGTACAGATCAACCACCTTACTGATGAGGTTCATCACCTCGACCTCTTCCGATATATTGGCCTTGATAAAAACGGCCTTGCCATCGGCATTCTCAATCAAGCGAACGGTTTCATTTCCACCATTATCATTAACATCCACAACAACCACCCTTGCACCTTCTTGGGCCAATCCCAAAGCAGCAGCTCTACCTATCCCTGAACCCCCGCCTGTTACTAGCACGATTTTGTTTTCAAATAGTTTGCTCATCATTTTGTTTTTTTGTTTTAGTCAGAACGAAAAATTTTAAGGGAAACCCCTCTAACGGAAAGGGGTTTCCTATGATTAGAATTTAAAAATTAACACTTAAACTCATGGCATCGGCTATTGCCGCCCCCGTGTTTCGCGGAGCAGCAGCATCGCCGATTACATATACATTCTGCAGGCTGCTTCGTAATTCGTTGTAAAGCGAATTATTAGCCACCTTTGTTCCGGCCATTACAATGCCATCAATACCCTCAAGCGTTTCTGTTGTGTTAAAATATGGGTTCAGGAGAGTTGCCTTCCCGTTATCAAAATTTATCATTACCAACATAGGGTGCAGAATCACCTTTTTTTCACCCAGCCTACGGTAAATTGGAAGTAGCACTGTAGCCACCTCATTATCCTGTCCGTTGAAGAATACAGGTGTAACCCAATGAATTGTTTTGCCTTGATTAGCCAGGTGTTCTACGGCCCCTGTGCCTTCAATATTGGCATCAAAATCCATAACAAGAATGGTTTCGCCTTTTACCTTGTTGCTGATAACGTCCTCAACAGAGTAGGTTCCCTCACCGTTTACCAGATTAGATCCGGTTGCTACAACAGTAATATCGGGATTCTCAGCAAGTATATCCTCTTTGGTAGCAATTTTGTTGAGCCTTACATCAACGTTCAACTTCTTCAACGCGTACTTAAGGTATCTTGAAGTCCCTGCCAGCTCCTCTTTTTTGGGGAGAGCGCTTTCCATCTTAACTCTACCGCACAACTCGTTACTTTTCTCGAAAAGGATTACCTTATGACCCTTTCTTGCAGCAATTTCAGCGGCTTTCATGCCAGCAGGACTTCCACCAACAACCGCAACTTTCTTTGAAGAACGGGATTTGCCGAAAAGAATATCCCTGGAGAACTGCTCCTCAAAACCTGCAGCAGGATTGACTACGCAGCTGATGGCGCGATTTTGCAAAAGCCGGCCAATGCACTTCTGATTACATCCAATGCATTCAACAATTTCTTCAGTATCGCCCGTTTCAATCTTTCTTACCCAGTAAGGTTCGGCAATTAGCTCCCTAGCCATCCCAACCATGTCGGCTATTCCATCTTTCAAAACTCCTTCGGCCATTTCTGGATGTATAATTCTTCCACTGGCAATCACCGGTACGCTTACAGCCTTTTTTATTCGGGCTATGGCATTAAGATGTAATCCCTGTTCATAGTTTAACGAGGGCAAGGTGCGGTCCATGCTTTCCCAGTTGCCGTAATCGGAATTAATGTAATCAACATAGGAGTTAATAATCTTGGCATACTCAATTCCATCATCAATGGTATAGCCTTTAGGTGTAAACTCATCAATACTAAGCCTTATTCCCAAAGGTTTTTTCCCAATATGCTTCCTTATTTCCTGGAGTACCTCTACCACTACTCTCGCTCTTTTCTGAAGAGTACCACCGTACTCGTCCGTTCTGACATTGGTTGCCGGCGACAGGAACTGCCTTAGAATGCCATCGTGTGCAACTTTAATCTCAAATCCGTCAAAATCGGCATCAAGTAACAGCTTAGCTGAATCCCCGAAAGCTTTTACCAAGGTATGAATCTCATCAATGGTCATTTCTTTCGGAACTTCCCTCACCGTCATATCAGGAATTGCCGAAGGAGCCCATGTTGCCTGCAGGGTTTCCACACTTTTAGTTTGATTTCCATAGTGGGTCATCTGATCAAAAATTTTGGAACCATGCTGGTGTACCGCCTTGGTAATTTCCCTTAGCCCAGGAATGCTTTCCTTTTTTGCGGCAACCTGGCAAGAATAGAAACCAGTAGGATGTACCCCTATGCTAGGAACAATAATGAGTCCAACTCCACCCTTGGCACGTTCCTCGTAGTAAAACCTCTGTTTCTTGGTTGGAAGATGGTCTTCCGAGCCGTAGTACATCTCGTGAGGCAGAAACACCACACGATTCTTCAACTCCAAACCCTTAATGGCGAATGGGGAAAGAATTCCCGAAAACTCATTTTTTGATTCCATAAAAACATCCTCCTATTGTTAAGTTAAGCACAATTCAACTTTTACTTGTTGCCCTATTAGCCTTACCAGTAAATCATCCGGCAAACTATCCCAGCATGTTGCTTCTTCTAACTCTGCATTAGCAACTTAACCAGGATAGCTGTATGTTTTCGTCATTTTCCAATGTTCAATTATGTTTTAACCACAACCGTAGTTGACTTGTAAACCTGTATGAGCTATGTGATATTTTACTGAGGTGTTTTCCTAAAGCAAACGATATGCAGTAGAATTCATTAAAACCAGGCATACACTCATTCTTTCATTCACATAATCCCATGCAAATAGCTTTAACTTCCCCATGCTTTCACCATTAATGGTTTGTTCTACTATAGTAACAACTCAAAATATTATTTGTTGCAACATATAATATTTATTTTCAAATTTTCTTCATATTGGTAGCTGTCATAACCATTGAAGCAGAACAACACTATGCATTCCCATTGCTATAATGGAAGGGTTACAGTAACTCGGGGTAAGTCATTTTGCACCAAGCTACATGAATGCCGGTATAGATCGAATGTTTACTGCAAGTCCTGCCCGGGTATATTAAAAACCATTGGTTTATCTAAAGTAGTCATAGCTACCCGACATCTGAGGGTAAGCAAATAAGTGTTACTCGGATTCATTTGGCAGGGGAAACTGGGGGTATTGGAGCAATAATTTTTTTAAGCGGAAGTTTTGAACTTTGTGCTTGATTTTAATTTATACCAGCTAAAATAGTTATATATGCTCTGGATACATACACCTTGCTATATTTTCCATGGCAATCAACGAAACCATGCATTTATCCACATATCCATAAAGAAATGGAATCCTTAAAAATTACGTTTTAAAGAGTATTGATTACCGTGGCGCAGGTTTAGTCAGTTTCTCAACCGTAGGAGATGCTGCCGGCATTCTTAAAATGTCAAATGCTGTTTTGAGTTTTCACATAGATAGCCTTTGATTCGGCGAAAAGTTTTTGCTGCTCATCGAGCATCCTGGCCGTGGTAAATAACTTCCGTCTTTCTATCTTCTCCAGGTGGGCTTCCACTAAAAACTCCTTTTCAACGGGTATGGGTATTCGGTAATCTACCGTCATGGTTGCGGTAACAGCCGGCTGGCCCAGCACCAGGCATATGGCTCCCATGGTTTCATCGAACACGGCAGCTATAGCACCGCCATGAACTATGTCTGTTGCGCCCTGGGCTTCCTTGTGGAAAAGCACCCTGGCGTAAAAGTTCTCTGGTTTGCTGCCGCGAAAGTACTGAATTTCGATGTAGCGCTGCTGCCTACCCGAAACAAATGATTCCGAAACGCGATTCAATTCAAAGAGAACAGCATCCTCCGGTAGCTGAATTCCCTTTGGTTGACTTTTGATTTCAACACTACTAGGTCTATCCATAATGCTCTACCTGATATGTTTAAATGCTGCACCCATCAGGACCACATACACCGGGGTTATTGCCTGGAATTTCAATCACCTCCGGACCCTTATGGTCGGCATAAGCCTTATTGAGCGTTTGAAGAAAAACATCTACTTCCTGAGCCCCTGAAACGGCATACTTCCCATCAAACAAAAAGTAGGGCACGCCCCTCACGTAAAGTTGACGCGCATGGGCAATATCGTGCTTCACCTCATCGGAGTATGCATCGCTACCCAGCACCTTACGCACCTCATCTCCACTAAGTCCCACCGATGTGGCCAGGTTCAGCAAAACATCGTCGTCATCTATATTTAGACCTTGGGTGAAGTAGGCTGCAAACAGCTTTTCCTCCAGCTCGTTTTGCCTTCCGTGCGTTTTAGCCAGGTGTAGGATTCTATGGGCCTTAAAGGAGTTTGCAACAATTGCTTTTTCAAAATGGAAGTCAAGACCAACGCCCTTGGCCATATCGGCGATGTAGCCGACCGACTCCTGAACCTGTGCTGCCGACAAACCCTTCTCCCTAGCCAGGTTGTCCATAACGCTAAGGTTAGGATTAGTAACCGCATACGGATCGAGCTGAAAACTCTTCCATTCAACCTCCACGTTGCTACGGTGCTGAAACTTTTCAAGAGCAAGTTCAAACCTATGCTTGCCAATGTAGCAGAACGGGCAAACCACATCGCTCCAAATTTCAACCTTAATGCTATTGCTACCAGCTATTCGTGTTTCCATTGAATTTTGACTTAAAACTAACGTTCTACATGATAAGCCCTCTGACAGGCTCGTTGTTAATAAACCGACGAAGGTTGTCGATAGCTTTTTCGGTTCCGATGATCATAGAATTTTCCACCATTGCCGAGTTATGGGGTGAACCAATAATGTTGGGAAGTTCAAAAAAGGGATAGTGCAGTTCAAACCTACCATACTTAAAGGGCTCAATCCACCAAGCGTCAATGCCTGCGTAAAAATTTGGGTGGCTCTTCAGATGCTCGTACAAGTCTCTCTCAACAACTATTGGTCCGCGGGCAACATTTACGAGCAGGGCATCGGGTTTCATCAGCTCAAGTGCCTGACGGTTAATCAACCCCTCGGTTTGCTCGTTAAGAGCGCATGAAATAAGCAGGCTATCGGCATTCCTGAGCACATGTTCCAAATCATTCAGTGTTCCAATATAATCCACCTCCTCGTCGGTTTTCCCCGAGGTGTTTAAGGCCATTACTTTTACACCAAATGGTTTAGCCAACCTTAAAGTAGCCTTTCCAATTGAGCCGAAACCGATAATCCCCAGCACCGAACCCCTAAGCGATTTAGTCGGACTTTTCAGCTGGTTGAACTCACCCTTAACCAGGCGCTGATGGTACAACGGCAAGCGCTTGCTTAAAGCCAGCATCATGGCCATCACATGTTCGGCCATTGGAACAGCATAGGCACCCTGGTTGGCAGCAATTTTAACATTGAAGGGAAAGTCGTCAGGGTTAACATGGTCGTAGCCGGCAGACATGAGCTGAACAAATTTCAGGTTGCCACCTAAATTCTTACTTTTGGTGATTCCCTCTTGTTCAGGATTCCAGGACAAAATAATTTCGGCTTCCGAAAGAACTGCCACTTTTTTATCCTCCGCTAAATCCTCCAGAAAAAATAGCTCCATTTCCCCACCAAGCTCATCAACCAGGTACTTCTTTTGGTCGGGAACAGTTTTAAAGGCAACTGCAATTTTCATTTTTACAAAATTTTAATATATTGATAATTAATTTATTACGATAATAACCTTCAGAATTGTACTTAAAAAATTCTTCACCCTACACTTAACAAGGCCTGTAAACAGCACTACTACTATAAAATTATCTAAAGGGCACCTCGAAAAACTACTTTTTTGATGCCATTGTTTAATACAAATATATTAAATGGATTTCTAAAAACCTAATTTTACCCCCCTCCCCTATTTTTTATTTATTTAATTATCATATACATACATAAGTACATCTTTCACCTCCGGACATACCTATCCCATAGCAACAACTATTTTTAACTGAGTACAGCGACTGATATTGTAAGTAAGGTTCATTAGCCCGATTTTTGCTGTAGCTCTTACAATCCCAATAGTGCGGACAATGGAGCCATGCATGCTGTTTTCTACAAAGCCAAAGACGTGTTCGACCCTTACACGTGTCCTCGATTTCTCTTTGTTGTTGACTATTTGTTCTTCGGTTAAGGGTTTGTTGCGGTATCCTTTCTCAATTATTTTGTTGATGACTTTTTTCTTTTTGTAAACCGTTTCCTGATCTTCTCCTGTATAAGCGCTGTCAGCATAAAGCGGTTGTCCCTCATCTTTCTCTGTCAGCAACTGTTCCATAACTTGAGAGTCATGTACAGATGCATCTGTAACAATAAATTCTTCTATGAGTTTAGTCTTTGTATCGGCTTTTACATGGTTCTTATAACCGTAAAAAGTATTGTTGTTTTTCTTAGTCCATCTGGCATCAATATCTTTCTGTG
>Ga0116185_1001812_pt1 | contig 20626 bp, 34 predicted proteins | sample AD_JPNNA7_MetaG_FD_89754 | JGI IMG/M metagenome (GOLD analysis project Ga0116185, IMG submission 89754) | Active sludge microbial communities of municipal wastewater-treating anaerobic digesters from Japan - AD_JPNNA7_MetaG | ecosystem: Engineered > Bioreactor > Anaerobic > Digestate | place... | reverse complement strand
TCGGGTATATGGATGAGGGACATGTCGATGGTATTCTTACCGATGACCATCTGACAGCTTAGATCTGACCAGACAGAACTTCAGAAAGGGGACCAACTGTCAGATCGAGTCTTAGCTACTACATTTTATATCCATTCGGCATGTTCTGAATCAGCACCTTTATCCTGCCTGACTCAATGGCCATGAAATTCACCCTTTTTTCTCAAATCCACTCAAGGAATTCCTTCCATCAGGATTCCCTTCCACGTTTTACATACCCCGTATGCCACCAATTATGTCACAATATTACACCTGAATCACCCTCGACTTCGCGCCGAGGGTGATTCAGTTTAGCCGCTTCTCTTTATTTGAGGAGCCCTTGGCTCGTCTTACCTTTTCACAGAGCTATAAGGACTTAGCCTTATTGCAGTCATTATCCTCTGTTTGCAAGATCCGGCTGCAGCTGATTCACATAAAAAACGGACGCCGGGGTATGCACTTTTCCGGCGTCCGCGACTGTCTCCCGATGAAGGGGTTTTCGCTTACCGATCAGTTTCCTTCCTCTGGGAATAGGTCTCATAGAGGGTGTCGAACACGTTGATGATCTTCTCCATCTGCGCCTTCGTATTCTCGCTTCCCTTAAGGCAGTAGTCGAGGAAGTCCTCCCGGTTGTAGTCGAAGAGCTCCTTCTCCGAGCAGAGAACATCGAACTGCTTCATCAGCTCGTCCGTGGGCTCGGCTGGCTCTTCCTGCTTCTTCTCGCTGTTGGCCAGCCACTTGGTGAAGCCGGCCATGAACGCCTGGATGTTCTCCATGGCGCCCTTCATGATCGCCTCGTTGTCCATCTTGTTGTGGTCCGCGCACCTGCTGATAAAGACCTGCATCTTCTTCTTGGGGTACCTGATGCCGGTTTCCTTGAGCGCCCTGTCGAAGAGCTCCTTGACGCTTTGCCCTTCTTCGGAGGGAAGCTCATCCTTGTCTTTATTGAGGCAAGGCTCGCTTTTGACGGTCTCGGCGTCGATGGCGTGGAGCTTCTCCTCGCGGGAGATGACCTCTTCGCCGGTGATGATCTCCTCCTGGGTATAGAGCTTGGCGAACTCATCCGGCCACAGGGTGCGCAGGCCCTGGGATTCCGCAACCTTCATGATCTGGGAGGCCTGGTTTTCGGGGGACCAGAACCTCGTGGTCCTGCCGTCCGAGGTCTTCTTGATGTGGGCCTCGAGGTTGACTTCGACCCTCAGCGGCTCTTCCCACCCCTTGGGCTTGGCCTCGAACCATCCGCCCACGAGCTTCTCTCCCGGCAGGACGATCCCGAAGGTCTCCTTCGGGGTGCCGTCCTTGGTGAGCACGATCACGCCCTTCTTCCATCCGGTGCAGTCTTTTTGAGCCCTGGCGCGCCTGCGGTAGAAATCGATGGAGGTCACGATGGCCGCTGGCTCGTTGCCGTACTTGATGAGGTAGCAGTCTTTGACGAGGGGATTGAGCTTGCGTGCCTTGCAGATGTTCATGAAGAAGATCAGCTCCTGGTTCGAAACCATTTCCGGCCTTCCATGCACGAGGAATCTCCTCACCAGCTCCGCATCGAGGGTGATCTCCTGACCGTCTGCCGCCTGATACTTAACGACGTTCATGTTCTGTTTCTCGAGTTCCTGTTTCACGTGTTTCCTACTCCTTGCCCCCTGGTGGTTCAAGCCGATGGCTGTATGCCGGGGACTGATAAGCATACGTCTTACCTGTTGCCTGACTTCCTCTCCTCCGATCACGGGGGAAGAGTTACCCCATGGAGAAGCAAGGTGCAAGTGTTTATATTCTCAGTATTTATTGGCATTTACGCCACAGGTATGCGCGGTTTTCCGAAGAGAAATTACCGGGTTGAGAAGGGCTTTTCTCCGCCCGATTCCAGGCGGATTATCGCCGGCATGCGGGCGCCGTTGCCTGAGTGATGCCCCTGCCGGCGCGCACCCTAAAAGAACGATCCGGGGGAGTTGCCTTTTGAATCTTTTGACATGGATATGAAACCCTCTTATGGTCTTGTCACAACGCGCTCGTTTCTTCATGTGTAATTGTTTTTGGGAGGTACCTCTGGATCATTATACTTTTGCTTATGAAGCTTGTTGAAATTTCTTGAGGAGGGTGGCCACATAGCTTGGTCCGACCCCATGCCATGGCTCCCACGCCGTCCGACCACATGCCATGGATAAGTTTGTCTTGACCATTATATGATTCCTTATGGCAGAGCTAAAAATGATCGACCTGGCGCTCCAGGGAGGAGGCTCACACGGTGCTTTCACCTGGGGGGTGCTGGATCGTCTTCTCGAAGACGATCGGATCCTGATAGAGGGCATCTGCGGCACAAGCGCAGGTGCCATGAACGCCGTTGTGGTGGCGGACGGGCTTGACCGCAAGGGCAAGGAAGGCGCACGCGAAGCATTGAGGAATTTCTGGACCAAGGTGAGCGAGGCCGGGAGATTCTCACCCTTCCAGCGCACGCCCATCGACCGAATGCAGGGTCGATGGACCCTGGACTACTCACCCGGCTACATCTTCTTCGATCTCCTGTCGCGCATGGTGTCGCCCTACGAGCTCAACCCCCTGAATATGAACCCGCTTCGCGACCTCATTGCCGCCCTGGTCGACTTCGAGCACGTCCGTCATGCCGAGGGCATCAAGCTGTTCGTGGCCGCCACAAACTTACGCACGGGCAAGCAGAAGATCTTCCGCCGGGAAGAGATGACGGCAGACATGATCATGGCTTCAGCCTGTCTGCCCACCATCTTCCAGGCCGTGGAGATAGACGGTGAAGCGTACTGGGACGGGGGATACATGGGCAACCCCGCCCTGTTCCCCTTGGTGGAGGAATGCCAGGCGAGGGACCTGGTGATCGTGCAGATAAACCCCATCGTCCGCAATGAGATCCCCCGCAGGGCAGCGGACATCATGAACCGGCTCAACGAGATCACCTTCAACACGAGCCTCATAAAGGAAATACGCTCCCTGTCTTTTCTGAAAAAGATCATCGAACTGGGCAACCTGGAAGAAGAACGGTACAAGGACGCGCTCTTCCACCGCATCAACGCGGACATGGAGCTGGAGCCCCTGGGTGTGTCCAGCAAGGTCAATTCGGAATGGGCGTTTCTCGAGCACCTGCACGACGTGGGGTACAGCATCACCGAAGCCTGGCTCGAGGAGAACTATACGCATCTGGGTAACCGCTCCACCCTCGACATCCAATCGGTCTATCTCCACTGAAGGGGAAATAACCTGTGGCCGATACCGGTTCTTCAGAACAGGAGCAGCGTAAGACGCGCAAGAAAAAGATCCTGAATATCTTGTCCGTCATCCTCCTCGTCCTCGCCACATCTGGTTCCACATGGAGCGCGTATCAGGCCACACGCTGGAACAGTGCGCAGTCAATCAACTTCAGCGAGTCGGCAGTGCTCCATGCGGAAGCTGCCAGAAGAACGAATATCGAGAGCCAGCTCGTGGGTATTGATGTCGGCCTTTTCGTACAGTATGCCGCAGCCTCCTACAGAGGCGACAAACCTTTGGCCGACTTTCTCTTCCAGCGGTTCCGGCCGGAGCTGAAGGCGGCCATCGAGGCATGGCTCAAGACAAACCCACTGAAAAATCCGAATGCCCCGTCATCCCCTTTCGTAATGAAGGAGTATTCCATCAGGGGGTCGGAGCAAACCCTTGCACTGGTGGAAAAATCGGATAAGCTGTTCGAAAAGGCCAAGGATGCAAAGGTGCTCGCAAAAGACTATATCTTCCTCGCCATGCTCTTTGAGCTGGTGCTGTTTTTCTCCAGCTTGGGGGCAAAATTCGAATCCGACGCCGTAGAATCGATCATGCTTTCCTTTTCAGCAGTGTTGTATGCTGTCGGACTCGTGCTCCTTTTCTCTTTTCCCCTGTATTGAACTGTTCGGGTTTTCATATCTGTACATCCCCGCTGCTTCCCGAAGACCAGCCAGTCCTGCATGTCGCATCGGGAATCACAGTTCAGGTTGTACTCGTAGGGAGTCGCACAGAAGGCAGGGCTGTATCCGAAAATCGCGCTTTATCATAATGAAAATGTAATAAATACAATTCATTTTTCCAAGAAACTGAAAGGGTCCAAGAATCCTTCGCCCTGATCCTTTCTTTCAGCTCCCATGTCCCCATCCGTCGAGATACGGCAGAATTGCACCTGCATTATCTGCCGGTACGTGGTATAGAATGAGCCGACCTATCGGGAGAAACGTAAAAGGGCCGCATCGGCACGGCATTTTCCCCGGTGAGAAGCCGGGCAGAATTATCTGCCGGAGGCACATACAACAATGAACACGGCATCGACAGCTCCGAACAAAGGCAAGATCGTTACCATCTGCATCGCCCACCTGTTCAATGACTGGTACATGAATTACGTTCAGACCATGCTGCCGTTCCTGGTGGCTGCCGGATTGAGCGTCAGCAAAGGGGCGTTCCTCGTTTCAGCCTTCACGGTCACCTCTTCCCTTCTGCAGCCTGTTTCCGGATACCTGGTCGACAAGAAGAACCAGCGCTGGATGGTGTTTGTAGGAACACTCTGGATGGCCGTATTACTGAGCCTGATCGGTGTCCTGAGGAGCTTTCCCCTCCTGCTCGTCACCGTGGTCCTTGCAGGTCTCGGGACAGCAGCGTTCCATCCTCAGGCCTCCGCGATGATCTCCTCGGTCAGCGGCGACAGGAGAGGGCTTTCCCAGGCGATCTTCTCTGCTTCGGGAAATGTGGGATGGGCCCTTACCCCTTTGATGGTGGTTCCGTTCGTACAGGCGTACGGCATCGAATCGACCCTGTGGTTCGCCATCCCCGGGGTGCTCGTCGCCGGGCTGCTCTGGTTCAATGCACCGAGAAACGTATCGAGGGCAACGCCTCTCCGCCGAGACGCCCACCCCATTCCCGCCTCTGTCCGGCTGGAGCTCTCGATAGTAGTGCTGGTCGTGGCCTTCCGTTCCCTGGCATATTTCGGGCTGATCTCCTTTCTTCCCCTGTACCTGCAGCAGAGAAACATCTCCCTTCTCGCGGGAAGCCGTCTCCTTTTCGTGATGCTGCTCTCCGGGGCGGTGGGAGGCCTCATATGCGGTTATGTCTCCGACCTCATAGGAAGGAAAATCGTCATCGTCATTTCCCTGCTCGCTGCAAGCCCCCTTCTTTACCTCTTCCTCCATGCGTCCGGTCCTGCAAGCTATATACTGCTTGCCCTTGCCGGGGCATGCCTGCTGGCATCGTTCTCGGTTACCGTGGTGACCGCGCAGGAGATCCTGAGCAGGAATGCGGCCACGGCATCGGGGCTCATGCTTGGCTTCAGCATCGGCATCGGCGGGCTGGGCGTGGGCCTGGTGGGATTGATTGCCGAGCACTCGGGGATCACGTACGTCATCCACCTTCTCACCTGGCTTCTGCTCGTTGCCGGAGTGCTGGCTCTCGGCATAAAGGGGAGAAAAATCCCCAAGGCCCTCTATCCCGGAGGTTAGATTTCAAGGACTTCAATTGACAAGGCTTTTTTCCTGCCTCGTCGAAGTTCCTCTGCCGTGGCTGCCGTGGGGGACAGTCTAAGAGCTCCTCGCCCTGATCCTTTTTGCCAGCTCGTGCGTAGCCTTCTCGAGGTCTTCTTCAGTGATTCCCTTGCTGATGAGAAAGTCCCGATAGAGGATCTTCGCACCCGGCTCGATGCCCGGGATCGGATGCTCTTCGATCTGCCTGGTCAAGTCGAAGACGCCGTTCGCGCGGAGCGCGATCACGCCCTCGTGCAGGGCTACGACCGTGTCTGCCGCCTCGAGATCGTCGAGCCTGTGGGATATGTGGATGATGGTCTTTCCGAGGTCGCCGTTGAGCTCTTCTATGGTTTCGAGAAGGATCTTCCGGTTGACCGGATCGAGCATCACCGTCCTCTCGTCGAGGACCAGCACGTCCGTGTCGAGGGCAAGCTGGCCCGCGAAGACCACCTTTGCGAGCTCTCCGCCGGAGAGCGCGGTCGTGAGCGAGCGCCGCAGGTGCTCTGCGTGGATGACGCTCAGGGCGATGTCGATGCGGGCATTGATCTCCTCCGGTGAAAGCTGCAGGTTTTCCGGGCCGAAGGCGATGTCCTCCTCCACGACGAGGCTCACGATCTGGTTGGCCGGGTTCGCGAGCACGAGGCCGATGCGGCCGGCGTGGGTGTCAACCTGTCCGCTCGAGGGGCGGAGGATCCCCGAGATGAGGTATGCGAGGGTGGTTTTGCCGGAGCCGTTCGGCCCCACGATCCCAAAATAAGAACCGCGGGGCACCGTTATGTCGATACCCCGCAGTACTGGTCTGTCGCGATAAGAAAAGCTTACACCTTTAAGCGTGATCGCCGGATGTGAGCTCTCCCTGCCTCTCAAGACTTCTCTTCTTTGGAAGCTTTCTTTGCCGGCTTGGCCGGTTTCGGCACCGTCCCTACCCATTCGATGATCGCCGTGGGTGCACCGTCGCCTTTCCGGTTCCGGTATTTGAGGACCCTGGTGTATCCGCCGTCACGTCCGTTGAACCTGGGTGCGAGCTCCTTGAAGAGCTTTCCCAGCGCCTCTTTGGAGCGTATATTCCTCTGGGCGAGCCGTATGGCGGCCACGTCTCCCTTTTTCCCGAGGGTGATCATCTTGTCGGCGAGCTTCTTGAGCTCCTTTGCCTTGGCCTCCGTGGTCTCGATCCTCTCGTGGACGATCAGGGAGGTCACGAGGTTCTTCATGAGAGCTGTCTTGTGGTCTGCCTTGCGCCCGAGTTTTCTGCCTGCAATATTGTGATACATCAGTGTCCCCCAGTTCTACTTGCTTTCCTCTTCTTCCATCCTCTTTCTTCTCTCTTCGATCTCATCGGGAGAAGGCAGATTCGGTATCTTCATTCCAATATGGAGGCCCATTTTGGCGAGCTTTTCCTTGATCTCCTCCAGCGACTTCCTGCCGAAGTTCTTGGTCTTGAGCAGCTCTGCCTCGCTCTTCTGGACGAGCTCGTAGATATAGGTCATGTTCGCGTTCTTCAGACAGTTGGCCGAGCGCACCGAGAGTTCGAGCTCTTCGACGGTCCTGAACAGGTTGTTGTTGAGCTCCCTGTCCTTTTCCTCTTCGATGCTCTGGCGCTCGAGCTCCTCCTCGTGGAAGTTGATGAAGGTGTCCATGTACTCCTTGTTGATCTTCGCCGCATAGGCGAGCGCATCGTCGGGAGCCACGACGCCGTTGGTCCAGACCTCAAGGGAGAGCCTGTCGTAGTCGGTCCTTCTGCCCACGATGGTGGGCGTCACGTTGAACGATACCCTCCGTACCGGTGAGAAGATGGCGTCGACCGCGATCCATCCGTGGGTATCGATTTTCTCCTTGTTGATTTCGGCAGGCACATATCCCCTGCCCCAGTCCACTCTCATCTCCATCTTGAGCGTCATGTCGTTCTCGATGGTTGCGATATGCTGCTCCGGGTTTATCACGTCGATGTTTCCGCCCGTAGAGATGTCCCCTGCAACGACCTCGCACGGTCCCTGCCTCTCAAGGGTGACGATCTGCGGCTTGTCGGTGTGCATCTTGAGGATGACCTTCTTCAGGTTGAGGATGATATCGGTCACGTCCTCATAGATGCCCGGAATGCTCGAGAACTCGTGGAGAACGCCCAGAGACTCATCGAACTTCACCCCGATGATGGCAGATCCATAGAGGGATGATAAGAGAATTCGCCTCAGCGAGTTGCCAATAGTGACGCCGAAGCCCCGCTCCAGTGGCTGGGCATTGAATCGTGCATACGTGTTGGTAAACGTACCCTCCACTATCTCCAACTTGCCGGGTTTTATGATTTCTTTCCAGTTCTTCTCAATCATTCTATTCCCTTGTTTTTTAGTTTATTTTGAATAGAACTCAACGATGAGTGTTTCCTCGACTGCCATGGGGAGATCTTTCCTCTCCGGCAGGGCCTTTACGAGCACCGACTTCGCGTCCGAATTTACCTCCAGCCAGTTCACGAGCCCCCGCTGCTCTCTCAGCTCCAGGGAGTGATTGATGGACTCCAGGGTCTTGCTCTTGTCCTTGACCTTGATCTCGTCGCCGGCTTTGAGGATGTATGAAGGGACGTCGGTCTTGCGGCCGTTCACCACGATGTGTCCGTGGTCCACGAGCTGTCTCGCCTCTGCGCGGGATGCTGCGAAGCCGCTGCGGTAGACGATGTTGTCGAGCCGCATCTCGAGAAGGATGAGCAGGTTTTCACCCGTTGCTCCGCGCTTGCCTTTTGCTATGTCATAATACTTCCGGAACTGGGACTCGGAGAGCCCGTATGTCCTTCTGACCTTCTGCTTCTCTCTCAAGTGTGTGCGGTACTCGCTGGCACGAACCCTGCCCTGGCCATGCTCCCCAGGAGGATACTCCCGCGTTATGACGGCGCATTTGTCGGTATAGCATCGCTGTCCCTTCAGGAAGAGCTTGACCCCTTCCCTCCGGCAAATTTTACAAACTGGGCCTGTATATCTTGCCAAGATTCATCCTCCTTCTGCGTTATACCCTGCGTTTCTTCGGTGGTCTGCAGCCGTTGTGCGGGATCGGGGTGACGTCCTTGATGCCGGTGATGCGGATTCCGCTGGCATTTATCGCCCTCAAGGCAGACTCGCGGCCGCTGCCAGGGCCCTTGATGTAGGCAAATGCGCTCTTCAGGCCCTGTTCCTGGGCCTTCTTGCATGCCTCCTGGGCAGCCATCTGGGCCGCAAAGGGCGTCGACTTCCTCGAGCCCTTGAATCCCTGGGCGCCTGCCGTGGACCATGCAAGGGTGTTGCCCTGCGGGTCGGTGATGGTGACGATGGTATTGTTGAAGGTGGCCTGGATATGGACCACGCCTTCGGTTATATCTTTTCTGAGCTTTTTCCTGCTCGTCTTCTGTCTCGCTTTTGCCATGTAAGCTTCTCCTTAAGCGGCTATTTCTTCTTGCCCACGACAAGCCTTCTCGGGCCTTTTCTCGTCCGTGCATTGTTGTGGGTGTGCTGACCGCGGACCGGCAGCCCCTTGCGGTGGCGCAGCCCCCGGTAGCTCGCGATGTCCATGAGCCTGCGAATGTTCATGGTAACCTCGCGCCTCAGGTCGCCTTCCACAGTGAAGTTCTTGTCGATGTAGTCCCTGATGGCGGCAATGTCCTGCTCGGTCAGGTCGTCGCTCTTCTTTCCGGGATCGATATCCAGAGAAGCCACTATTTCCGATGCCCGAGTTCTGCCAATGCCGTAGATATAGGTCAGAGCAATACTGATGGGCTTATTGCGCGGTAAGTCCACTCCTGCGATTCTTGCCACAGCTCGCCTCCTTAACCCTGTCTCTGATTATGCCGGGGATTCTTGCAGATGACGCGGATATGGCCGTGCCTCTTGATGACCTTGCAGTCCCGGCAGCGTTTCTTGACTGATGCATTAACTTTCATTTTCCATTCCCATCCTATTTTGATCTGTATACGATCCTGCCCTTTGACAGATCATAGGGCGATATCTCCACCTGAACCTTGTCGCCCGGCAGAATCCGTATGTAGTGCATTCTCATCTTTCCGGAGATGTGAGCAAGAATCTCATGACCGTTTTCGAGCTGTACCTTAAACATGGCATTGGGAAGGGGCTCGATCACAACCCCTTCGGTCTCGATTACATCTCTCGCCATACTGCTTTAAGCCCCTATTGCCTTTGCTATTGCTTTCTGAACGTCTTCCATGCTCATGGTTCCATCGACCTTCCGGACGACGTTCGCCTTGCCGTAGTACTCGATAAGCGGGGAGGTCTGGCCGTGGTAGGTCGTAAGCCTGTCCCTGATGGTGGCCTCCTTGTCGTCATCCCTCAAGTAGAGGTCGCCTCCGCACTTGTCACATACCCCGTCCTTCTTGGGAGCGTCGAACTTCACGTGGTGCATGTAGCCGCAGCCTTTGCAGGTGCGCCTGCCGGTGAGCCTCTCGACGAGGAAATCGTCGGGCACCTCGATCACGACCACGTGGTCGAGCTTGGTTCCCATGTCGCTCAAGAGCCCGTCGAGGGCCTTTGCCTGCTCGAGCGTTCTCGGGAACCCGTCGAGGACGAATCCCTTCTTCGCATCGGGCTTCTGGAACCTCTCCCTCACGACGCCGATTACAACGTCATCGGGTACCAGTGCTCCCTTGTCCATATATTCCTTGGCCTTCTTCCCCATGGGAGTGCCTTCCTTCACGGCGGCCCTGAACATGTCTCCCGTCGAGATCTGGGGAACGCCCAGCCTGTCGATCATTCTCTTTGCCTGTGTTCCTTTTCCTGCCCCCGGTGGTCCTATTAAGATGATATTCATAGAATTCTCCCCTCGTAGTATTTTGTCCGCTATCTTCTCGATTTGATGCGGCCGGTTTTCAGCAGCCCGTCATACTGCCGGGAAATCAGGTGCGACTCTATCTGCGACATCGTATCCAGCGCCACGCCGATGACGATCAGCAGCGAGGTGCCGCCGAAATAGAACGGTACGTTCATCTTGCCGATGAGGATCATGGGGAGCGCGCAGACTACGGAAAGATAGATGGCCCCCACGAAGGTCAGCCTCGAAAGCACCTTGTCGAGGTATTCGGCAGTTGTCTTGCCGGGCCGGATGCCGGGCACGTACCCGCCGTGCTTCTTCAGGTTATCCGATACGTCCACCGGGTTGAAGACGACCGCGGTGTAGAAATAGGTGAAGAAGACGATGGCGATGACGTAGATGACGTTGTACAAAATCCCTCCCGGGTTCATGGCGCTTGCCACGGCCTTCATGCCGTAGACGTTCGGGAAGAACTGGGCTATGGTCGCCGGGAAAACGATGATCGACGAGGCGAAGATCGGCGGGATAACGCCCGAGATATTGATCTTCAAGGGCAGGTGCGTGCTCTGCCCGCCGTAGACCCGCCGTCCCCGAATCTGCTTCGGGTACTGGATGGGGATCCTGCGCTGGGCCGTCTCCATGAACACGATCCCGGCAATGACCAAGAGCATGAACACCACCAGGAAGATGAGGGCGAAGATGGACAGCTCTCCGCTGCCAGTCAGCCGGACGGTGTTGTAGATCGCAACAGGCAGGCTCGCCACGATGCCGGCGAAGATGATCAGCGATATCCCGTTGCCGATCCCGCGCTCGGTGATCTGCTCGCCGAGCCACATGAGGAAGCAGGTCCCGGTGGTCATGGTGATCACGGCCGTGAGTCGGAAGCCCCAGCCCGGGAACAAGACGACCGGCTCGCCTCCCGGCCCGGTCATCTGCTCGACGCCGAATGCCATAAAGTAGCTCTGGATGAGGCAGAGTACGACCGTGAGGTACCGCGTGTACTGGGTGAGCTTGTGCTTGCCGGCGGCACCTTCTTTCTGAAGCTGCTCGAAGGTCGGATGCACCATGCCTAAGAGCTGGACGATGATCGATGCGCTGATGTAGGGCATGATGCCGAGTGCGAAGATCGAAAGCCCCCGCAAGCCTCCGCCCGAGAACATATCGAACATGGCGAGCAAGGTACCCTTCTGCTGCTCGAACCACTCGGCCATAATAGCGGAATCGATCCCCGGCGTGGGAATATGGATGCCTATCCTGTACACGAGCAGCATGGCGAGCGTGAAGAGAATGCGCTTCTGAAGCTCAGGAACCTTGCCGATATTGTCAAAACCGTACGCCACGTATCACCCCTTATATCACTTCGAATGAGCCGCCCGCCTTGACGATCTTGTCGAGGGCAGACTGTGACGCCTTGTCGAGCCTTACGGTCAGAGCGACCGCAATGTCGCCTTGGGCCAGGAGCTTCACCGACATGTCGGAAGAGCGGATCTTGCCCTTAAGCTTGAGCGCTGCGAGGTCCACGACGCTTCCGGCCTCGAAGTCGGCCAGGTCCTTGATATTGATGACGGCGTATTCCCTGCGGAAGGGGTTCTTGAAGCCCCTCTTGGGAAGCCTGCGGTAGATGGGCATCTGGCCGCCCTCAAACCAACCGGGGACCGATGCTCCGGATCTGGCCTTCTGTCCCTTGTGCCCGCGGCCGCTCGTTCCGCCCCGGCCGGAGGCGTTGCCGCGGCCGACGCGTTTGATCTTCTTCGAGCCCGGGGCCGGAGTCAAATTCGACAGGTTTATCATTGCTCTATCTCCTCCCACGTGAGCAGGTGGGAAACCTTCCTGATCGCGCCTTTCGTGGCATCGCTGTTGGGCAGAATCCTCGAGCGCCCGCGCCTCTTCAGCCCGAGGGCCGCTACGGTCGCCCGCTGATCCTTGGTGCTGCCGCTGACGGATCGCTTCAGGGTAACTTTTATCTTGTCAGCCATTGTGCCGTCCTCGCTTCTCTTCAGTAAGTTCAGCTCGCCGCGCCGAGGGCAATGCCTCTCTTCTGCTCGACGTGCTCTTTCGTTTCCATGTTCAGCAAGGCGTTGAAGGTGGCGCGGATGACGTTGTTGTGATTTCTGGAGCCCAGGGTCTTGGCAACCACGTTGCGAAGCCCTGCCGCCTCCAGAACCGCACGCACCGCGTTCCCTGCGATGATGCCCGTACCGGGTGCCGCCGGCTTGAGAACAACCTGTGAAGAACCGAACTCTCCCACCATGGCATGGGGCACCGTACCTTCGATGATCGGGACCTGCACCATGGATTTCTTGGCCACTTCGTAGCCTTTCCTGATGCTGATGGCAACTTCCTTTGCCTTCCCGATACCGTGGCCCACATTGCCGTTTCCGTCTCCCACGACAACGAGCGCGCTGAAACGGAACCGCTTGCCGCCTTTGACGACCTTTGCGACGCGGTTGATGTATACGACCTTATCTATTAACTGTTCAGTCTCTTCAAAGTTTTCTCTGTCTATCCTTGCCAACGCTCATCTCCTTGTTTAAAACTTCAGTCCGAAGGCCCTCGCGCCCTCGGAGAGGGCCTTGATCTTTCCGTGATACTTGTATCCGCCGCGGTCGAATACCACCTTCTCGATGCCTGCTGCCTTTGCCTTCTGCGCCAGAAGCTCGCCCACCTGCTTGGCCGTCTCGATGGTGAAGCCTTTCGTCTTGCCCTTCATCTCGGGGCTCAGGCTCGATGCGGCAACCAGGGTCACACCCTTGGTGTCGTCGATAATCTGGGTGTATATATTGCTGTTGCCCCTGTAAACGCTCAATCTGAGCCTTTCCGGGGTGCCCTGTATTTTCTTGCGGATCCGCGATTTCCGATATTCTCTCGCTTCCTTGGTGCCTTTCCTAGCCACAGCACATCTCCTTCACTTGTTTACTTGGGGACCCCTAGCCCTTTGCCACGCTCTTGCCCGGCTTGATCCGTACCACCTCATCGATGTACCGGATCCCCTTGCCCTTGTACGAATCCGGTTTCCTGATGCTCCTGATCTCGGCGGCGATGTTCCCCAGCTGCTCCTTGTCGATGCCGGAGAGCTCGATCACGCCGTCCTTGGAGACGGTTCCGCTCACGCCTTTGGGCAGGGCGTACTCCTTGGGCTTCGAATAGCCGACGTTCAGGACCAGGGTGCTGCCCTTCATCTCTCCCCTGTAGCCTACGCCCACGATCTTGAGTCTCTTTACAAAGCCGTCGGTGACACCCACGACCATGTTGTTCACGAGCGTCCGGAGCAGCCCGTGAAAGGCCTGCGTCTTTCTCTCTTCGTCGCGGGGCACGAGTTTGAGGACGCCGTCCTCCTGCTTGATCTCGATATTCCCGACGCGCTTTCTGCTCAATTCACCCTTGGGTCCCTTCACCTTGACTTCGTTGTCACCGATGGTGACGGTCACGCCCTTGGGAATGGGAATGGGCATCTTTCCAATTCTAGACATCGATCAACTCCTCACCAGACCCTGATTAGTTCCTCTCCGCCCACATGATTGGCTCTCGCCTTGTGGTCGGACATGATCCCTTTTGAGGTACTCACAATGGAGATACCGAGTCCTTTCCTCACCTGCTGGATCTCGTCGGCCTTCTTGTAAATCCTGCGGCCGGGCTTCGATACCCGCTCAATACCCGTGATCACGTGGCGTGAATTGAAGTACTTCAGGCTGACCCTGATCAATCCCTGCTTCTGGTCATCGATGACCTTGTATCCCTTGATGTACCCTTCCTTGAGAAGGATCTCGGCGATATCGATCTTCACCTTCGATGCCGGGATGTCGACGCTCTCTTTGAATGCCTGCGCGGCATTCCTTATCCTTGTGATCATATCCGCTATCGGATCAGTATGCATCCTTCGTACTCCTCTACCAGCTTGATTTCTTGAGGCCGGGAATCTCGCCCCTCATCGCGAAGTTTCTCAAGCATATCCTGCAGATGCCGAACTTGCGATAATACCCGTGGGGCCTGCCGCACAGGGCACACCGGTTGTAGTTCCTGACCTTGAATTTTTTCGGCCTCTGCTGCTTTGCTATCATGGATTTTTTTGCCATAGCGACTCTCTCCACCTATTTCCTGAATGGCATACCGAATGCTGTCAAGAGGCTTCTGGCCTCATCATCCGTGGCTGCTGTGGTGACCACCGTTATATTCATTCCCCTGAGCTTGTCAATGGAATCGTATTCAATTTCAGGGAATACGGACTGATCGTTCAAGCCCAGCGTATAGTTGCCGCGGCCGTCGAAACCCTTCGCGGATATTCCGCGGAAGTCTCTCACACGGGGAAGGACCGCATTGATGAGCCTGTCGAGGAACTCGTACATGCGATCCCCGCGCAGGGTCACCATGGCGCCTATTGGCATGCCTTCCCTGAGCTTGAAGGATGCGATCGACTTGCGGGCCTTCGTGACGACAGGCTTCTGTCCGGAGATGAGGGTGAGCTCCTCAACCGCCTTGTCGATGATCTTGACATCCGCCACGGCCTCGCCGAGCCCCATGTTGACGACGACCTTCTTGAGCTTGGGGATCTCGTTGACGTTCCGGTATCCGAACTCTTCTCTCAAGCCCGGTACAACTTCCTTCTCGTAAAATTCCTTCAACCTTGCCATTTATCCTAACCTCATTTATCCAGCTCTTCTCCGCACTTCCTGCAGACCCTGACCTTCTTGCCGTCATCGTGGCGCTTGAAGCCGATGCGCACACCTTTCTTGCACTTGGGGCATACAGGCGCGACGTTGGAGGCATCGATGCTCGCCTCTTTCTCGATAATGCCTCCCTGAGAGCTCTGCTGATTGGGCTTCTGATGCTTCTTGATCATGTTCACCCGCTCGACGAACACTCTTCCCTTCTTATTCACTACACGCAATACCTGGCCCTGCTTGCCTTTGTTCTTCCCGGCGAGGACCACCACGGTATCGCCCTTCTTGACTCTTTCCATGGGGTGCTTTTCCATACCGTTACCTCTAGAGTACTTCCGGGGCGAGCGATGCGATCTTCATGAAGTTCTTCGCCCTCAATTCCCGGGCGACGGGGCCGAAGATACGCGTTCCGACAGGCTCGTTCTGGTTGTTCAGAATCACCGCCGAGTTCTCGTCGAACCGTATGGAGGAACCATCGCTCCGCTTGTGGGTTCTCGTTGTCCTGACCACGACTGCCTTGACCACATCACCCTTCTTCACCTTGGAACGGGGTATGGCCTCCTTGACACTGCAGACGATGATATCTCCCAACGAGGCATATCGTCTCCGGGACCCGCCCAGCACCTTGATGCACATGAGCTCTTTCGCCCCGGAGTTGTCCGCGACCTTGAGCCTTGTCTGCTGCTGAATCATTGCTCGCCTCCACCTTTCCCGCTATTCCTGCCGCTCCAGTATGCTCACGACCCGCCAGTTCTTGTCCTTGCTTAAGGGTCTGCACTCCTGTATCAACACCTTGTCGCCCACCCTGCACTCGTTCTTCTCGTCGTGGGCCTTGAACTTGGACCGTCTGCGGATATACTTCTGGAATGTAGGATGCTTCTCCAGCCTCTCCACGGTCACCACAACCGTCTTGTCCATCTTGTCGCTGGTGATCGTCCCTATGAGTTCATGTTTCGTGGACTTGTCCGTCATGACGCCTTCTCCCGGAGGATGGTATTTATCCGTGCCACGTCGCGGCGCAGCTTGCTGATGAGGCTCTTGTTGTCAAGCTGGCCAGTGGAATTCTTGAAGCGAGCGTTCATGAGATCGAGAGCCATCTTCTTCTTCATCTCATTCAAGTCGCCGACACTCTTTTCACGCAACTCTTTAGCCTTCATGGAGACCCTCCCGAACGACGAAGCCTGTCTTGATCGGCAGCTTGTGCGCAGCAAGGCGGAAGGCCTCTTTGGCGAGTTCGATGCTTACCCCGTCCATCTCGAAGAGGATTCTTCCCGGCTTGATCACCGCCACCCACTCCTCGGGCGCTCCCTTGCCCTTTCCCATTCTCGTCTCGGCGGCCTTCTTGGTGATGGGCTTGTCAGGGAATACCCTGATCCATACCTTGCCTCCGCGCTTGATATGCCTGGTAATGGCGATACGGGCCGCCTCTATCTGCCGCGAGGTTACCCAATCGGGCTCGAGCGCCTGGAGACCGTAGGTCCCGAAAGAGACCTTCGAGCCTCTCTCCGGCCGTCCTCTCATGCGACCCCGCTGTACTTTCCTGTGTTTGACCTTGTTCGGCTGCAGCATTGCTCAAATCTCCCTTATACGGTCGCTTCTTCCTGCTTCTTCATGATCTCGCCGTGGAATACCCAGACCTTCACGCCGATCACGCCGTAGATGGTGTAGGCCTGCGAGAAGCCGTAATCCACATCGCTGCGCAGGGTATGAAGCGGAACCCTTCCTTCGCGGTACCATTCGCTCCTGGCGATCTCGGCCCCGGCAAGACGGCCCGCACAGGCCACCTTGATGCCCTGGGCGCCCATCCTCATTGCCTGAGTGACGGCCCTCTTCATTGCCCGCCTGTAAGCGACACGCCTCTCGAGCTGGCTCGAAATGCCGTCGGCGATGATCTGGGCATCGGTCTCGGGCCTGCGGACCTCTTTGATCTCGAGCATGATCTCCTTGTCCACGAACTTGGCCAGATCGTTCTTCAGCTGTTCGGCGCCCTGGCCCTTCCTTCCGATGACAAGGCCCGGCCTGCCCGTGTAGATGACGAGCTTCACCTTGTTCGCAGCCCTCTCGATGATGATGTTCGAGATGCCGGCATGCGCCAGGTTTTTCGTCACGAACACGCGGATCTTCCTGTCTTCGACCAGAAGGTTGCCGAAGCCTTTCTCGGCATACCACTTCGCCTTCCAGTCCTTGGTTACTCCGAGCCGAAACCCATACGGATGAATCTTCTGTCCCACCTGGTACCCCTTTCCTATAACTCGTCTAGCACAACGGCTATGTGGCTTGTTCTCTTCAAAATACGCGTCGCTCTCCCCTGCGCACGGGGCATGAACCTCTTCAAGGTGAAGCCCCCGTCGACCTGGATGGACTTCACATAGAGGTTGTCCACATCGACGAGTCCGGTCTGCATGGCATTCGCCACTGCCGAATTCAGCACCTTGGCAATGATGCGGGCCCGCTTGGTCCCCATGAGACCCAGTGTCCTCAAGGCATCGGCAATCGGCTTGTTGCGGACCATGTCGGCAACGAGCCTCGTCTTCTGAGGAGAAACCCTTGTGTGCCTCAATACTGCCCTTGCTTCCATCTCTAGTGCCCCTTCTTCTGTGACTTCCTGTCTCCTGCATGCCCGAAGAACGTCCGGGTCGGGGAGAATTCACCGAGCTTGTGGCCGATCATCTCCTCGGTCACGTACACGGGTACGAACTTTTTTCCATTATGGACGGCGAACGTGAGCCCGACAAACTCCGGAAGAATGGTGGACCTGCGGGACCACGTCTTGATCACCTTTCGGCTCCCGCTTTCCTGGGCGGAGAGCACCTTCTTCAGAAGATGATCGTCTACAAAAGGTCCTTTTTTCAGTGAACGGGCCACGGTTACTTCCTCCTCTTCACGATGTATTTGTTCGAGGTCTTCTTGTTCTTGCGGGTCTTGTGCCCTTTGGTGGAGATACCCCACGGGCTGACCGGATGATTTCCCTTGACCCTGCCTTCGCCGCCGCCGTGCGGATGGTCCACCGGATTCATGGCGACCCCTCGAACCGTGGGTCTGATTCCCATCCAGCGCTTTCTTCCCGCCTTGCCGATGGTGATGTTGGAGTGGCTGGAGTTGCCGACCTGCCCGACCGTCGCCTTGCACTCGGCAAAGACCTTTCTCACCTCTCCGGAGGGCATCTTGAGCTGGACGTAGTCGCCTTCCTTGGCCAGTACCTGGGCATAGGCCCCGGCAGACCTGATGAGCTGTCCGCCCTTGCCGGGCTTGAACTCGACGTTGTGAACGAAGGTTCCGAGCGGCATGCCCTTCAGGGAAAGGACGTTGCCCGGCCTGATATCCGCGTCTTCCGCCGCGATCACCGTGCTCCCGACGGCAAGCCCTTCGGGCCATATGATGTAGCGCTTCTCGCCGTCCGCATACTGGATGAGCGAGATCCTCGCAGAGCGGTTCGGATCGTATTCAATGGTCGTCACCTTGCCGGGAATGCCTATCTTGTCGCGCTTGAAGTCGATGATGCGGTACAGCCTCTTCGAGCCTCCCCCCTGATGCCTCACCGTGACACGTCCGAGGTTGTTGCGGCCGCTCTTTTTCTTGAGCCTCGTCGTGAGCGACTTCTCGGGATCGGTCTGCGTGATCTCCTCGAAGGTGGAGACGGTCATGGACCTCAAGCCGGCTGATGTTGGTTTGAAACTCCGTATACTCATGTTCTATACCCCTTCGTAAATCTCGATGCTCTCACCGGCTTTGAGCGTCACGATTGCCTTTTTCCAGGCCGGCCGCTTGTAGCTGTGCTGGCGGAAGCGTTTCTGCTTGCCGTCCACGTTCATGGTCCTGACGTTTTCGACGTGGACATTGAAGAGCGCCTCGATTGCCTGCTTGATCTCGATCTTGTTGGCATCCCTGGAGACGGCGAACATCACCTGGTTCGCCTCCTGGCGAAGCATGGTGCCTTTCTCGGTAACGATGGGCCTCTGTATGATCTGCGTGTAGTCCTTCATGATTTGAGCCTCTCTTCGATATACTGGACCGCTTCGAGGTCCAGAACCAGGCCCTTGTATTTGAGAATGTCGTAGATGTTCAGCCCGCGGACATCGAGCATCTTCGACGAGCTCACGTTCCTCGATGCCATCGAGATGTCCTTGTTCATGTTCCCGATGACGACGAGAGAGTTCTCCATTCCCAGCGCCCCAAGCGCACCCGCGTACAGCTTGGTTTTGGGCTGCTCAAGGGAGATCGCGTCCACGACCTTCATCACGTTCTCGGTGAGCTTCATGGTGAGCGCGCACCTGAGCGCCTGATTCCTTACCTTCTTGGGCAGCTTCCTCGCATAGTTCCTTCCGTTGGGACCGAAGACGACTCCGCCGTGTCTCCAGACGGGGGAACGGTTCGAGCCGGAGCGGGCCCTGCCGGTGCCTTTCTGACGGAACGGCTTCACGCCTCCGCCCGAAACCTCGGCTCTCGTCTTGGTCTTTGCCAACCCTGCCCTTCTGTTCGCGAGCTGCCATACGACGACATCGTGGAGCAGGTGCGGCTTCATCTCGGCTGCGAAGACCGCATCGCTCAAGTCGATCTCTCTTACCTTCTCTCCGGATATGTTGTAGACATCAACCGTCGGCATCACTACACCCCTTGCTTCCTCAGTAAGACGAGCTGGCCTCTTGCGCCGGGCACTGCGCCTTTTATGATGATCAGGTTCTCATCCGGCAGGACGTCGACCACCTCGAGATTTTTCACGGTGACACGCTCGTCCCCCAGATGCCCTGCCATTTTCTTACCTCTCTGGACCTCGCCGGGGTCAGTAGCACTTCCGATCGAGCCGGTCTCCCTCAGGATGAGCGATCCGTGCGACCCCGGGAGGCCGCCGAATCCGTGCCTCTTGGTGACGCCTGCGAATCCTTTTCCCTTCGAAGTGCCGGTGATCCTGATCTTCTCGCCCTTTGCAAAGAGACCGTCCACCTTTATCTCCTGGCCCACCTCGAGTCCGGCGACGTCATCGCAGGGCACCTCTCTCATATAATAGAAGTAGCCCGCTCCTGCCTTGACCTGGTGGCCCTTGACGGGCTTGTTCACCCGCTTCTCCTTCTTGGGCTCGAAGCCGAGCTGAATGGCATTGTAGCCGTCCCTGTCCTCGATCTTCTTCTGCATGACATAACAGGGGCCGGCCTGGATGACGGTAACAGGGACCATCTCCCCCTTTTCATTGAAGACCTGGCTCATTCCGAGCTTTTTTCCTAAGATTCCCTTAACCATGGTCAACTCCAACCTTCCCTAGAGCTTGATCTCTACATCTACGCCTGCAGAGAGATCCAACTTCATGAGTGAATCAACCGTCTGCTGGGTCGGATCGAGGATGTCGAGAAGCCTCTTGAAGGTGCGGATCTCGAACTGATCCCTGGATTTCTTGTCAACATGCGGAGACCGCAGAACCGTATACTTCTCGATCTTGGTCGGAAGCGGGATGGGCCCTGCCACCCTGGCGCCTGTCCTCCGTGCTGCGTCAACTATTTCCTGTACAGACTGATCGATCAGCTTATGATCGAAGCCTTTCAATCGTATGCGTATCCTCTGGGTCTCCATGCTTCCTGTTCTCCTACTCGATGACTTTGACGATGACGCCAGAGGCGACGGTTCTGCCGCCTTCTCTGATGGCGAACCGCAAGCCTTCATCCATGGCAATGGGCTGGATAAGCTTCACTTCCATCGTCACGTTGT